>JAEEGI010003398.1_pt1 | contig 37960 bp, 38 predicted proteins | sample 8958751 | NCBI WGS metagenome assembly JAEEGI01 (sample SAMN16246545, study PRJNA631951) | gut metagenome | biome: gut microbiome; feature: rumen; material: KS-attached | host: Bos | place: Iran: Karaj | collected 2018-10 | reverse complement strand
GTTTTTCTTCAACCGTTCTCACATCATCATCAGGATCAGCAATCTGCAGTCTTTTGGAGACTCTCGCAACATGGGTATCAACCGCAAAAGCCGGTTCATCGAAACAGTTGCTCAGGATCACATTGGCTGTCTTCCTGCCGACACCCGGCAATGCTTCGAGGTCTTCCCTGTTATCAGGCACTTTACCGTCATAGTACTCACACAGCACTTTTGACAGTTTTATGATATTGATCGCCTTGTTATGATACAGGCCGATCGGCCTGATGATGCGTTCTACATCAGACAGTTCGGCATCCGCCAGCGCATGGGCATCCGGATACATTTCAAACAGTTCCGGCGTCACTGAATTGACTCTCTCATCGGTCGTCTGTGCAGACAGAACGACCGCGATCAGCAGTTCAAAATGATTCTTATGATGCAGCTGACATTCCGCATCCGGAAACAGCTGATCGAGGCTTTGCATGATCAGTTCAGAGTTTCTCATTCCTGAGTATCCCTTCGATATAGGACATTTTAGTAATACGTTTCGCTTCCGACACTCTTAAAGCTTCTATGAAATTTTTCTGGCCGTATTTTTCGATCAGATCGTTCATTTTTTGCAGTTCAGTGGAAGATAAAGGTTTGCCGAATACTTCCGAAACCGTATCATAAAGATCCTTGTTTTCGGATATCTCATACTTTTCCGGATCAAACTCAAAGATGGAATCGATATCAAAAACAAGTCCTTTGGCATTTGTCGAGAGTTTCAGATACTGCTTGGAGACAAGAGATGCAATCAGTTTGTCGATCTCCTTGCTGGATTTATGCAGTTTCTGTGTCAGATAGTCATAGGTGATCGTCTTTTTTGATGACTTGCACAGATCGATCAGCAGGATCAGTATCGTCTCGTCACTGCTGAGATTGAGTTTGTCAAAATTTTCCAGGATCCATTTCCCGGCATCGAAATATGATTCTTTATACCACTTTTTCATCGTATACCTCTGATGATTTCCTTACACAACTGTGCGGCTTTATCGCATACATCAGACAGATTGAAGTCAAACTGCCTGAAATTGCCGGCTACAAGCGTTTCATCCGAGATCGAACGGATGATATTGACCGGTATTTCGGATGCGTAAGCAGCGGCTGCAACGGCATATCCTTCCATTTCTCCGCATAATGCATCCGGGAAGAACTTCCATATCTCCTTGACCTGACTCTTCTTGTATATAAACTCGTCGGCAGTTACGATCGTACCGACATGGACCTTAAGATCAGTGTTGAGTTTTTCCAGCTTCTTCAGTACTTTCTCATTGCATCCGAAAGAAACATACTCCGAAGTGGAACTTCTTTCCCATCCCGGAACCTGAAAACGCCAGTTGGCGACTCTGTCTGCCACAACGATGTCTCCGACATGGACATTTTCATTCAAAGAACCGGCACAGCCCAGATTGATGATCAGTTCCGGCTTGTATTTTTCGATCAGCAGCAGTGTCGACATTGCCGCATAAACCGTTCCGACACCGCATCTGCTTAAGATAACATCCTTCCTGCCCAGTTTTCCGACATAATATTCATTGTCAAGATGATAACCGTGATAAAGAAGCTTCTTTCCCTTTCTGATCTTCACATCTTTCAGGAATTTCAGCAGCGCATCTCTTTCCTCTTTCATTGCACAAATCACTGCGATCATAACTTATACCCCACTGTCAGTATTTTTTCTTCTTCTACAAAATCTTCTATCATCTGAACTTTAAAAAACGGCTCCATCTTCTTCCTGACTGTTTCAGGATCAAAGACATTCTGGTAATGGTTTTCCTGTATCATACCTTCCTTCGTATAGAAAGTAAAATGTTCACTGATGGAAGAATCATATACATCGGACTGTATCGTCCACTGGTAAGGAACACCGGATACGAAGCCCTCTTCGATATACTGTTCCTCAAACTCTTCAAGACGCTTTGGATGATGCATGTCGAAGATCAGTCTTCCTCTCTCATTCAGATGCCTGTATGCACAGGCAAAGAAAGAGTTCAGTTCCTCTTCATAGAGATAATTGACCGAATCACAGATACACAGGATCAGATCGAATTTCCGATGCAGATCATAGTCAGCCATATTCAGAATCAGGTATTCGCCGTCATAGTTTGCTTTAGATACTTCCTTCATCGATTCCGAAATATCGGAAGCAATGATCTCATAGCCTTTCTTCTTCAGGATCCCGGCCATGACTCCAGAGCCGGATGCCAGTTCCAGAACGGTATGAAACGGCTCTTTTTCGATATATTCCAGCCATAAAGACAAAGCTTCTTCATCCTGAAGAAGTTCGTCATAATAGCGGGCAAGCACTTCATAATTGCTTACATTTCGATGATCGGCAGATCCTTCCATAATCCTTCCAGATTGTAATATTCTCTTGCATCGTCATAGAACACGTGACAAACCACATCTCCCAGATCGATCAGAAGCCACTTGGAATCATCCACATAGCTGTGTCTGATCGCATATCCTGCTTCAGAAACCTTGTCTTCGACATTTTCGATGATGGATCTTGCCATGCGGAAATTTCTGGCTGAAGCAATGATGAAATAATCGACATACGGTGACTGGTTCCTGAAATCCAGTACTACCATGTCCGATGCCAGTTTTTCATCCATCGCATCATAAGCTGTTTCCAATAAATTCTTCATTCTTTACTTCCCTTAAATATGTTTCAACATCCCACGAGAGCCTTCTGAAAGCCCCGTAGAGGTCTTTTTTAGCCATCTCCATGATATCATCATCGATCTTTCTCAACGGTTCGCGTTTGTCACAGATATAGAGTATGACAGACAGTCTGTCTTTTGAAAAACAGATCGTATGATTGTATATCGCATTCAGGATATCCCTGTCATGGAAATTCAGTTTTTCTTTCAGATAATACTTTGCCGAAAACGAGTGTTTGCATGATTCGGGATACTGAAGTTTATCCGGATCATAGTATTTCAGATAGGCATCGTGTTCAGATTCTTCAAAGTATTTCGTGCAGTCATGCAGAAGCCCGGCGATATAGGCTTTGTCTTCATCCACATGATGGCATTTCGCCAGCTGCCTGGCACATTCCGCGACCGAAAGCGAATGTTCGTACCTGGATTCCTTCAGGTTTTTCTTCACCATGATCTTCAGCAGTTCGGGATCGTTCAGAACCTGTCTTCTGATCTTTGAAGGAAGAGACATGAAATGATCGAAATTCAGATCATCAAAATTCATGGAAGAACGATCTTTCTGTCTTTCGATCTCTTGTATAAAACGACACTTCTGCCGATGACCTGCACCAGTTCTGCACCTGTGTTGGCACACAGATCGATGACGATCTCGTTCATATCAGTCTCGCAGGCTTTCAATACAGAGATCTTAACCAATTCTCTGGCTTTCAGAGCCTCCTTCAGAGATGTATAAAGATTGGGATTCATTCCCTCTTTTCCGATCTGAAATATGGCTTTTTCATTGACAGCCAGTGATCTCAGATATCTTTTCTGTTTTCCGTTGAGCATTATAAATCTACCTCGCATTCATAGAGACGGCAGTTTGCCAGTGAATGGACATATGCCAGACACTCTCCATTGATCTTGATGATTCCCAGTCCCTTGATCACGATGATCTTCTGATCGCTGATCGAGTATTCCGTGATTCCTAACGGCTTGACTCTCAACACAAACTCACAGTAGTGTTTCTGATAATAATCGTCACCGTTTTCATATTTCGTCCTGTGGATCTGATTCTCGTTATTGATATAGAAAGAGATGCTTGCCTTGTTTTTCGGTATGATATCGACTCGCAACAATCCGTAGTAGAAATAAGACTGTGCTTCACTCAGCTGGAAGATCTGCGGCTTTATCATTTTGCCGATCTTCGACAGCTTGTATTTTTCGATATTGAGATAAGTCGCATAATTGTTCACATCGACAAGCCCCGGTGTATCGATGAACCGGTAATTCTTATAGGAGATCTCAACTTCCTCCAGTGTCGTTCCCGGATAGATGGACGTGGTCAGATCGGAAGAATGGATCAGTTTGTTGATCAGGGATGATTTGCCTGCATTTGCCCTGCCGGCAAAAATGACATTTGTCGCATTCAGATCATCCAGAAGATTCAGGAACTGTTCATTGAACTGTCTTTCAAATTTGTTTGTCAGGATAGCTGCCTTGATATTGCTGTACTTTCTGTTGAGATCAAAGAGGATCTTCGAAAAGATTCTGTCGATCTTTCTGTCATTGAAGTTTTCAGGCAGGATATCGGTCTTGTTGATAATCAGGACAAGATCTTTTCCTTTGAATGTATCCAGAAGATCATCATCCTTCAGACATAAAGCATCCAGCACATCGATAATCAGCACAAATAAGGCATTTGGATATCTGTCATAGATATCGATGATCTTCTTGTTTGTGACATAATTCGTTTTCAGATCGGCAGTATCGCCGTAGTGAGACAGCCGAAAACAGCGACGGCAGTAGTCCTGTTCCATGTCGACAACATAGCCGAGCCCCTGTTTATCTTTGTTCTGCAGCGGTATACCGCAGCCTTTACACTTCTTCATGCAGCAGATATCTCCAGATCATTTTCTCTATTTTACGGTTTCGGGCTGTGATTTTTGAATCCTTTTTCTGCAGCTGCCGGCAATAGATACCGTAGCAGCCACTCAGATTGGCGCCCAGTATATCCGTCAGCAGCTGATCGCCGAGAACCAGTGTCTTCGACGGCTTCGTATGATACTTCATGCAGCAAAAGACATAGGCAAACGGTACAGGTTTGAATGCCATGTGCCAGTAATCGACATCCAGATCTCCGATAAACATCTTCACCCTGTCTTCCGTGTTATTTGAAAAAATGACAGGTCTGAATCCTTTTTCCTTAAGTCTATGAATGAAAGCAGCAGCTCTTTCATCACATCCGCCGGTATCAGGAACGGCGATCGTGTTATCGATATCCAGCAAAACAAGATCAAAACCCAGATCACGGTAGCGATCCATATCAAGATCGGTAAATATATTCAAAATCTCTTTGGGTCTGAAAATTGCCATATCAATCAAACAAAGATGTCTGTTCGCTTTCTTCCTCACTGTTACTGAAATAGTCTTCCGGAATATCAACGATCTCCGCATCAAAGATATCAGTCATATCCTTGCTGATGCAGAAATAAGAATCTGAGAGATCCAGAGGTGATGAGAACGACTGCTCCAGATCCATGAACGGTACTTCGGAAACTGCCATTTCCTGCACTTTATCGCCATCGGCGACATACAAAGTCTGATAGCTAGATACCATATCCGCTTTGATGACGCTGTGCGGTCTTGACTTGATCTGTCTGAAGATGCGGTATCCCTTGGTGTTTCTCGATGTGAATTCCAGATTTGAGACATGAATGCGCTTGAATCCGCCTTTGTCGGTATAGACCAGCAGTTCCTTGCCGTCATGATGATCGGCAACGACACAGGCCAGTTCATCGGCTTTGACATTCATGGCGATGACGCCCTGCGCTTTAGCCGCAACATCGGAAATGATCTGAGAAGAATACCTGTTGCAGTATCCGTCTTTGGAAATCAGGATCAGATCGTCGTTTTCATAGCACAGACACAGCGATACAAGTTCATCTCCCGCTTTCAGCTTCATACCGGTCAGGGCTTTGGAAGAACGGTCGACATCAAAACGCGGCAGCATCGTCTTCTTAATCATGCCGTTTCTGGTCGCTGTCACAACAAATGCGAACGTATCGAAATTCTTGACGATGATACCGCCTATGAATTTCTCATTGCCTTCCATCCTCACATAGTGAGAAACATGTCTGCCGATATCCTTGAACTTGCATTCATCGATCTTGTAGACAGGCAGATAGGCATAATTTCCTTTATTGGAGAAAAGTAAAAGCGTATCCAGCGTATCGCAGGCCTTGATGCCCAGCAAAGCATCGCCTTCTTTGTACGAAGGAATCGTATTGAGGTTTGCGTTGAACGCTCTTTCGGAGAAACGTTTGAGATAGCCGTCCCTGGACACCGAGATATAACAGGCTTCATTGGGTATCATGGCCATCTTGTCGACGATGACTTCCGATACTTCATCCTCGATCTGGGAACGTCTCGGAGTAATCTGAAGCTCATTGACTTCCTTCAGCTCGTTAACCAGCACATTATCGAGAACTTCTCTGGATCCCAGGATCGCATTGAGTTCGGCGATCTCCTTGATCAGTGTACCGTTTTCTTCTTTGAGCACCATGATATCAGTCGATGACAGACGGTAGAGACGCAAAGAAACGATGGCTTCCGCCTGTTCTTCCGTAAACAGGAAAGCAGCTTTCAGGTTTTCCTTGGCATCCTTCTTGTCTTTTGACTTCCTGATCAGCGCAATCACATCATCAAGGATCGAAATCGCCTTGATCAGGCCTTCAATGATATGCAGACGGGCCTGTTTCTTGTTCAGAAGATATTTCGATCTGTTGATGACGACATCTCTTCTGTGATCGATAAACGCATCCAGTGCTGAAGCAAGTGACATCAGTACCGGTTTATGATTGACGATCGCAACATTGTTATATGAATAATTGATCTGCAGATCCGTATTCTTATACAGATAATTCAGAATCTGTTCGCAGTTTGCGTCTTTCTTGCATTCGATGACGATCCTGAGACCGTCTCTGCCCGATTCGTCCCTGACATCGATGATGCCGTCGATCTGCTTGGACAGATAGATATCGGATATCTTTTTGACCAGAGAAGACTTGATCACTTCATAGGGGATCTCGCTGACGATGATCGATGAACCGGTCTTCCCTTCCACGATCTCACAGCGGCTCCTGACGACGACTTTTCCTTTGCCGGTCTCAAAAACTTCCCTGATCTGCGCTTTCCCCTGAACGATGCCGCCGGTCGGGAAATCCGGTCCTTTGACATATTCCATCAGTTCATCCAGGGAACAGTCGGGATGATGCAGTCTGTAAATGGTCGCATTGACGATCTCATTGAAGTTGTGCGGAGCGATATTGGTGGCATAACCGGAAGCGATGCCTGTGGAACCGTTGACCAGCAATAAAGGATATCTTGCCGGAAGCACAGTCGGTTCCAGATGGGTATCGTCATAGTTGTTGGTCATGGCGACGGAATCATAGTCGATATCATCCAGCAGCAGATCCGCATTCTTGGCCAGTCTTGCCTCGGTATAACGCATGGCAGCCGGCGGGTCGTCATCGATCGAGCCGTTGTTGCCATGCATGTCGATCAGCGGAACATTGATCTTCCAGTCCTGGGACATTCTGACCATCGCTTCATAAATGGAAGAATCTCCGTGAGGATGGAATGTGCCCATGACGCTTCCTACGGTCTTTGCAGACTTCCTGTGCGGTTTTTCGTATGTATTCCCGTCAATATACATGGAATAGAGAATTCTTCTCTGAACGGGTTTCAGACCGTCTCTGGCATCCGGCAGGGCTCTTTCCTGAATGATGTATTTCGAATAACTGCCAAAACGATCGGACATGATATCGTCCAGTGTTTCGTTCAGAAAATTCTCAATGATCTCTTCTTTCTTTCTCTTAGCCATTGCGTCTTACTCTGTAATCCTCTTCCAGTGTGAAATCGATATTATCATCGATCCACTTTCTTCTGACCTCGGCATTGTTGCCCATTAAAACCGAGATCCTTCTTTCGCATAAAGCGGCATCTTCGATTGATACCTGTATCAGAGTCCTCTTTGAGGGATCCATGGTCGTATCCCAAAGCTGGTCGGCATCCATTTCACCCAGACCCTTGTATCTCTGGATATCGGCTTTCTCGCCGATCTCCTGTTTCATTTCATTCAATTCCTCATCCGAATACAGATAAATCCGTTCCTTGTTTTTCATGACACCGTACAAAGGCGGCATAGCGATATAGACATGACCGGTCTCGATCAGTTCTCTCATGAAACGGTAGAAGAACGTCAGAAGCAATACCTGGATATGAGCACCGTCGGTATCGGCATCGGTCATGATGATGACCTTTTCGTAGTGGATATCATCCACATTGAAATGCGGTCCCACACCGGCACCGATACAGTGGATGATCGTATTCAGCTCTTCGTTTTTTTCGATCTCTGAAACAGAAGCTCTTTCCGTATTCAGAACCTTTCCTCTTAAAGGCAGGATCGCCTGGAACGACGAGTCACGGCATTTCTTGGCAGAGCCTCCAGCCGAATCGCCCTCTACCAGGAACAGTTCAAGCTTTGAAGAATCCCTTGACTGTGCCGGAGCCAGTTTTCCGCTTAAGATCTCCTTTGCCTTTGCAGAAGATTTCTTGCCGCTTCTGGCTTCATCTTTCGCCTTTCTGGCGGCTTCTCTGGCCAGAGCAGCCCTCTGGATCTTCCTGATCAGCTGTGTCGCTGTTTCTTTGTTTTCATGCAGGTAATAAGTCAGCTGTTCGGAAACGATGGAATCCACAGCAGTCTTTGCTTCCGGTGTCCCCAATTTTCCCTTTGTCTGTCCTTCAAACTGCAGTATTGATTCGGGAACGGCACAGGAAATGATGGATGTCAGTCCTTCCCTGACATCAGCGCCCTCAAAGTTTTTGTCTTTTTCTTTCAGAAGGCCCGTCTCTCTGGCAAATTCATTGATGACTTTGGTAAAAGCGGTCTTGTATCCGATCTCATGTGTTCCGCCGTCTCCCGTCCTGACAAGATTGACATAGGAGAATGTGTTCTCCTGATAACCGTCAGTATACTGGAAAGCGATATTGACGCTGATTCCGTCTCTTTCTCCGCTCAGACATACCGTATCATGAAGCACATCCTTGTCTTCATGCAGGTATTCCATAAAGGCCTTTAAACCTTCATTGTATAAGAACTCCTGAGAGTCTCCCGTTCTTTCGTCTTTGACGATCAGTTTGACATTCTGCAGAAGGAAAGCCTCTTCCTGAGCACGTTCGACGATCGTCTGGAAATTGAAATTGGTCGTCTGGAATATTTTCTTGTCCGGCATGAAAGTGACTTTGGAACCGGTCTTGTTTGTCGGACCCAGCTCCTGCAGCTTGGAAACTTTCTTGCCGCCGTTTTCAAAACGCATCAGATAGCGTTTCCTGTCTCTGCATACTTCGACTTCAAGCCAGGAAGACAAGGCATTGACAACAGATGCACCGACACCGTGCAGACCGCCTGCCGTCTTGTATCCGCCCTGATCAGAGAACTTTCCGCCGGCATGGAGCACAGTAAAAATGACCTGCAGGGTATTCTTGCCGGATTTGTGCATGCCCACAGGCATTCCTCTTCCGTAGTCAGTTACCGTGCAGGATCCGTCCTTATTGATCTGGATGATGATCTCGTCACCGAAACCGTTGATCGCTTCATCGATTGCGTTGTCAACGATCTCCCACACCAGATGGTGCAGACCTCTTGCGTCAACGGAACCGATATACATTCCCGGTCTCTTCCTTACGGCTTCAAGACCTTCCAGAATCTCAATACTGCTGTCGTCGTATTTGTTGGACATAACCTATAAAATTATAACATAAAGAGTGACCCTGTGTTATAATCACAGCGAGAAAGAAACTGTACTTTTTCAAAGGAAAGGAGAACAGAAAAATGCCTCAAGTACTGCTCTGGATGATACCTGCATACCTGATCGGATCGATCCCCTGGGGACTGGTGATCGGAAAGTTTTTCTTCCATACAGATATACGCGATTACGGATCCGGAAACCTCGGCGGAACTAATGCCGGGAGAGTGCTTGGCACCCCCGTCGGATTTCTTGTCATCTTCCTGGACGGACTCAAAGCCCTGATTGTCATGATCCTGTGCCATCAGATTGCTCCGGGAATCGAACAGTACGCAGGCCTTGCCGTCTGCATCGGACACTGCTTCCCCGTATTCGCCGGATTCAAGGGCGGGAAAGCGGTTGCCTGTTCTTATGGATATCTGCTTGGTCTTTCATTATACGTTACGCATGAATACATCCTCACATTCGTCCTTCCCCTTCTCGTCTTCTTTGTTTCACTGTACCTTTCAAAGATGGTGTCGCTTTCATCGATGCTGGGAGTCAGCAGCGCCGCGATCCTCGTCTTCCTGTTTGTCGATCATCTGATCGGAATAATGCTGACGGCACTTGCGCTGTTTGTCATCTACCGTCACAGGACAAATATCGAAAGGATCAGAAACAGAACGGAATCCAAAATCGGTCAGAAAAAGAATTCATAGATAAATAAAAAAGGAAATTTATATGTCAGAATACTACGATCCCTGGGCATCAACCGTTTTAAAGCACGGCATCAGCGCTGACCTTCTCATATCGGCGATGTAGAAATGCATACGCAGAGGTCAGGAAGATCTCGCCATGCGCTTTGCCTATGAGCTTTACGTCACCTCCAGCTTTCATGAAGAGAAAATGTGGAACAGACTTCTCGTCATCTGCGTTGAAGACATTGGCTTTGCGGACCCCAACGCCATGCTGGTCGTAAAAACGCTCAACGATCTGCGCAAGGAATTCCCCTACGGCGACGGCGGCCGTCCGATCTTCTTCCTCTATGCCATCCGCTATCTCTGTGGCTGTAAAAAGGAAAGATCGACCGACCACATCAAAAACATCATCATGAAGGAGAACGAAAAGGGCGAAATTCCGGAAATTCCCGATTGGACGATCGACATGCACACGAACAAGGGCCGTTTCGAACTGGGCAGAGATGTCTTCTACTTCATGAATGAGGCTTCCAAAGTCGAACCCTTATGGGAAGAATACGACGACACCTATTTCAAGCAGCTATACAAGATGTATGAAGAGGAGGGCAAAAGAAAACAAAGAATAGACTTCTTTGCTTCTTGCAGAAAAGAAATGAACAGTAAACGCTTGTTCATTTTTATTTACTAATCACCTATGACTACGATCTTGCACTTTCTTGAACGGGCATGCGTCCGGTCAAAATCGACAAAATAGATGTATCCCGTCTTGCTTAATGCCAGTGCGCCGTTATCCACTTCAAACGTAGCGGAGTTGCCCAGGATCGTTGCCTTGAGATGGGCATCGGCATTCCATAATTCTTCTCTGGTTCCGCTGGGCAGATAGCTCAGATAGTCCGGCCAGCTTTCAACTTCTTCCAGATGCTTTACGCCGGGATAGAAATACTGTCCCCATGCCGTCTGATCAGGAATGATCTTGGCCAGACAGTTGTCCAGATCCTGCTGTATGAACTCCTTTCCGTTTGGCATCATGTCGTGCACGTACTCTTCAAAAAAGACTGAACAGGTCGTATGCGGGGAAATGACGCAGCAGATACCGTCTTTAATTCCTGATTTTTTTACGATCTCTTTGATTTGTTCCGTGATATTGACATACGTCGGTGTGACGCCTTTCGATTCAATACCGGTAATTGTCTCCTTATAAACAGCCATTATTTGTCCCCCCTTTTCTTCTGTTTGCACAGTTTATTCTTTTTTCTTTTTGGCTTTCTCTTTTTGTTCAGGTGTCATGCTGCTTCGGTGAGCATATGCCTTGATGGTTTCCGGATGCATTTCATCCTCTTTTTTGATGAAAAACATAAAAAGCTCATCCGAATCGTTGAAATACATGCAGTCAATCCAGTATCTGCCTTTAAACAGCGAAAAGTCATCTTTATTGATCCTCAGGTAGATCTTTTTTGCCGTCACGAATTCCTTGACCCGGAAATCACTGATCTCATTCCAGTTATAGCGGTGGCTTTTGCCCATTCCCTTGAACTCGATATATTTGTAGCTGATATCCACTTCTTCGGGATTTGCCAGAGCGAAAAAAGTATTGATGATCTGATATGCGCAGATCAGAAGTACAAAGATCCACAGCGGGTTGATGCCTTTTATAAGCTGATAGATCGCATAAAGTGCAATCGCCACGACAAAATAGCCGATGTAGACGACTTTAAAAGTATAGTACTTTTTTCTGTAGATATACTGTTTCATGACACTTCAATAAAAAGAAGGGGCTGTAAAGCCCCTGCTTTCATTCTGATTTTGATTATGCCTTGTTTTCTTTTCTGATTCTTAAACCATTCCAGACAGCGAAGCCAACTGCAAGAGCAGCAAATACGATGTATCCGACAGCCGGTGAGACTGTACCGATCGTGTATAAGAGCCAAGTCAGCGGGTTAGCGCCATCACAGATGGATGACAGAGAAGCGATATCGGTGTAGGAACCGATGCTGTGGCAAACCTGTGTTGTAGGAGCTGCCAGTGCAGTAGCAAAGTAGAAGCCGACTACCATGACGATAATACCGGTAATAAGGCTTCTGAAGCCGTTGCCCTTGCAAAGAGGCAGAATCAATACAAACATGAACGGGAATGTACCTAAGTCACCAGCCGGTAAAACTGTGTTGCCCGGAAGGATGAATGCCAGTAATACTGACAGAGGTACGAAGATCAGAGACAGAGCAATCGTTAACGGGTGACCACAGCCGACAGCGGAGTCAAGACCGATATAGATCTTGCCCTTGCCCTGGAAGTGCTTGTCCATGAAGGAAGAAGCAGCATCAGAGATCGGCATTAAGCCTTCCATCAGCAGAGCAGCCATCTTCGGGATGATGACCATTGCAGCAGCAAGATAGACAGCAGTCGTAACGAGCGTCTTGAAATCCTGTCCGCCGAGTAAACCGATCAGGATACCCATAACGAAACCGACGATGACCGGCTCGCCGAAGATACCGATCTTTTCCTGGAGCATTTCAAGGTTGAAATCGATGTCTCTTAATCCAGGGATCTTCTCAATGATCCAGTTGCAGACCATTGCGATCGGGGCAAACGCAGTAGAGAAGCCGTGAGGCAGAGATACACCAGGCATGCCTAATGTCGTTTCAAGAGACGGAGCTGTAACATCGCCTAAGACCAGGATGATAACTTCGTTGGCAACAGCAGCCGCTAAGCCTAAAGGCAGGCTTCCGGTGACTGCAGTGATCAGCGAACCTGTGAAAGCGAAGTGCCAGTAGTTCCAGATATCGACGTCAACAGTCTGAGTAGTCTGAGTAACGATCATGATGATGTTGACCAGCAGACATACCGGAATGATGAACGAACCGACCTGCGTTGCGAATGCAGCAGCAGCAGCAGCCGGCCAGCCGATATCGACTGTGCTCAGCGACAGGCCGAGGTTTTCAGACATCTGTCCGACAGCAGTAGCCAGAGGGCCTAATAAGCCGGTAGCAACATCAAGGCCTAAGAGACCGACAGCAACAGTTAAACCGCCACGGAATGATTTGCCGAATCCGGCACCCAAAACCATGCCGATCAGCGTAATGATGATAGGCATCATTACCAATTTACCCAGATCACTAATGGAACTAAATAAATTTACGATAGCTTGCATAAAAAATAAATACCTCCCTTATTTCTAAGAAAATTCACAGACAAAGCCCCTTTTGTCTGTTTATTTGACCGGATATGCAGCCGGTTAAATACGATTATTCGCCCCAGAGCGTATTTTCGATATTGTTATAAATATCCTGGACGCCTCTGTTGAGAATGATGCCCGTCGCAACGATGAGCGGGCATTCGCACTTGAAGGAACCTGGGATCGTGGAAACACACAGATCATAGTTGCCGGACTGGCCCGGAACTTCCGCAGCCTTGCACTGCGTGATCGTGAAATCGCCGCCGTGTCCTCTCTTTTTCAATTCTTCTTCAAGTTTTTTATTAACGACAGTAGATGTAGCGACACCGGTGCCGCAGCATAACAGAATTCTTTTCATTGCAAAACTCTCCTTTCAATGAAATTAAACTTCCATATTGAATTATATTACGTTACGAAAACGTTTTCAAACTATTGGCAAAAATCTTTTCTCGCCCTGTCGAGCGCTTCGAACATCTCCTCCAGTTTAGCCATCGGATCGGGTGCAGCAACGATTCCGCTGGTGCCTCCCGTGGCATCCGCACCGGATTTGATCGCCTTGTATACGTCCTCTCCCGTGGATATTCCGGCAGCCTGCAGCGTCTTCGTTTCCGGAGAAACGGTCTTGACGATCTCATTGGTTGCCCTCATATAGGATTCATCGGCTGTTGTGCCGGTTCCGATCAGGCTTGTCAGTTCACAGACCATGCAGTCCGGATGCAGTTCGGCGATCGCTCTGGTATCGGCTTCTTCATTCGAACAGACGACGGTCAGAATTCCCAGTTCATTCGCTCTCTCGATCGTCTTCGCCAGTTCGTTGATCGTCATCGGATTTTCCGCATGGTTCAGGAACGTCGCTCTGACACCGGCGGCTTTCAGCGCTTCCGGAAGGATGTGTCCCATGCCTCTGCCCGGTTTCAGCGATTCCATATGCTGCGCCGTCACGATCAGATGCGGGCATTCTTTCGCAATCATTGCCAGATCTACATGCTGTGCAGTGAAAATGACATCGAAGTCATATTTGACGGCGAGCTCTTCGCATTTCTTCGCCAGTTTCAGGCTCTCTTCCCCGAAAAGATACGCTTTCGGGTTGCATACAAAGAACGGTCTTCTCAGTTGTGCTTTTTCCATATTTATCTCCTTGTCCCCTTTTTATTCTCCTGTATGGAATAATCTGAAATAGAATTTCAGTTTTTCGGAAATCGCCGCATTGGCATCCTTTAAAAGCTTATACCAGTTGATGTAGTCCTCATCTTTTGTTGCGTTGATCGCAGCGACTGTAAAATCAGTAAAAACGTTGATCTTGGAAATGCCTTCCTTTGCGCAGCGCTCCAGATTCTCATCGCCCGATCCCGATCCGCCATGAAGAACAAGCGGAATCGGAAGTGCATCTCTCAGCTCATGAAGGCGGTCGAAATCGATTACCGGCGTGCCCTTGTAAAGGCCATGCGATGTGCCGATTGAAACGGCGAGAGAATCAACACAGGTTTCATTGACAAAATTCTTCGCCATTTCAACTTCAGTGTAGATGTTCTTATCATCCTTGAGCGCTTCCGCATTTTCGGATGTGATGACATCTCCTGATCCGACATGTCCAAGTTCCGCTTCAACGACAACGCCATGGGCATGCGCGTATTCACAGACTTCTTTCGTTCTTGCGACGTTGACTTCATACGGCTGTGCCGATGCATCGATCATGACAGATGTATATCCGAGATCGACAGCTCTTTTAACCGTCTCTACATCCAGTCCATGGTCGAGATGGATGGCAACGGGAACAGATGCCTTTTCGCCATAGAATTTCGCCATTGCCAGAGCTTCCTCGATGGAAAGCATCTCGCTGTGAGCCTGGGCAAAGCTCAGAATGACCGGCACGCCCAGTTCTTCAGCCGTTTCAACATAGGTGCGGCAGGAATTGGAATCCCAGAAATCAGGTGCGACGATCGCATATCCCCGCTCTCTGGATCTTTCGAACATCTCTTTTGTTGTAACTAACATTTTTTTACTCCTCTAAATCCAGTCCTGATTCTTTGATCAGACTGTAATAATCGTCAAAATTGTCTGCAGCAGCGAATTTTTCCATGAGCTCGTCATTCTGGAAAGCATCCATCAGCTTCATCAGCATGTCAAGCTGCTGATGCGCTTCCTTCAGCGCCAGCATGAACATCATTGTGACCGGTATCTTCTTGTCCTCGGTTCCCATCTCGATGAACTCCACAGGAGCATCCAGACTCATGAAGCCGATCTGCGTCCGGTTAACATGTTCAGGATCGGTGTGCGGGATTGCCACGCACATGTTGTTTAAACTCAAACCGGTCGCAAAGACCTTTTCCCTGCTCAGAATGCCCTCATAAAAAGTATCCTTCGCAACACCGCTTTTCATGAATTCTTCCGCAAGCATCTTCAAAGCTTCGTCTCTGCTTTCAGCATGTCTGTGAAATAAAGCGATTCGTTCGTCAAACATATCAGCCATATATGATCCTTTCCAATTCAATTTATCTAAAAATTATTATAATACAGTTTCCGCTGTATTATAATTTTTGTATGGCAAATAAAAAGAAATACATCAGTCCTTCACAGCTGAACGGCATCTCCGTATATCACGAACAGAAAAGAACAGTCTATTCGCCTTTTTTCTCATCACGAGGCTATGTCATCAGTGAAAACAACATCAGGGAATACATCAGTTATGTTCAGAGTTATCTGATCGCCATCATCCTCTTCCTGGTTTCGTACATCATTTATCGCAAATTCTGGATCAGCGCTCTTTTATCTCTCGCCTTCATAGCATCAACGATATTCATCTTCTACCGCAATTTTCTGTCAAAAGCCAATGTCATCGAAGATTACAGAAAACCGGATAAGGATTCCTTCGTACAGAGACAGGCCAATTCCATGAAAGAAAAAGACATATGGACGATCATCGTCTGTTCGCCTCTTCTGTCATTGTCCATTCTCATCCATTCCTGGCTGAATCACTATGAAGGATTCATGTTTTACATGATGATCTTCATCGCCGTCGTATCGCTGATCTACGGCATTCTTCACATCATTGTGCTCGTGCGCAAAAAGAAAAACCTGTAATCACAGGTTTTTGCTTGTCGATTCCAACGCTTCAGGACAGTCACTTGTCCTGTTTTTTGTCATTTTTGATCCGTTCAAAGACAGCACTAATATCACTGCTTGCAGAACGATCTGATGCCATGCAGCCGCAGTTTCCAAATTCCGTTGTTCTGCATGGCAGATCATTCTCTATCGCAAAGAGACGGATCTCTTCACTAAGGTCTGCTGACTCCTCTGCGCAATAGAGATAGATTCGTTTGCCGCTGGATAAGACTTTCTTCAACATTTTCTCATCCAGGGGTCTGATAAAGCGGGCATTGATCAAAGAGTAGTTCAGTTCGTTATCCGCTATTGTTTTCGCAATCCTGTTTACAGAAACGCCGCAGGAAATGATGTTCAGTCCAGGGTCTTTTAAGTTATTAATGATTTCCCACTTGCCGATGGCTATATCTTTCGTGCCACATTCCTTAATGTTTCTGATGTTTTCCCTTGAATAACGGATAAAAAGGGGCTTGTCATGGCTGAAACCGCATCGGATGAGACTTCTGATTTCCGATGCATCCTTTCCCTGGGCGATGATCGAATAAGGCAGTGTGCGCAGATAACGGATATCCGGCGGTGCATGTCTGCCGTTGTCGATATCCAGATGACAGCTTATGCCAAACAGTACAGGCAGTTTTCCTGAGAGATCGTTTGCAAACTGATCATAAGCGCGCGCAAGGAAAGAAGAATCTCTACTGATATACGGTTTCATGCCGTTCAATGCAAGGCCGGCTACAAGATCGGCTGCAAGATCGGCAGAGAGGCCCGCATCAAAGCAGCGCTGAGGATATTTTGCGAAAAGACCTTCAAGCTTGCTTTCAAAATTCTTGCCGACTGAAATGACAACAATATTCGGATCATTGTCCATTTCCTTTTCGATGCATAAAGATGCATATTCTTCGCAGGCAATTTACCCTTCCGGTACTTCCGATCTGTTTCTGCCTGTCTTGACATCGAATGCCGAAACATAGTCCCATTTCCCGGAAGCATCCTTTTCCGCCGGGAGATAGCCTTTGCCTTTGTTTGTAAGGCAATGTACGACGACCGGGATATCTTTCTTCTTTGCCGTTTCAAAGGCAGACACAAGGCTCTTACAGTCATGTCCGTCAACCGGACCGATGTAATAGAAGCCGAAATCTTTCAGATATCTCGAATCGATCAGAGGTTCCTTGATCCTCTCCTTCATATCATGAATCTTTCCGATGATTTCTTCGCCGTATTTTCCCTTCTTTAAGGCCGATTTGACACCATCCTTGAGTCCGTTATAGACGCGGGAATTGCGCACCTTCGAAATATTCGAACTCATCAGGCTGTCGCTTGCAAAGTGCGTCATGCCGTTGTCGTTGAGAACGATGATCATTTTCTGCTTCTGCTTACCGATCTGTTTCAGTGTTTCCAGAGAAAGGCCGGAAGCAAAGGCGCGGTCGCCGATCAGTGTGACGACATGATACTTTTCTTCCTTCAGATCTCTTGCTGAAGCGATGCCGAGGGCGTAAGACAGAGCGGATGCAGGATGAGACGCGTCACATGCATCATAAACGCTCTGCAGGCGATTCAGGGAAGCATTGTTTCTGTTTCCCATATACAGCGGCGCAAGAAGATCCGACCGTCCGGTCAGATTCAGATGTGTCAGACACTGATGTCCCGTATCGAAAAGAATCCTGTCATCGGCGTATCAAAACAGTAATGCAGAGCGACTGTCATTTCTATGACGCCCAGATTGGAACTCAGATATCCGCCTGACAGTGAAAGCTGATCCATAATATAAGAACGGATCTGTTCTGAGAGATCATCAAGCTGTCTCACATTCAGTTCTTTCAGGAAAGCCGGCTTTTTGATTTTGCTGATATCCACAACTACTATTATTATAATTTATTGCCGTATACCGTATTATGTGAAATCGTGTTATGCAGATTAAAAAAAACGGCCCGAACATCGTTCAGGCCTTTTTTTGTGCGGAAATGATTCCTATTGTCCCATGGACTTCATGATCGCACGGATCTGTGCCTCAGAAGGCTTTCTGCCCATCTGCGCATACATCGCACGGATCATCTTTTCATTGATCGGAGGATTCTCTTTCAGCTGCTTTTCAAAACTCTTTCTGGTGAAGAAATAAGAAGCGACTGCACCGACAAGAGCACCGATCACGAAATATACAATTGACATCCAAAAATCCATAATAACACCGTCCTTACTTCATAAATTCTAATCGAAAAGAATTTATTTGTCTAATAGGGACCTAACGGGTGAGAAATTTCCCTTTTCTCAAAAGGTGGTCCGTCTATAACAGCCTTCAGGATCCCTGTTTTAGGTCTTCAACACCAGCGGTTAACACTCGACAGTCCGTAAATATCATGTAGGAATTTCATTGTATCCCATTAGGTAATTTCATTATAGTAAGATTTTTTCCGCATTACCAGTCTTGACTTGAATATGTCAAATATGATAAGAAAAGCCGTTTATTCAGTAAACGGCTTCATCAGTTTTCTGTAAGAATCCTTGAATCTCTCGATCTGAGTCTCGCTCGGTGTGCTGTCCAGTTCATAATCATCGAAACAGATCTGGGAACCGTAGAACTTCCCGTTGACGACTGAGAATACCTGCGGCGTCAGCAGTGTCTTGTTTCCTTCGCCGTCCGTGCCCAGTATCTCATAAAGATAATCATAGAGCTTATCCTGCAGCTGTTTATCTTCCGTCAGATCTTCCTCTTCGTTGTAGACGTCGATATAATAGATGGTCACATTCAGCTCTTTGGCAACTTCACTGAGATAGCGGCATACCTTCTGACAGCAGCCGCAGTTGGTCCTTCCCAGATAGAAGATCCCGGACGATCCGCTGTCGATCGTGTTGAAGAGTTCCGATACTTTGATCAGACGGAAATTGTGATCCGTTGAAGATACGCCTTCATATTCCGACATATCGACTCTTTCGGAAACGATCTCATATGTATATCCGGGAACGGGTATCTCTTCTTTCTTTTTGCATGATACAAGGGATATCAGGATCAGAAAGATGATCAGAATTTTCTTCATCAGGCTTCTCTGACCTCGATCTGATCGAACACTTCCTCGATCTTCTCTTTGGAACCGAGATCATTGGACATGCCTGTAGCGACTGATGCCGCATTGGCATATCTGAATGATTCAACAGTATCCGCTCCGTGTATGGATCCGTAAAGGAATCCGGCAACCATGGAGTCTGCCGATCCGGTCAGATTGACCAAAGAATCATTGAGACTCTCACACATCAGCGTCTTTTCTTTCGTGAAGATATAAGATGCCTTGTGCGGAGCACTGTAGATGACGTTTTCAACGCCCCTTTCTATGTATTCTTTCGCGGTCTTTTCCAGATCGTCCTTCAGATTCCTGTCATTGAGTTTGACGATGAACGGTCTGACATCCAGACATCTTTCCAATATATCCAGGTCGGTATCCAGAACAACCTTGACGCCGTCGGAGCACAGTTCATGGACCAGATCGATCATCCTGTCCTTGATCTCTTCCTCGATATTGCCGGACAGGACAAAGATATCATCGGTATAGATGTTTCCCAGACGAGATTTGAATCTTGCGAATTCCTCATCCGTGATATGCGGACCTTTGGCATTGATGCTGGTCTCATACTTGCTGTCCATGATCTTGACATTGATCCTGGTGTTGTCAGCGATCGTTGTAAATAAAGGCTGTACGTTGGGATAATTGGCGATGAACGTCAGATAGAAATCCCTTGTGAAACCTCCTAAAAAACCCATGCAGACCGATGGAATGCGGAAATTGTTCAGTACGATGGAAACATTGACACCTTTTCCTCCCGCTTCATACATTTCCATGTCGCTGCGGTTGTTTTCACCGGCGATCAGTTTATTGGGAACAGTGATGTAATAGTCCAGAGACGGATTGGTCGTACAGGTATAGATCATTTGAACTCACCTCGCTACTTTTATTCTAACGCTGTTTTGCATCGAAACGGGAGATCAGATCAGCCAGGATCCTTTCATGTATATCATTGACATCTTCTGCCTTGAGTGTCTTTTCCGGATCTTCATAGACGATATTCAGCGATACGGACTTGTATCCCTGATCGATATGCTCGCCCTGATAGACATCGAACACTTCGGCTTTCTTGACTGTCTTTCCGCCTGTTTTCCTGATCGCAGCTATCAGATCGGCGGCTTTGACATCATCTTTCAGCATCAGCGAAATATCCCTGGAAACTGACGGATACTTGCTGACAAGAGGTGCTTTTACCTTTGCCGGATTGGCCTGCGCCAGAGGATCCAGGATCATCTCACAATAATAAACATCGTTCAGTTTTAATGATTTCAGATATGCCGGATGCAGTCTGCCGAAGATACACAATGTCTTAGCGTCCATTGCCAGTAAAGCTGACTGATACGGATGGAAATGCCTGGTATCGATATTGTTCTCTTTTAATGAGATCCTGCCCATTTCAAAGCCTAAAGCAGACAGAATCTGCAGTACAAGACCCTTCATGACGTAAAAATCGGCTTTTACATCCAGATGCATGACCTTGTCCTGAATGAGGCTTCCTTCCATGATGATGCCAAGTCTCTCCTCCTCTCCGGCACTTGAATATACCTTGGAGATCTCGAAGAGTCTGACATTTTCATTGTAGTGGTCAAGATTGTAAGACAAAGCTTCCAGCAGTGAATTCATCAGTGAAGTCCTGATATACCTTCTTGCATCGGAAAGCGGTGAGACCATCTCGATCGGATCTCCGTTAGGCAGCAGTGCTTCATCGATATATTTTTTTGAAACAAGAGAATAGTTGATCGTATCATAGAAACCCTGTTTTGTCAGGATATCCCTGATGACACGGCGGATATTCTGTATCCTGCTGAGTTTGCCGACAGTCTGCGGCATCTTCGGAAGCGTGGATGTCAGATCGTCGAAATCCGTCAGTCTGACGATCTCTTCATCGATATCTTCCCTGATCTTGAGATCGCAGGCTCTGTGAGACGGGATCTTCGTGATGAACTCGTCACCTTCGATACGATATTCAAATCCCAGTCTTCTCATGACATCGACTGCTTCGTCCATCGTGTATTCCTTACCGATCAAAGCATTGAGATGGCTTAAGGATTCCCTGATCTCATAAGGCTCATAATCAGCCTTGCCGTATTCGACCGTTTCTTCAAAGCCGTCGGCATCGGCCAGTTCGATCAGAAGCTGTACAGCTCTGTCGACTGCCTTATTCTGAGAAAGCGGCTCAAGTCCTTTTGCAAATCTGGCAGCTGATTCTGTCTGAAGACCCAGACGGTTTGCTGTTCTTCTGATCTGCGCATGGTCAAATAGGGCTGATTCAATGATCAGTGAACCGGTATCATCCAGGATCTTTGTATTGTCACCGCCCATGATGCCGGCGATACCGATCGGTTTTCCTTCCGATGTGATCATCAGATCGCCTTTTTCAATCCGGTAATCGATGCCGTCAAGTGCGGTATATGTTCCTTCATAGTCATCTCTGACCGTGATCTCTTTCGCAGGATTGCTTCTGAGGTCATAGAAATGCATCGGCTGGCCCGTTTCCAGCATGACATAGTTGGATATATCTACCAGGTTATTGATGCATTTGACACCGTTTGCACGCAGATGACGCTGCATCCATTCAGGTGATTCCTTGATCTTCACATGGTTGACGACTTTCGCCAGGAAGTGCGGACAGTTAGCAGAAGCGGAAGTCAGGACAAAATCGGTTTTACTGCCAATATCGGCCTTACCTTCAAAATCAGGCAGTGTCACCTTTCTGTCCAGGATCGCTCCCATCTCACAGGCCATCGCATACATGGAAAGACAGTCAGGTCTGTTGGCATAGACCGAAACATCCAGGATCGTATCTTCATAGCCCAGTTTCTTCAGGATATCTTCATCTCCGACTTCAAAACGGTCATCCAGTTCTTCAATGCCGTCATGCGAACAGCTGTCAGCCGGAAGCAGATCTTCATCCACGCCCAGTTCCTTGAGAGAACACAGCATGCCGTTTGATTCCTGCCCTCTGATCACACCTTTCTTGATCTCACCGCCAGGGAGTATTGCTCCCGGTTTCGCAACGATAACCTTGAGTCCTTCACGGCAGTTGGGTGCACCGCAGACGATCGTCAGGACTTCGGAACCGATATCGGTCTTCGTGACATGCAGATGATCTGAATCCGGATGCGGATAGCATTCGATGACCTTGCCGACGACAAGATTTGTCCCGGATGACATCTTTTCAACGGATTCCACCTCAAACCCGCATTTCACCATCTGTTCGACGATCTGATCGACGCTCAGACCTGATAAATCTATAAAATCACTTAACCAGTTTAAACTTAATTTCATGATCTTCCTGCCTCCTTATCTTCTGAATCCATCCAGGAAACGGATATCGTTCGTAAACAGATCCCTGATATCCGTGACGCCGTATTTCAGCATCGCAACTCTTTCGATTCCGACACCGAACGCAAAACCCGTATACTTCTTGGAATCGATCCCGGCCATCTCCAGAACATTAGGGTGTACCATGCCGGAGCCCAGTATTTCGATCCAGCCTGTGCCCTTGCAAGTCGGACATCCCTTTCCGTGACAGATATGACAGGTCATATCGACTTCAAAAGAAGGCTCAGTGAACGGGAAATAGGAAGGACGGAAACGGATCTTCGCATCTTTTGAGAACATCTCCCTGATCATCAGTTCCAATGTGCCTTTCAGATCGGCGACAGTGATATTTTCACCGATGACCAGACCTTCGCATTGCGTGAACTGATGGGAATGAGTCGCATCGTCATCGTCTCTTCTGTAGACCTTGCCCGGACATACGACCTTGATCGGAAGATGATTTGCTTCTGCTTCCAGAACTCTCATCTGGATAGCTGTCGTCTGTGATCTTAAAAGATGCGTCGGATCGACATAGAACGTATCCTGCATATCTCTTGCCGGATGTCCTTCCGGTGTATTTGCTTTTGTAAAGTTGTAAAGATCACTTTCTACTTCCGGACCTTCGGCGACATTGTAGCCCATGCCGATGAAGATATCTTCGATCTCTTTCTGTACAAGCGTCAGCGGATGAAGCGTACCTGTCTTGGGCACATAGGCATCCAGTGTGATATCGATCTTTTCAGATGCAAGCTGCTCATTGAGCATCTCTTCTTCCAGCTGTTTCTTCTTTTCATCCATAGCTGCAGATACAGCGTTCTTGAGATCATTGACCATCTGTCCGAATTTCGGTTTTTCTTCGGCCGGCAGATCCCTCATCTGCGCCATCAGAGACTGGATCTTTCCCTTCTTGGAAAGATATTCGATCCTGAGATCCTCCAGTGTCTTGCTGTCGGATGCTTCGATCGCCTTCAGCGCTTCGTTTTTTAATGCTTCCAGATCTAACATTTCAAATCCTCCTGAAAATACAAAAAAGGTGGCTCAAGGGCGCTGTTCGCGCGGTACCACCTTATTTATCACTCATATCCTTAACGCGGATGAGACGTGGAGTATTGGTCCAACTGAGAAGTGAATTCACTGATTGACTGTCAGGATCTTCCACCGTATGATCCATTCTCTCTGACAGCAGCCTCAGATACTGCTCTTCTTTACGTACTGTACAAATTATAACACAAGGAAAAAGGAAAAGAGGCCTAAACCTCTTAATTTCCTATAAAGTCGTATCTACCTTGATACCGGGACCCATATTGCTGGAGAGTGTGCAGGACTGGATATAATTGCCCTTGACTGCAGCGGGTCTCGCCTTGATGATGACACCAAGCAGAGTAGAGAAGTTTTCAGCCAGCTTTTCAGCATCGAATGACGACTTGCCGATCAGACAGTTGATATTTCCTTCCTTGTCGACACGGTAAGTGACCTTACCTTTCTTGATCTCATCGACTGCATTGGCGATATTCGGTGTAACAGTACCGGTCTTGGGGTTAGGCATCAGGCCTTTCGGACCCAGGATCTTACCTAATTTACCGAGTTCACCCATCATATCGGGAGTGGCAACGATCACATCGTAATCGAACCAGCCGCCCTTGATCTTTTCCAGGATTTCCTTGTCACCGACGAAGTCAGCACCGGCGTTCTTGGCAACTTCCATGTTGGCGCCCTGTGTGACGACTAAGACTTTCTGAGATCTGCCCGTTCCGTTGGGGAGGACGATCGCACCTCTGATCTGCTGATCAGCCTGACGCGGGTCGACATTGAGCTTGAAAGAAGCTCTGATCGTCGCATCATATTTGACAGTCGTGGTCTTCTTGGCCAGTTCGCATGCCTCTAACGGAGAATACTTCTTGTTGCCGTCGATCATGGCTTTCGCGCTGTTGTAGTTCTTTGAATGTTTCATCAGTCAACTACCTCGATTCCCATGTTTCTAGCCGTACCGGCGATGATTCTCATAGCAGCTTCCACATCGTTGGCGTTGAGATCCGGCATCTTGTACTCAGCAATTTCTCTTAACTGAGCTGTCGTGATCTTGCCGGCCTTGACAGTGTTCGGATTGCCTGAAGCTTTCGCAACACCTGCAGCCTTCTTCAGCAAGAAAGCAGCCGGAGTGGTCTTGAGGACGAAATCGAATGATTTGTCTTCATAAGCAGTGATGATGACAGGGACGATATCGCCCATTCTGTCTTTTGTCTGATCATTGAACTGCGTGCAGAACTGCGGCATGTTGATACCAGCAGATGCAAGAGCCGGACCCGGTTTTGCCTGACCGGCCATAAAGTTCAGCTTACAAACTTTTGCAACTTTTTTTGCCATAAATTCCTCCTTTGGCCCGTGGGTATGTCGGAGTGATTGCTCTCCTTCCACAGCTTTACTATTATAACGAAAGAAAAGGCTTATTTCAAGCCTTTTTTCATCAATTATGCTTATAGAATACTCTGTTATCCAAAGCGAAGAGTTTCTGTGTGAATTCCCCTTCCTTCACCTCTTCCAGAGCCTTGTCGATCGTATTGATCCTGGCATCGATATTGTCGATCAGATTGAGGATCTCGGCTTCCAGCGTTTCCGGTCTGACAGGAGAACCGTACTCAAACTGCCCGTGATGAGAAAGCACCATATGTCTTAAGATCAGCAGCTCTTCGCTGTCTTCCAGTCCCAGATCCCTTCCGATCTGCAGGAGCCTGGCATCCATGATCGAGATATGACCCAGCAGCTTCCCTTCCTTGGTATATTCGGTCACCACCGGTGAGGAAAGTTCCTCGATCTTGCCCAGATCATGGATGATGACACCTGCCAGCAGATAATCCCTGCTGATCGAAGGATAGATGGCACACAAGGCAGCTGCGATCTTGATCATACCGGAAGTATGTGTCGCCAGTCCGCCGATGAAATTATGATGGATCTTGGCTGCAGCCGGATACTCATAGACACTGCCTGCATAGTAATTCAGACAGCCGGATACGATCTTTGCGATATTCTCGTTTTCGATCATCGAGATGCCTTCCTGAATATTGTTTCTCAGTACATCTTTCGATACCGGTGATCTGAACACGAATTCTTCCATATCGATATCCGCCTGCGGCAGAGGAAGCACCTTCAGCACTTTGGCCTGCAGGTTGTTTTTGTATTTGATGACTTCAATCTCGAATTCATATACCTTTCCCACTTCCAGCTGTTTCTCCAGTTCCGGCTTGACATCCCACAGCTTTGCTTCGATCGACTTTGTGGAATCCTGCAGGACCAGTGAAAGATATGGCGAGCCTGAGTTCGTCGTTCCTCTCACCAGCTGCGAGATAAGCAGATTTGTATTGATCCTTTCGCCTTCCTTGAAATCCTTAACCTGTTTGCCCATTTTATTCCTCCGTTACGCTTCTGATATCTTCATACCGGAAGCCCTTGTTCAGCAGATATGCGATGACATGCTGTTTGAGTTCATGATCAGTATATTTTTTCTGATATTTCCCAAGAGCCTTCTGATATTCTCTTTGTAATAATTCTAACTCATTTTGTCCTTCACTTACGATCGACTCTGTTGCCTTCTGTGACATTTCATATGAGAAACCGGCACTCACAAGCTTATTCATCACGCTCTGTTTCTTCGCCAGAAATGATTTGTTCTGAATGCTTTTTTCATATTTCTCAGCGATATGAAGTGCTTTGCGGTATTCATCCGTTTCATTGCTTCTCATATGCTTCGCGATCAGCTCTTCACCGATACCCGCTTTCTTCAGTTTTTCCCTGATCTGTTTCTGCGAAAGCGATGTCTTTTCATAGTAATTGATCTTTGAAATACAGAATTTCTCATCATCAAGCAGCGATAAAGATTTCAGTTTCTCTATGATCCTTTCCCTGTCGGCCCTTTTAATCTCTTTCTGTGCGAGATAATCCCTGATCTGTTTAACACTCTGATCCTTCATTGAAATCTTTCTCAGAGCGCCTCTGTAGGCCTTCAGAACGCTTTCTTCCTCTTTCAGCTTCTGATAAAGATCTTCATCCAGTCCTTTTCTGTCTTTCAGACCGTATTCAAAATAGGCATCATCCGATACCTGTATCTTTTCATCTTCCAGAAAGACCATGACATAGGAATCATAGAGCCTGATCTTCTTGATCGGATAAACGATATCCGTTTCTGCTATGGCTTTGTTTTTCTTCAGTAACTCTTCGACATTCACAAATCCAGTATATACGAAAAAAGCATGAAAAAAGCCGGTTTTTCAACCGGCTTCTTCAGGAATTACTTTGCTCTAGCTTCGAGATTCGCAAATCTTCTCTTTGCGTCGCTCTTTGCTTTTTCGTATAAGGCCTCAGCCTGTTCCGGATTGACTTTGACAAGATTGTTGTATCTTGCTTCGTCCATCAGGAAGTCCTGGAACTTGTCGAAATCAGGTGTCTTGTAATCGATCGTCAGAGGAGATTCGTTACGAGGATCGTATCTGTAAAGTGTGACATAGCCGCACTCGACAGCCTGCTTCTGAACAAGCTGCTGTTTGGACAGACCGCCCTTGATACCGTGCAGTTCACACGGACAGTAAGCGATGATCAGAGACGGACCGTTGTAGCTCTCAGCTTCTTTCAGAGCCTTGATCGCCTGCATTCTGTTGGCACCCATACATACGGAAGCAACATAGACATGGCCATAGCTCATAGCGATCTGACCGAGGTCTTTCTTGGCGACTGCCTTACCGCCGGCAGCGAACTGCGCGATGGAAGCAGCCTGTGAAGACTTGGATGACTGACCGCCTGTATTGGAATAGACTTCGGTATCCAGAACCAGGATATTGACATTCAGGTTGTTGGCGATGACATGATCGAGTCCGCCGTAGCCGATATCATATGCCCAGCCGTCGCCGCCGACGATCCAGATGGAGTTGGAGACGAGATCTCTGACCTGTTCCGCAAGTACATGAACAGCTTCGCATTTTGACTTGCCGGCCAGTTCGCCGATCCTTGCAGCCAGTTTCTTTTCTTCGACTCTGTTGCCGTTGATCTTGAGATATTCTTCAAGAAGTTCTTTCAGTTCGGGTTCGACATTGCCCAGATTGTCTTCCATGACCTTCAGCAGTACTGACTTCTGATAGTTCTTGGCAAGTGCCATACCATAGCCGTACTCGGCATTGTCTTCAAACAGTGAGTTCGCCCAGGCGATACCGTTGCCGTCCTTATCGGTGACAAACGGAGTTGAAGGAGTCGAACCGCAGTAGATGGATGAACAGCCTGTTGCGTTTGCGACCAGCATATCCGGACCGAAGAGCTGAGATACCAGTCTGTAGTACGGAGCTTCGCCGCATCCCGGACATGAACCCGGAACTTCGAAATAAGGCTTCAGGAACTGCGTTCCCTTCGGCGTATCGTTGACGAGTTCTGACTTGTATTCTGTCTGGTTGAACAGATAGTCTGCCAGAGGAGCCTCGTTCATCAGTGAGTGGACATCTACCATCTCCAGAGCCTTGTTTCCGCCCTTGCCCGGACATTCTGCAGCACACAGACCGCCGCCGACACAGTTGTCAGGAGAAACCTGTACTCTGAACTTGTAGTTCTCGGCACCCTTGCCCATAGCCTGGATGGTCTCGAATTCCATCGGTGCATTGGCAACTTCTTCATCAGTCAGAGCGAACTGTCTGATCGTTGCGTGCGGACATACGAAGGAACAGAAACCACACTGGATACAGTTGGCCGGATTCCACTTCGGAACATAAGACGCGATGTTTCTGTGCTCGGCATAGGAAACATTGTTTCTCATCGTGCCGTCCAGTACACCGTACTTTGTGAATGCGGATACAGGCATATCATAGCCGCTGAGGGTATCGAAGCCCTGTACGAATTCATCAAAGTAGGCATCGCCTGTCTTTTCAACTTCAAACTTGCTGGGGAGATCTGCCCATTCAGACTTGACAGGTACTTCTACCAGTCCGGCCTTACCGGCATCGATCGCCTTCCAGTTCATTTCGACGACATCATCGCCCTTCTTGCCGTAAGACTTCTTGGCAGCAGCCTTCATGAGCTCAAGTGCTTTGTCATAAGGCATGATCTGTTCGTTCAGAGCGAAGAATGCAGACTGTAAAGTCGTATTGGTTCTTCTGCCCATACCGATCTCGGTACAGATCTTGGTGGCGTTGATGATATAGAATTTTGCGTGTTTCTTTGCCAGCTGAACTTTCATTCTGTTCGGCAGATAGTCTTCGATCTTGTCAGCATCGATCGTCGTATTCAGCAGGAATGTACCGCCGTCTTTCAGACCTGACAGCATGTCATACTTGAGAACATAAGAATCAAGTGAGCAGGATACGAAGTCGGCGTTATTGACATAGTATGTGCTTCTGATCGGATCCGGGCCGAATCTCAGGTGAGATCTCGTGACACCGCCGGCCTTTCTGGAGTCATACTGGAAATAAGCCTGTGCATACTGATCGGTATTGTCACCGATGATCTTGACGGAGTTCTTGTTGGCACCGACAGTACCGTCTGAACCCAGACCCCAGAACAGACATGAAGTATATGTTCCGTCGATCTTGAAATCAGGATCTACATCGAGTGAGAGATGAGTGACATCATCGTTGATGCCGATGGTGAATTCTTCTTTCGGCTCGGCTTTTGCCAGTTCGTCAAAGACGGCCTTGATCTGGTTCGGAGCGGTATCTTTTGAAGCGATACCGTATCTTCCGCCGATGATCTTGATGTCTGTATCTTTCAAAACGTTCAGAACATCCAGATACAGTGGCTCTCTTGTGCCGATTTCCTTGGTTCTGTCAAGAACAGCAATCTTCTTCACAGTCTTCGGAAGGACATTGAACATGTATTTTGCTGAGAAAGGTCTGTACAGATGAACGGAAATGACACCGATCTTCTCGCCTTTTGCAACAAGGGCATCAATGACTTCCTTGATCGTCTCGACGACGGAACCCATAGCAACGATTACTCTTTCGGCATCGGGTGCGCCGTAGTAAGTAAACGGTTTATAATCTCTTCCCGTATGTTCCGAGATCTTTGCCATATAGTCGGCTACGATATCGGGAACTTTTGCGAAATGCTCATTCTGTGCTTCTCTGGTCTGGAATACGACGTCATCGTTTTCAGCACCGCCTCTGGTAACTGCGTTTCCGTGCGGATTCAAAGCATTTGCCTTGAATTTCTTCACACAGTCCATATCAAGCAGTGACTTCAGATAGTCATAGTCCATGACTTCGACTTTCTGAATTTCATGAGAAGTTCTGAATCCGTCAAAGAAATGAAGGAACGGAACGGATCCCTTAATTGCAGCCAGGTGTGCGACACCTGCAAGATCCATTGCTTCCTGAACGGAGTTGGAACAAAGCATGCAGACACCTGTCTGTCTTGCAGCATAGATATCTTCGTGATCGCCGAAGATCGACAAAGCGCTGGTTGCCAAAGCTCTGGCAGCAACATGTACAACGCCCGGCAGCAATTCACCGGCCCACTTGTACATATTCGGGATCATGAGCAGCAAACCCTGAGATGCAGTAAATGTAGTAGCCAAAGCACCACCCTGCAAAGTACCGTGAACAGCACCTGCAGCGCCTGCTTCTGATTGCATTTCCGCAACTTTTACGATATTGCCGAAAACATTCGTTCTTTTCGCTGTAGCCCATGAATCCACAACTTCAGCCATCGTTGAAGAGGGAGTGATAGGATAAATCGCAGCTACATCAGTAAAAGCATACGCGCAATGAGCGGCAGCAGTGTTGCCATCCATTGATTGGAAAGTCTTTCCCATAATTAAAAATCTCCTCCTATGCACTTTAAATTATATCTCAAAGGAAGAGACTTTTGAATATGGATTTATCAGCTAATCGACTAGTTTGTCTGCTTGTTGACGATGGAAACAGTGATCTTCGTATCCGAGGGATAAGCGCCTTCGGCATAGGAAGATCCATAGGAACCTACTTCGATCTTTTCGATACGCCCGACTGCCCTTGTGGAAGAGACTCCGACATAGGTCACATCGGTGAATACAGAGAGATACTGCTGCATTTTCGACTTGGTCTCATCATAAGTCGAGCCTACATCGTATTTCTCAGGTCTCATGATCGTTCCGGTCTGAGAAGGCTGTATGCCCAAAGACACTTTATAGTTGACTTTGCTGCCTTTTTTAAAGGTTCCCGTATCATTGGAAATGATCTTTCCTTCCCCTACGGTATTGGAATATTCCGTCGATTTTGTACCTAAATTCAAACCCAGACCCTCAATATAGGACTTGAATTCACTTTCTGTCGCATTTGCCTTGCTGACGACATTGACACTGTCATCAGGTATCTTTCCCAGTGAGAGCCCGTAGTTGAATGTTTCACCTTTTTCATAAGTACCTGAACCATGCCATACGACTGATCCCTGTGCGATACTGTCACTGTAGGCATCTCTTGCTGTAGAGTGATTCGGACTGACGCCCAGATTATTCGCGATCGATCTGATCTCACTTTCCGTTTTTCCGATATATGTTCCGGAAGAAATCACGATCTGATCGGAACTTCCTTCTTTTTTACCCAGAGACAGACCGTAGTTGAAATCTTCTCCCGGTACATACTGACCATAGCCGTGGGTTACGACTGAACCTTTTGCGATCGTATCGCTGTAGGCGTCTCTGTCAGACAGATGTGTTGCAACCAGACCCAGACGGCTTGCGATGGTGTGGAACTCATCCTGCGTCTTGCCAATGTATTTACCCTGCGTGATATACAGATCATCTTCAGAAGCAGAGCCTTCTTTCTTGCCTAACGAGAGTCCGTAATTGAAATCTTCTCCCTCTTCATACTGGCCGAAACCGTGGGTCACAACAGATCCTTTTGCTACCGTATCACTGTAGGCATCTCTGCTGCTTAAATGAACCGGTTTGAGTTTCAGATAGACTGCGATCTTCTTGAATTCCTCTTCTGATTTTCCTACAAATTTACCTTCAGGTACATAGAGATCTTCGATATCAACATCGATATCGGAAGAGGAATCCTTCTTTCCTAAAGACAGACCGTAGTTGAAGTCTTCACCCTTTTCATACTGACCATAGCCATGTGTCACAATGGAGCCTTTGGCGATCGTATCGCTGTAGGCGTCTCTGTCGGAACGGTGTGTCGGTATAAGTCCGAGACCTGTTGCGATCGTATGGAACTCATCCTGTGTCTTGCCGACGTATTTGTCTTTTGTGATATACAGATCATCTTCAGATGTGCCGCCTTCTTTTCCTAAAGACAGACCATAGTTGATTGTTTCACCTTTATCGTAATCACCAGAACCGTGCCAAACGATAGTTTCTTTAACATAAACATCAGAATATGCATCTTTCGATGTTTTATGATTCGGACTTAATCCGAGATTGGATGCGACAGATCTGAAATCTTCTTCCGATTTTCCAAGATAAGAACCCCATTTAACATTTATTTTTCCAGAAACAGATCCCTGCGTACAGATACCGTAATTGATCGTTTCACCGTTTTCATAAGTACCTGAACCGTGCCATACGATATTTCCTTTGGCAACAGTGGATGAACTCTTGTCTTTTGCTTCCTTGTGATTCGGAACAAGACCCAGTGCTTTCATCTGTGATTCAAACTGGGCGACCGTCAGATTGGTGTATTCACCGGACTTGATCTCTATCTTTTCATCCGGTCTTCTTTCCGGACCGGAGGAGATATAGACCGTTACGGCCGTATCCGTATAGATGTTTTCACTCGGGTCGATGCGGATGACGGTCCCTGCGGAAACCGTGTCACTGTTTTCTTCGACATAAGTGATATTCTGGATCATGTTCTTGTTCTGCCACTCTTCGATCTCAGTCCTGGTCGCATTGTATAACTGCGGCAGATTGACCGGTTTTATCAGCGCGGAAGAGACACGGAACATGATATTGTCTTTTAAAACAGATCCTGCATTGAGTGACTGCTGAAAGACGATGTCTTTATCAACTTCCTTGCTTTCCTCATAAAGAAATTCACAGGAATACTTCGTATCCAGCTGACCGCACCAGGCGATGGCTTCACTCTGATTCTTTCCCAGAAAGTCCGGGACTTCCACTTCTTTGGTTGACTGAAGCAGAGTGTATCCGAAGAAACCTGCGGTGCCAAGTGTTGCCATCAGCAGCAAAGCAATCAGTATTTTAATCAGTTTCATAAACAAACCTCCGTTTTATTCATAATTGTCGACATGCAGAAGCAGTCTGTATCTGATCGAATCTGTGAAGAACGATGTCTTGAGCAGATCCGAAGAATATGTGCTGTGTTCAAAACCATAGGCATTGGTGATCTCAGCCAGATCATGATACTCTCCGTTGTTTACTTTCAATATCAGTCTGTATTCACCGTTCAGATCCTTCAGATCGGCTTTAGCCGTATAACAGATATTGTCCATGCTGAAGGATGACTGATAGAAGCTTCTATAATCGAAGCTGCAGGCATGCGATGAAGTATCGGCTATGATCACTTCGTTTTCATTCACCAGATAAAGCTCATGCATATTGACGTTTAGATCGTAGTTGAGATAGTAGATCATGCCCAGTCCTTCAAATACGGCATATACCGTACCGTCAGTCTCTTCATAAGTCACGGAATCCAGCGTCACCAATGAGGATCGTTCAGACGGTTTTGCGATATCCGTATAGTTCAGAGCCTTGTCATTGATATCTGCTTCGATCCTGAAACCGTAGAAATCGTTGAGCCTGACCGTATAGCTGTTTTCCTCATCTTCATATGAAAGGAAGGACAGTGAATCGTTATATGACTTCAGCAGTGTTTCAAACGTGCTCTTTCCGTCATAACTTGTTTCGATACGGAAGATGTAGGATCCTCTGTTCAGTTCATTCAGAGGAATGCTGCAGCTGAATCCGGACCACTGATAGTCGTAGCCGTCATTGATGCTGTAGCCGTTGGAATCTTTGTTTTCACAGTCGATGACTCTGATCTTTTCATTATTTTTAAGGTCATAGATATTCACTTTGTGAACGACTTTGGATGAATCAGTTAAATTGTATCCGGTGATCAGACCGATTCCTTCCATCGTCAGGACACCTTCATTCAGCGACATATCACTGACTAAGGAGATCGGTTCATGATCCGGTTCAACTTCCTGATGGAATACGGATGCGTTGTTCAATATGACGACATCTTTAGTTTCGATATAGGCAACGGAATCATTCCAGCTGTAGGCGATGACGCCGTCATTGGTATTGAGATTTCCGCCCGTGATCGGATTGGTGGACTGCATGCGGTATCTGCTGTCCAGATCCTCCAGAAGTACGACGATCAGATCTTTCTGATAGTGGCTGCCGTATCTTCCGGTATAAAGTACACTGTTGCCGTCTTTCGTCTTGTAGAAGTTTGGATCCCAGGAGATATTGGAATCATATAAGACGTCATTGTAATTGTTCTTGACAAAACCAAGCGCATAATGGTTGTGATCGCTCAGATTTCCGTTCTTTCCGTTGGCATATTTGTCGATCGCATAGGCAATGGCAGCGATCTTCATGCCCCAGTAAGGATCGGATGCATATTTCACATTGACACCTGCGCCTTTGTTTCCCACGCCGGAACCGAAATAACGCGAATTGGTGTAATCCAAAAACCAGTTGAGATTCCTGCCCATCTGTTCGTTCACACAGCTGCTGACAGAAGAGAATGATGATGCGTTCCCCGGTGAATCGTCATAAGCCGACCAGCCGAAGAGATTGTTTCTGTTGAGCGCATACCACGATGTTCCATATGCCGATTCCAGACAGGCCATCGCATAGACGATCAGGGCGTTGCAGCCGTAATTCTTTTCTGCATTGATGAAGGATGATCCTTCATTTTTCATGACAGAAGAAGAATAACCCATCGACTTGAGATAAGAATCCAGGGTCCCTGCAGAGATTGTTGTTTTGCTTCTGAGCGGCAGAAACTGATAATAGTTATAAACAGTCGCCACTTTGTTTTTCAGCTTCTGATCGCTGTAGAAATTGATCCCGTCATCGGAATAATATTTGATACCGATCTTCATGCCGGCATTGAGATAATTTATGCCGTTATCGACATTGATCGCATAAGAAAGACAGTTGCGGTCAGATGAGGATTTTGGATAAGCACGGTAATAATGATAGATCAGATCGGTATAGCTGCCGTTGACTTTCAGTTCGAAGTAATTCTGCTGCAGTTTGACGGAAAACGGATCTTCCGATTCATAGGTGTTTCTTCCGCCAAGATAGATCGGTATTCCCTTATTGATGAATTTGAAAGGCACCAGATCGGTATACTCCAGATCGGTGAATCCTTCAAAACCATTCAATACGACTCTGACATAGCCCTTTCCGCCCGTGGATATGTCATACACTTCCGGTCCGCAGGTCTCGACATAAGTCATCTCATAGTGGTTTGCCACATAAGTCGTTTTATACTTGGAATTCTCTTTTTCATTCGGATTCTGATACAGATACATGATCGATGAATTCCTTCTGCCCGGATAAGTATAAGCCAGGCCGGAATTCATGGCGACGATCTTGCTGGGAGAATAGGACTTGGCATAACGCACGACATAGTCCTCATTGGCTTTCATCGCCTTTTTCGCATCTTTGAAATTGGAATGGCAGGATATCTTTGAGAATGTTCCGTCATCCTCGATATAGGAAACTTCAAACTCTCCGTAGGCACAGGCCATCGGATAATACTCATCTGCCGCAACAGCAAAACTGCCGAATACCGGCATGATGGATATCATCATAATGGCTGTGATCATAAGAGTCAGAAGTTTTTTCATCATGTTTTATTCAAGTACAGTCGGGATCTTTACCCAGTCGTTGCTGTTGGAGAACATCAGCATCAGGAATCCCGAATAATCAGGACTGCCTGATGATGCGATCGTTTCAAAGAATAAAGCGCCGTTTTCGCCGACGACGAGTCTCTTGCCGAGACAGTTGACCTGCTTGACGGATTCATAGGTCTCATCCATGCAGGTGATGACTTCTTCATCCGCAGCCCTGACAAACTTGGCATCGGTGATCATGACATCCCCTTCCACATTGTTGACATTGATGCTGAAAGTGTAGACATTCATCGTTGCCGGAACCTGGTATTCCATCCCGTTGTGCAGCATCATCGTCGAAACGGAACAGCTGGAGACGGTCACATTGGTATTTCCGATCTCGATCTGCTGCTCAGTTTCAAACTTCAGTGTGGAAATATCATTGATATGTCTGTCCAGATCAAATTCGATCATTGAAGCATCCACTGAATTCAGTAGTCTTAAAGAATAAGAATCTGTTGTATAAGGAATGAAAACCTTGCAGGTATAATCGTTCTGATCGGAGATGATCATCGTCTTGATATCCAGTTTGGATACCTTGTAGGATTTCTCCTGCAGCGTATTCAGATATTTCGAAATATTGTTAAGATATATCTTTTCGGAAGTCTGCAGATTGCCCAGATCGAAGGAGATGGGACCGTCGCCTTTGAAGTTGAGTTCGGCAACGATGAAATTGAAACCGAGATTCTCCGAATCTCCTGTATAGACCTGATAATCGACAAGAGAGACCTTGATCCCTTCACTGGTCTCGACCGGTTTTGGATCGGTGTTGTTATTGACCGGATCTTTTTTCTCCCTGTTTGAGAAATAGGAAATACCTTCATAAATGCCAAAAGCCAGTAATCCCATTACCAGCGCTGTCAGCAGAAGCAGTATGATCACCCTGTCGGCCCGGACCCTTCTTTTTCTTCTAGCCACGGTGATTCTCCTTCAGCATTTCCTCAGCTTCAATCAGTTCGGAAAATCTTGAGATAGGAATGATTGCGGCCATCGGCTCGTTGTTTTTAACGATGATTTTGACATCGTCGGGTCCCAAGGAAGAGATGATCTTTGCGGCTTTGCCCTGATTCAGATGTGAAATTGGCACCAGCGATTTCAGCATGGTTCCGTAATTAGATCTGTTCATACCTGTATTATAAAAATAAACAATAAATTTGTCAATGTTTTTATTGATCTATTTATTGTTTATTTATCTATATATTTATCGATATATTTGTTATTCTTTACTGAGATTGCTGGTGAAACGGTAGGAATCCTCACACATCCTGTCGATATCGTATTCTGCCTTGAAACCAAGCAGTTCTTCGGCTTTCTTCGTATCGGCATAACAGACAGCGATGTCTCCCGGTCTTCTTTCCATGATCTGGTAAGGGATCTCATGACCGCAGGCTTTTTCGTAGGCATGAAGCACTTCCAGGACGGAATAGCCCTTCCCTGTTCCGATATTGATCACTTCCGTACCTTTATGGCTTGCGGCATATTCGATCGCCTTGACATGGGCTCTTGCCAGGTCTACGACATGAATGTAGTCTCTGACACCGGTCCCGTCCACAGTATCGTAGTCATTGCCCCAGACTCTGAGATAATCTCTCTGTCCGGAGACGACCTGGGCGATATAAGGAACCAGATTATTGGGGATGCCGTTGGGGATCTCACCGATCAGACCTGATTCATGAGCGCCGATCGGATTGAAGTATCTCAGAAGCACCGATGAATTCTCAGGATCAGCGATATCCATATCGGTGATGATCATCTCATTCATCTTCTTGGTCGTGCCATAGGGATTGGTCGTCGTACCCAGACCGTACTCTTCCTTGAACGGAACTTCAAAATCATCGCCGTAGACCGTTGCGCTGGAAGAGAAGACAAGATTCCTGACTTTATATTTCTTCATCATCTGATACAGATTGATCGAACCGGAAATGTTGTTTTCGTAGTAAGTCAGAGGGATCGCTACGGATTCCCCTACTGCCTTGTAACCGGCAAAATGGATTACGGCATTCAGCTGATTCTCTTCGAATACTTTCTCTAAGCCATCTTTATCAAGAATATCTACCTGATAAAAAACAGGTTTAATACCGGTGATCTGTTGTATTTTATCAATAACGTCGATAGACGAATTATACAGATTGTCGACAATAACGACTTCATATCCATTATTGATCAGTTCTACGCATGTATGTGAACCGATATATCCGGTTCCGCCCGTTACAAGAATCCTCATCCTAACGTCCTCCAATCAGTTTTGAAATATCATTGAAAGTGACAAAAAAGAACAGAAGAAGCAATGCGATCAGAGATGCCGTCATGACAAAATCCTGCGCTTTCTTGCTTAAAG
>JAEEGI010003395.1_pt1 | contig 37978 bp, 19 predicted proteins | sample 8958751 | NCBI WGS metagenome assembly JAEEGI01 (sample SAMN16246545, study PRJNA631951) | gut metagenome | biome: gut microbiome; feature: rumen; material: KS-attached | host: Bos | place: Iran: Karaj | collected 2018-10 | reverse complement strand
TTGGGATAGGCTTTTACCCCGGGGTAAACGACAGAAACTACCTTGAGAGGCATATTATGCCGCTCACCGACTTCGATTCCTCAACAGATAGCACCAGCAATGTACGGTCTAAGCCCAAAAGTCTTGACTTGCCTAAGGATAACTCCCGGCCAGGGAATAATGGTAAAATCTTTTCATTATTAAGTCATTTGTTTTTTATCTTTGCGAAAGAAAACAATCCGACAAGAATATGATGCTTGTGAATGAATCCGACAGGGCCTACGTGGCTCCGGAAGCGCTCGTGACGGACTTCGCCCCCGAGTGCTCGATGCTGACTTCCTCGACGGAAGATTTGTTTAACGGTGATCCCCTCAACTAAAACCCCGCACACGATGAAACGCATTCTTTATCTCCTTGCTTCCGTCGCCTGCGTGCTGGCGGGATGCACCGTGGAGCCGGCTGAAAGCCCCCTTTCCGGCTCTGACGCCCCTGTTTTCAGGGCTTATTATTCCGAGGACGGGCAGACCCGCACCACGCTGGACGAGAAGCAGCTCGGCGTGCTCTGGAGCGCGGGCGACGCCATCTCCGTCTTCGACAAGGACAACGCCAACCACAAGTACGTGGCCTCCGCGGCGGGGAAGCAGTGTGATTTCACGCTGGACGGCAGCAGCACCGTCTCCACGCCCGGAACCTGGTATGCCATCTATCCTTATGATGCGAAAACCACCTTTGCCGACGGGTCTTTCAAAGTCACCCTGCCCGACAACTATACGCTGACCAAGCCCGGCACCTTCGCCGACGGGATGAACGTCGCCGTGGCTGCCAGCGAGACCCTGGACCTGCCCTTCCGCAACGTGCTGGGTTGGATCGCCTTCGCCATCAAGGGCGCCGACCACGTGAGCCGCGTCCGCTTCGTCGGCAATGCCGATGAGGCCATCTCCGGCGTCTTCGCCATCGATGCGAAGGAGCTGGCCGTGACAAAGGTTGCGCCCGGTGAGAAGGTCATGGTCCTCAACATCGAGAACTTCCAGGAGAGCGCTTCCCGCGACGAAGCCGCCTGGTACTACATCCCCGTCGTGCCCGGCACCTTCGAGCGGGGCTTCTCCATCATCGTGTCCAAGCGGGACGGCGACTACACTTATTCCTACGACAAGTCCGCGACCTTCAAGCGCGGCGAGAAGCGCGAACTTTTCATCGAGATCCCGGGCGCGGATGACAAGTACATCGACCTGATGAACGAACCGCTGCAGTGGACGACCAATTTGGAATCCACGGACCCGGTCTGCTGGGATGAAAAACACCGGATCTATCCCGGGACACACGCCGATTTGGCTTGGGCCGAGTGGACTTGGAACAACGGGCCGACCACTTATGAATACCCGGAAGGATTCCCGCAACTCGACGTTTATAAAAAACGCGTAAGGGTATACAAATGTCTGTTTGACAACGATGCGCTCCTGTTCAACGTACCGGTGAAGGAGATCCCTGCCAGCAAGACTTTGACGCTCAACTTCTGCATGCGAGGCGGCAAATGGATGCCGGCCGCCTGGACGGTTGAGGCCTGCCTGGACGGAACTAACTGGGTGACTATGAACGTAAGCGGAGCAAAGGAAGGCAGCACCGGCATCGGTTACACGGGGCGGGACGGAGAGACCTATACGGCTCCCATCTTCATGACCAAGGAAGACCAGGAACACTTCTTCCAGGCCACGACGACACTCACGCAAGCCATCTCGAAACAGATCGTACAAATTCGCATCCGGGTCCTCATCGCAAGGGGTATTACCGGATCCCTGGCCAGTACACCGACCGTCAACAACAATAGCAACTGCCATTTCTCGCTGGCCTATTATACTTACGACGGCGTAAAATACTTCGGCCCGAGGCTTTTCGTACAATAAATGAAAAAGTTCGGACTCCTTCTATTATTCCTGTCGGCCGCCCTTCCCGCACTCCGGGCCCAAGGGCGGCCTTCGTATGACGTGGCCGCCTACCTCTATCCGGCCTACGTCTCCGACGACCCGCGCCTGCGCCCCTTCTGGCCCAAGGGCATCGGCGAATGGGAAACCGTCCAGACCATGCAGGAGCGCAACCCCGGCCACTACTGGGACCGCAAGCCGCTCTGGGGCTGGATCGACGAAGCCGACCCGGCCGTCATGGAAATGGAGATCGACCAGGCCGCCGACCACGGCGTCAACGTCTTCATCTTCGACTGGTACTGGTACGACGGGCGGCCCTTCATGGAGACCACCCTCACCAACGGCTTCCTGAAGGCCCCCAACCGCGACAGGATGAAGTTCTACCTGATGTGGGCCAACCACGACGTGGTTAACGTCTGGGACACGCGCATCTCCACGCTCAAGGAGCACAACGTCATCTGGACCGGCCGCATCGACAGGGATGAGTTCGAGAAGATCTGTAAGCGGAACATCGAATTGTTCTTCAAGCAGCCCAACTACTACAAGATCGACGGGAAGCCCGTATTCATGATCTACGACGTGCGCAACTTCATCGACGGGCTCGGCGGCGTCAAGGAAGCGGTCAAGGCCGTGAAATGGTTCCGCCGGCAGGTCCGCAAGGCCGGTTTCCCGGGGCTGGAACTCCAATTCACGATGTGGGCCGTCAACACCAACTACAGCGGCTTCGACGCCGGCAAGACAGACCGTCCCGAGGACGCCTTCGTGCGCAAGATCGGCTTCAACAGCAGCTCCCACTACCAGTTCGCCCATTTCATCAACATGAACGACGACTACCCGAAGATCGTGGACAAGGCCGCCGCGGAATGGGAGCGCCTGGACCGGGATTTCAGCATCCCCTACTATCCCCACGTCAGCATCGGCTGGGACAACAGCCCGCGCATCAAGGTGAGCCCCCGTGTCCGGGGCAACACCCCCGAAGCCTTCGAAGAAGCCCTTCGCCGCGCCAAAGCCTACGTCGATGCGCGCCCGGACCTCCATCCCCTCATCACCATCAATCCCTGGAACGAGTGGACGGAGACCAGCTCCCTCCAGCCGGACAACCTCTACGGCTACGGCTATCTCGAAGCCGTCAAGCGGGTTTTCCTGCCGGAGAACTGATTACGGAATAATATCTTACCAGGAACTTATACCAATCACAGGAAGGTACGGGGCGAAGACCGTATCTTCGGATTCCGTGCCGGCGGCCTGCCAGACATACCAGACAGGCTTGCGGGCGTATTCGTCCAGGCCTTTGCCGCCCATGGCGTGGAGGCCGAGATAGAGGCCCCCGGCCGCTTCCGTGGCATTGTCCCTCCAGTTGTGCCACTGGAAGGCGTCGACACCCTCCAGATCCTTGCAATTCTTCCAGGCCAGACAGGCGCCGGCGGCCTGGAGGGCCAGGTTCGATTCGCTGTAGCTCGGGGAACTGGTCCCGTTCTCGGAGAAGAACAGCACCCGCTTCGTCGTGCCCTTGTACAGGTGGGAAGGTTCCCGGATCCAGCGGTCGATGACCTGGGGGTTGCGGAAGGTCACGAGCGGGGCGTCATCCGCATCCGGGGCTTCCGTATCCCGGATCCAGAAGTCCGGGCGTGAGAGGTATTGGGGATAGGGGTGATACGCCACGCCCCAGCGGAAGTCGCCCTCCGCCTCAGAATAGTCCACCGTGCGCTCCAGCATCGTCTTGGGCGCATAACCGCCGCCTTCCGCGGTCCAGCCGTGGGTGTAGGAGCCCAGGACCGAGGCCTCGGGGTCGTACTGGCGCACGATGTTGTAGCAGATGCGCATCGACTTGATATAGCGGTCCAGGTAGCGCATCATAGGCTGGTTGCCCATATTGGTCCAATCCAGGCCCTGGTCCACTTCGTTGTGCATGATCCAGTGGTGGATGCGGCCGTGGGTCGAGTTGGCCTCGCTGTAGCGGGATGCCAGGTATTCCAGGACCGCCGCATACAGGTTGAAGGCGCGCGCCGACGTCAGGTCGGGCATGGAGAAGTAGCCGCCCGTATTCTCCGGATCCGTGTAGTTGGAGCCCGTCGGGGCCAGCAGGATGGCCGCAACGACGATGTCCCGCTTGGAAGCCTGGAGCGTGATCTTGTCCAGGGTCCCGCGCCCGCCGCCGGCGGCATTGCCGATCGTGAAGGACTGGCCGCCGTAATCGAAGCCCGACCCGCCCTCCTGGGCGATGATCATGTTGAGGAGGACGTTCATCGTGATGCTGGCGATACCGAGGTCGTCCAGGTCCTGGTAATAGTCGGCGCCACTGCCGGCGGCCAGGCCCTTCTTGTGCCGCAGCGCCTGCGTCGGGGGCGTGCGTTTGACGGCCACCTCGTCGGCATAGCGGGCGTGGGAATCCAGTTTCCAGGCATCTCCCTCGGCCTTGACAACCGCCCATTTCGAGAAGACCCGGTCATAGATGATGCCTTCCCGGTCCGGGACCGTCCGGTCCAGGGTGAGCGTGAAGGCGCCCCCGGGCAGCGGCGTCAGGTAGGGGAATTCCGTCATTTCCGTCACATCCTGCCAGGGCGTGATTTCCGCGAGGGCGTATGAACCGGCGGCGCCGCAGCCCCCGCTGACCGTCACCTGGTCCGCAGACACCGTCACCGCAGACACGGCCGAGGGATACGTGGCGTCCAGATAGGCCTCCAGACGCCCGGCCATCTCCCGTTTTTCCTTCTCCTCATCCGTCACGATGCCTTGCTCCCGCTCCTGGGCGGTCATCTCCCGGATCACGAAATTGCGGACGTGCATCGTCCCGTTGCCGTTCTGCCCCGGATCGAAGCGCAGGCAGTCCTTGGCCTTTCCCCAGCCGCCATCCCGGAAGTCCGAGATGTCGGCCCGGAACGTCTTGTAGGTCCCCGTCGCCGGCAGGGAACCGTATTTGCGGGACGACAGCTCGCTGGCCGCGCCCCGCAGGGCATAGAAGACCTGGAAGATGTCGACGGGCGCCGACAGTTTATATTCGAACTCCAGCACCCGCAGGGCGGGATCGAGGTCCCCGGTCAGCGGCTGCGTATACAGGTAGGGGTCGGAGCCGGAGAGCGTAAGGAGGTATTCGTCATTGGCGAGCTGCGTATAGCCTGCGTGATTCGCCCCCTGCGTGCGGAAATCCACCGCCGCCGAGGCCAGGTCGGGAAAGGAGAAGACGACCGCCTCGTCGATGCGTTCCGCCCGTTTCCAGACGGAACGGGTGAAGGTGGCCGGCTCCCCGTACACGTAGGTCCCGGTCATCGTCGGCGTCTCGAAAGTAAGCGTAAAACCCTTTTCGAAGGTCTGGGGCAGGACCGTCAGGTGGAACCAGGTCCCTGCGGGGAATTCGGCGCCGTCCTCCAGGCTCATCCGGATCTCCGTTTCGCCGGAGAGGATTTCCGCGACGAAGGGCAAGTCCCCGGCGCTCCAGCCGACCCGGACCCTTCCGGCCACGGTCTCCCCCGCGTTGCCGCGGAAGGTGAGGGCGGTGATGTCGGAATGGGCCAGCGAGAACTTCAGCCCGGAGCAGAGGTTGCGGAACGACAGCGGGATCTCCTCCGCCTTCGCTCCGGCACTTTCCGTCCGGGCCACCGCCGGCGACATGCAGTTCGCAAACGAGCCTGCGACCGCTTTTTGGGCGGACGGGATTAGCACCGTCACCGTCTCCCCATCCGAGACATCCTGCCTGTCATACGGATAGACCGCCAGGAAGGGCCCGTCGCCCGCCAGGGTCAGCGTCCCTTCGAAAGAGGCGACGGCCGCCGCTTCGTCGTTGGTCGAAGTGAACGGGCCCCCTTCCGTCCCGTGGAATACATGGATGATCTCCCGGGGGTTCCAGAGCACTTTTCCGTCCTCCTGGAGCGACGTGCGGGATACGTAGGGATAGGCGAAGGAAGCCGAAAAAACCAGTTCGGTTTCGACAGGGGGCTCCTCCCGGACCGGTTCCCGGACGCAGGATGCCGCAAAGAGGAGAAGAATCGGCAGAAGCCGGCCTAGGATCCTAAACATGGTTCAGGCCCTCCTCGCCCCAGCTTTCATTGGAGCCGGCCAGCAGCAGGGCGCCTGGCTGCAACTCAGCCACCCCGCATTCCGGCTTCAGGTATGTGACAGGTTCCGTCCGATTCATCCTTGCAATGATACGAAGAATTCGCAAGGATTGCAATCCTCGCCGGCCCGCATTTGCTTTTCGGGCAAGAATTGGTAAATTTGCCGTGTTATGAAGATACTGGTAGTAGACGACGAGCGGGCGATCCGCAATTCGCTGAAAGAAATCCTCGCCGACGAGGGGTACGAGGTGGATACCGCCGAAGACGGGGCCACCGCCCTCCCCCTGGCCGAGCGCGAGCATTACAACATCATATTCTGCGACATCAAGATGCCCGGAATGGACGGCGTCGAGTTCCTGGACAAGGTCATGGAAGCCGGCCTGGACAGCGCCCTGGTTATGATTTCCGGCCACGGGGACATCGACACGGCCGTCGAGTGCATCAAGAAAGGCGCCTTCGACTTCATTCAGAAGCCGCTGGACCTCAACCGCATCCTGATCACCATCAAGAACGCCACGGAGAAGGTCTCCCTCGTCAAGGAGACCCGCATCCTCAAGAAGAAAGTCTACGGCCAGAAGATGGTCGGCGAGAGCGAGGCGATGTGCGCCATCAAGGACATGGTCGCCAAGGTCGCCCCGACCGACGCCCGCGTCCTCATCATGGGTCCCAACGGCTCCGGCAAGGAGCTGGTGGCCCGCAGCCTCCACGAGCAGAGCACCCGCAGCGCGGCGCCCTACATCGAGGTCAACTGCGCCGCCATCCCCTCCGAACTGATTGAAAGTGAGCTGTTTGGTCACGAAAAGGGCTCCTTCACCTCCGCCATCAAGCAGCACAAGGGCAAGTTCGAGCAGGCCGACGGCGGCACCCTCTTCCTGGACGAGATCGGCGACATGTCCCTCGCCGCCCAGGCCAAGGTGCTGCGCGTCCTGCAGGAGAAGAAACTCTCCCGCGTGGGCAGCGACAAGGACATCGAGGTCAACGTGCGCGTGATTGCCGCGACCAACAAGGACCTCCGCGAGGAGATCGAAGCCAAGCGCTTCCGCGAAGACCTCTACCACCGCCTCAGCGTCATCATCATCCGCGTCCCTTCCCTGGAGGAGCGCACGGACGACATTCCCCTGCTGATCGACTACTTCGTCAAACAGGTCTGCACCGAAAGCGGCATGCCCGAAAAAATGTTTTCCCCCGAAGCGGTCGCCCTGCTTCAGGAGAAAAAATGGCCCGGGAACATCCGCGAGCTCAAGAACGTCGTGGAGCGCCTGCTTATTCTGGGAGATCCGACGGTGTCGGCTCAGAATGTGCGGGATTTTGTGACGCAATAAAACCGGCCCGGGCGCGTTCGGCGGCCACGGACTTTTTCAGCACGAACCCCGATCCGAGGTACTTGGTGCGGACGTCTTCGTCCGCGGCAAGGGCTTCCGGCGTGCCCTCCTGGAGGATGGTGCCCTCATACAGGAGGTAGGCGCGGTCGCAGATGGCGAGGGTCTCGCCGACGTTGTGGTCGGTGATGATGATGCCGATGTTCTTGTATTTCAGCGTGGCTATGATGTACTGGATGTCCTCCACGGCGATCGGGTCGACGCCGGCGAAAGGCTCGTCCAGCAGGATGAACTTGGGATTGATCGCCAGGGCGCGGGCGATCTCGCAGCGTCGCCGCTCGCCGCCGGAAAGCTGGATGCCCTTGCTCTTGCGAACCTTGGAGAGGTTGAACTCGTCGATCAGCTGCTCCAGGCGCTCGAGGCGCTCCGGCTTGCTCATCTTGGACATCTCCATCACGGAGAGGATGTTGTCCTCGACGGACATTTTCCGGAAGACGGATGCCTCCTGCGGCAGGTAGCCGAGGCCCTTCTGGGCGCGCTTGTACATCGGCAGGTCGGTGATTTCCTCATCATCGAGGAAGATGCGGCCGTTGTTGGGGACGATCTGTCCCGTGATCATATAGAAGCTGGTGGTCTTGCCGGCGCCGTTCGGGCCGAGGAAGCCGACGATCTCGCCTTGCTCCACTTCCATCGACACGCCCTTGACGACCGTGCGAATGCCGTATTTCTTGACCAGGTTTTCGCAATGCAGTTTCATACGCTTTCTCGGTTTAGACGTCCAGACCCAGGTCGATGACCAGGTTCTTCACTTCTTCGTTCTTGCTCATCAGGTCCTTGGCCTGCTCGCTCGGGAGGTATTTCTTCTCTTCCTGGACGAATTCGGCCGCTTCCACGCGGAGGCGCACCTTGCCGCTGCCCAGGATCTGCTGGAAGCCGGCCTCCAGCTTGTGCAGGAGGTTCTCCGCGATCCATTTCTTCTGGGCGTCGTTGGTGACGGTGAAGACCAGGGTCTTGCCGTCTTCCCCGGACTCGATGGAGAGTTGGGCGTTGGCCAGGGCGTTGGCGAGTCGGGGACGGTTCTGCGTCGTGGCGACCAGCTCCGGCCAGCGGCCCAGGACGACCTCGTCTTCGGGGACGGGCTGCGCGGCGGCATCCGAGCCGGCCGCTGCGGGTCCGCCTTCCGCCTTGGCCATGTCCGCAAGGGAGAGGCCGGTGCTGACGGCGGCGCGGCGGCGGGGTTTCGGGGCGGGATCCCCGGTCGGAGCCGGGGATGACGGTGCGGGGGCGGGAGCAGGCTCAGCAGGGGCAGGCGCCGCTTCCGGCTCCGGAGCCAGTTCCACCTCCAGAATATCGTCGTCCAGGGTGATGACGTCCAAAGGAACGGGAGCGGGCTCCGTTTCCTTTCGTTGCACGGTTTTAGCCTTTTCCGCCGGTTTCTCTGCGGCGAGAGGAACGGGAGCGGGCTTTTCTTCCTTTGGCTGCACGGGAGGCGCCGGAGCGGGTGCCAGCGCAGGAGCTTTGGCGACGTCATGGCCGGCCTGACCGGCCATCTCAGATTCCCGGTCGGAGCCGGGGATGACAGGTGCGGCAGCCGGGGCTTCAGCCCCAGTCCGGACTGCAGGTGAGGGCGCCTCCGCAGGGATGCCCTTCAAGAAGCAGAGCTTCATCAGCGCAAACTCGATGTGCAGGCGCGGGTTGACGCTCGCCTTGTAGCCCGCCTCGCACTGCGTCGTAATCGCCAGCGCGTCATAGAGGAACTTCAGCGGGCACTGCTGCGCCTGGGCGCGGTACCGCTCCTTCAGCGAAGCCGGCAGGTCCAGCAGCGCCTCCAGCCCCGCCGTCTTGCTGACCAGCAGGTCACGGAAATGCGCGCTCAGCGCCAGCACGAAATGCAGGGCGTTGAAACCTTTCGCCAGAATCTCGTCGAAGGTAAGCAGCGCCGTCGGATAATCCCCCGCGATGAAGGCGTCCACCAGCTTGAAAGTGTACTCGTAGTCCAGGAAGTTGAGGTTGCGCATCACGTCCTCGTACTTGATGTCGGTGCCGCAGAAGGCCACCGTCTGGTCGAAGATGGTCAGCGCGTCGCGCATCGCCCCGTCGGCTTTCTTCGCGATGATGTGCAGGGCCTCGTCTTCGATCGTGATCCCCTCCTTCTGCGCGATGGCACGAAGGTTGGAGACGATGTCGGGTACGGTTATGCGATTGAAGTCGTAGGTCTGGCAGCGGGACAGGATGGTCGGGATGATCTTGTGCTTCTCGGTCGTGGCCAGGATGAAGATCGCGTGTGCCGGGGGCTCTTCCAGGGTCTTGAGGAAGGCGTTGAAGGCCGAGGTGCTCAGCATGTGGACCTCGTCGATGATATAGACGCTGTACCGGCCGACCTGCGGAGGGATCTGTACCTGCTCCAGCAGGGCCTTGATGTCGTCGACGCCGTTGTTGGAGGCGGCATCCAGCTCGTGGATGCAGAAGGAGCGCCCCTCCCGGAAGGAGACGCAGGATTCGCATTCGCCGCAAGGCTCGAAGTCGGCGGTCGGGTGGGCGCAATTGATCGCCTTCGCGAAGATGCGGGCGGTGCTGGTCTTGCCGACGCCCCGCGGACCGCAGAAAAGGTAGGCGTGCGCGATCTGGCCGCGGGCGATCGAGTTCTTGAGGGTCCGGGCGATGACATCCTGGCCGATCAGGCTCTCAAAGGAGTCCGGCCTGTATTTCCGTGCTGATACGACGTAATCTGACATAATATGCAAAAGTAAGCAATATTTCGTAAATTTGTGGAGATAAAACGGACGACTGTATGAAAAAGATTCTCACCATAATCACGCTGGCCCTGGCCGCCTTTCTGATCCTTCCCGCCCCCGCCTCCGGGCAGGCCAAGCAGGCGAAGATCCAGACCCGCAAGGTCAAGCTCAGCGACTTCACGACCAAGACGACCAAGGTGGTCCTCAGCGGCGGAGCGCTCTTCGACGACGCCCTCCAGGAGGAGATGGCCCGGCGCTGGCTGGTCTCCCCCTACGAGTTCTGCACCCTGGACGAATACGAAAAGCTCAAGGGCAGCCCGGACTACTATTTCCTGATTCCGGCCAGCACCAAGACCCGCAAGGAAGCCGAGCCCGGCATCGTCACCCTGACCCTGCTCAAGGGCGGCGCCGAAAAGGACGAGGACCCGGAGAAGGTCGGCTTCGACGTGATCAGCATCCCCTGCGCGGCCGCCGAGTCCCCCTCGGGAAGGGAATTCGTCTTCCTGCCGGCTTTCCTGGACATCATCCAGCGCTTCATGAACGAGGCGATGACCTCCGACCGCGTCAGCTACGGCGGCCTGTCCGCCTATTCGCGCAAGCTCCTCCGGGACACCGGCAAGAAGCTGGTCATCTCCGAGGATGACTTCGCCGAAGGCACGAAACGGGACCCTTCCTGGAAGGATAGCGGCATCGAAATAATGGACGAAGATGACGCCGACGCGCTCTTCAACCAGGGCGCCGAAGACACGATGGTCAGCTACGTCGTCGCCCCGACCGACCCCAAGAAAGGCGCCGTCTGCTACAAGATGGTCATCTCGGCCGACACCCACGAGCTCTGCTACTTCGAGAAGCACACGATCAAGGGCAACACCCCCGCCGGCTTCCTCCCCTTCGACCTCAAGATCATCTCGTTGCAGCGCAAGAAATAACAGCAAAGCAACTTATCTCCATTATGGAAAAGACACACACCTTCTCTACAAGAAAACTCTTGCTCATTGTAAGTTGCTTTCTGGCATTCTATACCCCTGCGTTAACTCAAGCGCCTTCTTGGCAAATGGACAGCACAGTGACAGTGAGTCCCGAGGGAGACACGGTTGTGACGTATCAGATACGGAAGACGGATTTCGGGCGGGATATCATCTGCTGCTATCCTGATCAGAGGTCGCTGACGGAGAAGGAAAAGGCGGAGCTTCACAAGCAGTCCCGCGAGGAACAGAAATCGGAGAATCTCCGCAAACTGAATGCGATCCGGGAGAGAAGACGGCGACAACCAATCCGGAGCGGAACCTATGCAGTGGGAGAGATTCCTCTTATATCGGGTGTCACCCCATCAGGGGGCAAGACCTACCAGATACCCATCCCGACCGCCCCGGGGATCCGTTTCGCCCCATCGGTCTCACTCGTTTACAACAGCCAGGCCGGTGACGGGGCCGCCGGATACGGCTGGGACATCTCCGGTATCCCTTCCATCCGGCTGATCAACCAGAACGTCTATTATCACGGGAAGGCCAAGGCTGCCGACATCAGCAACAATATCGATCCCGTCTTTGCACTCGACGGAGTCCCGATCGTCCAGAACGACGACCCGGCCACGTCCCAAAGCTATCCATACGCCACAGCCCGGGGGCATATCCTCGTCTCCCGGCAGGTAAACGGTCAGGGTTTCATCAAATCCTTCACCGTCCTCTATCCCGACGGGAACAAGGGTGTCTTTGAATCCGTTTTGGACAACCCGGACTGCAACCTTCCGGTTTTTCCGATCGTACGCCTTGAGAACCTGCAGCAGGACAGCATAACTTTCCATTACCTGTCTGGTGCAGCCCTGTCCTTCGAGACAGCCCTATCTACCATCAAGTACGGGTACGATGCCTCAGGCTACCCTGCGGCGACCCTTCGGTTCGGCTACTCGGTATCTTCCGACTATGCCCGTCATTACTATGCCGGCAAGGCGCTGTCCCGTTCTTATTACCTTTCGAGTTTCGAGTCCTGGTACGGGACCTCCAGCCTGGGTCACTATGAACTGACGCATGAGGTCCGGGACAATGTCCGCCTTCTTACCCAGGTTGACTGCTCATGCGGCGGGGAGCAGCTTCCTCCGCTGATCTTTTCCTATCCTGCGCAGTCGTTGCCCCCCGCCACTCTGGACACGCTGAGGGTTGACACGACCAAGTTCCTCTCGACGTCGTATGCCTCCGACGTGGCCATCTTCACGAAACGAGGAAAACTCCAGAAAGGACGGTTTGATGATGGTATCGTATCGTATCCCGTGCTCTCCACCTACGACGCCATTAAAAAATCCTGGGGAAAGCGCCTGTATGGCAGTCCCTATCCCCAGGACCAGCCCATTCTCGTCGCCGCCTTACTGCGCGATATCTCCATTGTGGACAACAGCATCCTCTCCGGGACCGGGTTCCAGACCGTAGAGTGCGTGGACGTGGACGGAGACGGGACTGACGAGATCGTCCGTGTCAACTTCGGCTCATCCACCTCGACGCGCAGCCCGCTGGTTCTGTCCGTGTATAAGGTCGATCTTAGCGGCCACCCTTCCCTTCAGTACAACTTCACCGTGCAGTTGCAGGGCGTCATCACAGAAGGCAGTTTTCATAGTCCTTACCGGAGGCAGTACTTCTGGGGGGATTATGACGGGGACGGGAAGGTGGATCTCCTGACCATCGCCCACAACAAGAACAGTCACGACAAGTCCCAGACCTGCTACGCCGCCCTGATTGACATCGACGGGAGGCAGCTTCTGTCGGAAGACGTCCTTTTCACATTCACCGAAACGGAAGACCTGGCCGGGGAGGTCTTTGCCTCTGACTACGACTGTGACTCCCGGACTGAGCTTTGTCGCCTGACATCTTCAGGATTGCAGGTCTATCGGTTGGGAACCAGTCATCATTTCTCGCTGGATACAAGCTATTCCAACATTGCCCTGTATTCATCATCCCTTCCCCATTTTACGACCGATTTGAACGGGGACGGTTACCTGGATCTGGTCAAACCTCCCTACGGCTCGGGCAGCAGCTGGTATGTATACGCCTTCAACGGAAAAGATTTCGAGGTTTTTCCCATGACCCTGACGGGCTATGACGCCAACGCCAGCTATCTGTTCCTCGATGTCAACCGGGACGGACTCGCCGACCTCGTCAAGACCAGTGGGAGCACGGTGGATGTCTTCCTCAATGAAATCGGTTTTCGGTTCAGTTCCGCCCGGACATCGCACGGAATCCTCTCCGGGACGAACGGGATCGCTTCAGCCAACGTGGTGGATCCTTCCGGCATGGCCGCCTTCATCAAGCTGGACGGCCGATACCTGAAGGTCTATACCTGGCCGCACTTCTCACCGGTGATTCGCGCCGTGGAGGCTTCAGAAGACAGCCACTCCCGCGTGAGGTCCTGTGTTTATACCTACTATCCCCACCAGGGCCGGAATCCGTATGGCCAGGTCTGGTATACGGACAACACTCCGGTGGACAATGCGTCCGGATTCGCGCAGAGGGCGCTGCCGGTCACCGTCCTGTCAAGGGAGGACGCTTTCGAGCCTTCACAGTCGACCTTCGCCTATTCGTCTGCCAGTTATCGTTACATCGACCCGATCGTGCATAACCTGGGCCTGGGCTTCTGCGGATTTTCCCGCATTGAGACGACGGATGACCTGACTTTGCCGGAGCGGATCACTGACACGTACTGCGACGGCCAGCGGATGGGAATCATCACGGCGGAGCGCCGTCGGGTCGGCGAATATTCCTCACCCTGTCTGGCGACCGCCTACACCTACGATGACCACTCCACCCCGCACGGGAAGCTGTCGCCCCGGCTGATCCGCGCCGTCTCGACGGATGCCCTGACAGGCATCACGACGGATGTCAGCTATGAGCCCTACGACGAGTATGACTTCCCCACACAGGTCGTCACCCAGAAACGCGTAACCCCGGACACGCTCGCTACCTTTGAGATTCTGACCCGGACTTTTGCGCACAGTACGTCTCCGTCCAAGTATGTCCTCGGCGCCGTGACCGAGGAATCCGTCATTCGCGAACGGGACGGGGACCCCCTGTTCTCCTGGAAGGAACGGGACTCCACAGCCTACGACAACCTGCTGCGTCCGGTCAGTCGCCGGCATCTGGTGGGACGGTATAACTATTATGACGCCGTGGTCGATTCGGTGGCCGTCGATTCCGTCGGTTTTGATCCGGTGGGGCTGCGGGGACGGATCCGGGCTGTCAGGCAGATACGCCGGGCGGTCCTGCGTGACACCCCCCCGGATTCAGCCGTGTTTGAAACGCTCGATGCCGACAGCCTTGTCGTGGAGACCCGCTGGACCTACGATGCCCACGGCAACATCACCTCCGAGAAGACCGCGCCTTATGGAGCCGTCGTATTCACGGGAGATACGCTGGCGTATGACGCACTGGGCCGGAACCTCCTGTCCCGGACGGACGCCCTCGGCCGTACGACGACCTACACCGGCCACGACAAATACGGCCATCCCGCCTCCTCGACCGACCACAAGGGACGTACGACATCCTTCACCTACGATGCCTGGGGCCGCCTGGTCCAGACGGTCCGCCCGGACGGAATGACCGAAGCGACGGCACTGGCCTGGGGCGGATCCGGGCTCTATACGGTAACCCGGACCGCGACCGGCTCACCCGAATCCGTCACGCACTATGACGCCCTCGACCGGGAGGTCCGGGGCGGGGTGAAACGCTTCGACGGCCAATGGCAGTACATGGACAAGGAGTACGATGTCAGGGGACGGCTGTACCGTATCTCACTCCCTTACAGGGGAACCGCGCCTTCCCTCTGGAACGTCTACGCTTACGATGACTACGACCGGCCGACCAGCATTACCGAGGCCTCCGGAAAAGTCTCGACCTGGGCCTATTCCGGGACGAGCACGACCACCGTCAGGGACGGAATCACTTCCACCTCCACGACCAACGCCTTCGGGGATGTCGTAAGGATGGCCGACGCCGGGGGGACCACCTTCTACACATTGTGTGATGACGGCCAGCCCTGCATCATTTCGGCACCGGGTGATGTCGCTACCATGTTCTCGTATGACGGATTCGGGCGAAGGAACGAAATAAGCGATCCCAGCGCCGGGGTCCGCTCCGAGCACTGGACCTGGCATCCGGACGGGTCGTCCACGGTCGTCCGGACCAATCCCAACGGTACCGTCACGACCCACGCGGACCGCTTCGGACGGACGACGCTCGTGGAGCGCAGCGGAGCGCACAGCACGGCCTATTCGTACGACAATGACGGCCTTCTCGTGTCAATGATCTCCGACAACGGCGCAGACAGGATCTTCACCTACGACGCCCAGGACCGTGTGGCGACGGTCACGGATACAGTTTCCGTCATGGGGGGCACCCGATGGGTCCGGGAGACCTACACTTACGGGGCGGGCAGCGTCGTCGCGAGCGTCAAATACACGACGCCTAACGGGGACATCACGACCGAGACCTACACCTACGCCAACGGGCACAACATAGGCATCACCCTGCCGGACAACACCCCGGTCTGGTCGCTTGTCTCGGAGAACGATCTCGGGTCCCCGACGCAGATCCTTTCCGGGAGCGTCACGCGCCAATACGGCTACTCCTCCACGGGGCTTCCGACCTACCGGAAGATGGGAAGCGCGACGAACGGGGGGCTGGGGTCACTCCAGCACTTCACCTACCAGTTCAATGCGCAGACGGGCAACCTGATGTCCCGCGTGGACGTCAACCACAACCAGTCGGAGTCCTTTACCTACGACACCCTGGGCCGGCTCGTCTCCATCAACGGGCGGACGGTCACCTACGAAAACCCGACCGGCAACATCACCGCCATCGGTGGCGTGGGGACGATGACTTACGGCGATCCCTATCATCCATACCGGATCACCGGCATGACGCCGGTCGCGGACTCGCTGGTCTCTTTCGCCCCCCAGACAATACAGTACGCCTCTTTCGACCGGCCGGAGATGATCCGTGAAGGTGCGGATTCGGTCTCCTTCCGGTATGGCTGCGACGGGCGGAGAGTGTCGATGGATTATATCAGCTGCTTTGACGAATCCATCATGTTCTACTCCCGGGACTATATCGGGAGCCGCTACGAATGTGAACGTCAGGACTCCCTCCTGACCCGGGAAATCCTCTACCTGGGCGGGGACGCCTACTCAGCCCCGATGGCCCTGGTGCTGGACCCGATGGATGACGACTGGACCCTGTACAACATCGGCCGCGACTATCTGGGCAGCATCACGCAGGTCGCCACGGCGGACGGGACGCTGGTAGCCGAATACAGCTACGACCCTTGGGGCCGCCTGCGCGATCCCGAGACCCTCTCGATCTATGCCCGGGGCAATGAGCCCGACCTGTTCCTCGGCCGGGGCTTCACCGGCCATGAACACTTGAAACAGTTCGGGCTGATCAACATGAACGCCCGGCTCTACGATCCGCTCGCAGGGCGCTTCCTCTCCCCGGATCCTTTTATCCAGGATCCCGGCTTCTCCCAAAACTTCAACCGGTACTCCTATGCGCTCAATAATCCGTTGAAATATACGGATGAGGATGGTGAGTTGTTCCTTACTTGGAGTATTTCTGGTAACAGAATCAAGTTAGGGCTAAATTTTGGTTATTGGGGATTCGGAGTTTCGTTTTCATTTGGTGCTACCGAGGATAGGTCGGTCGGGGTCTATACTGAAATAGGCTTTCATATTGGAGGAGATAAGTTCGGAGTGAATACTTCAGCGGAGTTTAGTTACGCATATTACCTCTCCAATAAAGATAAAAAGCATTCATTCTCTTCCACGCTCAACGCTAGTGTATCTTTGGGAGTATTCAAGGCTAGTGCATCCGTTTCATATTCATTCAACAATAATACGGGTGTTGATTCTGGAACATTGGCGGCAGGATTGAGTGCATCGGTTACTTTACTTAAGCATTTATCTTCGAGCGCGTCATATCGGTATTCTTATGATGCTGACACAAATGAGAGTAGGCACAAAGGATCGTTCGCCCTATTATACAAAACCCAGTTACTAGACCAAGATCTATTTAGCGGTCTATCACTTGATACTGAATGGAAAGAAGGAGGCGATAAACCGACTATGACAATATCCCCATATCTTCTATTTTCGGGATCAAGTCATATAAAAAATAAGAAGATAGAAAAATCATATACGGAAGGACTATCAGAACTGCAACAATTCTCAATGAAGGATCTCAAGCAAGTAGAGAATGATCAGAAGATGCGCATTGAGCCAATTGCCGCCCACTATGGTTCATTCAATAGTTCCTCTTTTGCTGCATACCGAAAATATGAAATACGTCATCTCTTATTTCTTCTTGGTTTAGAAACAAAGAAATAAACCCTTCATCGTAATGAAATTCCATCGGAGTATTTGTCTATCTATTTTGATAATTTTCCTGGGAACTGTCAAAGGTTTCTGCCAAAAGATCCCTAGATTCCGTTCTTGGGAGGAAGGACCATTGACTTTGTCAGACTTTCAACAACCTTGTCAGAACGATAAAGGATGTCTCCATTGGATCGTTGCATATAAAAGAACTGCATCACGAATCAATAACCTGGTTTTATGGAACTACTCGCTTGTCACATTAATGGATCGTTATCGTTCTTCTCTCTCTCAAGATGACTCTCTGTGTTTTGATGATAAAGTTTTTTTATATCAAACTGGCTTTAACTCACTTGAGGCTCAGCGAAGATTAATACAATTCACGATTGATAAGGATCCGCTTTATTTTGCCCCAATCGCACTTGGTAAATCGATAGAAGCAGTTAATGAAGAGTTTCAACATCTCATTAGCGAAGACCGTGACTTTTCAAGAGTGACTCGATATGCTGATTCTGTGAATCTTTACATTTCTTCTTTTCAACCCTATAAGCCCAATAATGATCCAGATTTTATTAACTCAGAATGGGGAGGAACGGGTTATCTGGGATTTCGTTGCGAACAACCTTTCGGTAAATCTGGAAAGGCTCTTTCCAGCCTTTTAGGGTTATCGTTCGGGATGGGTTTGTTCTATGATGATGTCTTCTTTGGGGGAGAGTTTTCCGCCCGAGACGGCTCACTGAGGGGAGAGAGATTCTTCCATGATAAAACCCTCGATTATGAATGGAAAACTGGTGCCGAGGTTAACGCATTATCCGGTTGCATTTTGACTGGATATCGTGTTATTGATAAGGATTATATTTCTATTTTACCTACAGTGGGACTAGGCCTTAACCTATTGAGACAAGAAGTTACGAGTGCAAATAAAGACGATAACCTTTGGAGTAAGATCTATGGGTTTCGTGGTGAGTTCGGCCTAATGTCTCGAATAAAGATATTTCGAGTGTTATATGCTGCACTTGATAATACCGGAGGGCGTCATTATTCCGAGACATGCTTAAATCTCCGATTATTTGGAGCCAGGACCCAGTGTATAGTTATTGATGGTTATTGGTCGATCAATTTTGGCGTCACGCTTGATTTTAACTATTGGGATGTTCAGTAAAATAGAAACGATAATGAAAAATAATTGTCTCTTTGTTATATTAATCGTTTTCTTTCTATCTTCGTTTTCTGGCTATTGTCAGAATCCTACGATTACTTTCGTTTCCTACACCTATGACGCTGCCGGGAACCGGATAGCTGCAGTCTCAAGCCCAGGGAGCCCTGAAGCCAAGTCTGCCGTTCTACCCCCTCATACCTCCAATCAAACGACAATTGATGACACTCCGGACAAGGCAAAGGTAAATTCGTCTTCCTCCGTCAAGAGTCCCATGCAGGAGCAAGTCTATGCCACGGAGGACAAGAAGGAACGTAGTCAGTCCCCGAAAAAGAAAAGAATATGAATCGTCACCGAATCCGCGCCGCGATCGGCGCATTTCTGCTGCTCTCATTATGTTCCTGGGCGGGCCCCACGAAAGTGGAAGGCCTGCGCACCGCCATTGGCGAGGCGCCCTCCGAGGCGAGTTTCAGCTGGAAGATCAGCGATCCCCGGTCCAACGTCCTGCAGAGCGCCTATGAGATCCGCGTGGCGGCCAGCCCGCGGGACCTCCGGCGGGGCAGGAACCTCGTCTGGAGCAGCGGCCGGGTCGAGTCCGGCGAATCCCTGTACATCCCCTACGATGGTCCGAAGCTGGCGGAAGGGACCCGCTACTGGTGGAATGTGACCGTCTGGACGGACGGCAAGCGCGGTACGGCCGGCAAGCCCGTCAGTTGGGTCAACGGCCTGTCCACGGACGGCTGGGACGCGCAGTGGATCGGTCTCGACGACCCGCAGGACATCTTGCGGGATGAGCGGGGCCGCACCAGCCTGCCCGCCCGCTACCTGCGCAAGGAATTCCAAGCCGGGCGCAGGATCAAGAGCGCGACCCTCTTTGTCAGCGGCCTGGGCTCCAGCGTCTGCTACCTCAACGGGAAGCCCGTCAGCGACGACATTTTCGGCCCCCTGCCTACCTGGTACCCCGCTTCCGCGTACTATCTGACCTACGACGTGACGGAGCTGCTGCGCAAGGGTGACAACGTCCTCGGCGTGGCCCTCGGCAACGGGCGCTTCATGGGCATGCGCGCCAACCGTTCCTTCTATTTCGGCGTTCCGCGCCTGCTTGCGCGTCTCGACATCGAGTACAGGGACGGCTCGCGGGAAAGCATCGTCAGCGACGGCAGCTGGGCGGTCACCAAGGACGGTCCCATTGTCAAGAACAACGAATTCGACGGCGAAAGCTATGACGCCCGCAAGGAACTGGGCGCCTGGACGCAGCCCGGCTATGCGCAGGACGGGCGCTGGAAGGCGGCCGACATCCTGGAAGCTCCCGGCGGCGTGCTGCGCGCCCAGATGAGCCCCTGCCTCAAGGTGCAGGACCGCCTGACCCCGGTCAAGGTCTGGCGCGCGGATGACGGACGCGTACTCCTGGACATGGGCCAGAACATGGTCGGATGGCTCAAGGTCTCGCTCAAAGGGCATGAAGGACAGCCTGTTACGATGCGTTTCTCCGAGATCCTGCAGCCCGGGGACAGTTGCGCCCTGTATCTGGACAACCTGCGCAGCGCCCTCGTCACCGATGAATACATCCCCGCCTCGGACGGACCTTTCGAATGGGAACCCGCCTTCGTCTATCACGGTTTCCGCTTTGCGGAGATCAGCGGCCTGGACTACCTGCCCGCCGCGGCCGACTTCGAAGGCAAGGTCATCTATGACGAGATGGCCACGACCGGCACGTTCGAGTGCTCCGACGAGATCCTGAACGAGATCCACCGCAACGCCTTCTGGGGCATCCGCGGCAACTACCGCGGCATGCCCACCGACTGCCCCCAGCGCGACGAGCGCATGGGCTGGCTGGGCGACCGCGGCACCGGCTGCTACGGCGAAGCCTACCTCCTGGACAACGAATATGTCTATAACAAATGGGCGCTGGACATCGAGGAATCGATGCGCGAGGACGGCTGCGTCTGCAACGTTTCGCCCCATTACTACAATCCCTACCGCGGCGACGTGACCTGGCCGGCGGCCTTCCTCTATTGCGTGGACATGCTTTACACGCACTTCGGCAACGCCCAGGCCATCCGGGCCCGCTATCCCGCAATGAAGAAATGGGTCGAATTCATCGTGCGCGAGAGTATGGCGGACGGGATCGTCGTCAAGGACCAGTACGGCGACTGGTGCATGCCGCCGGAGTCCCCCGAGCTCATCCACGCCCAGGATCCGGACCGCATCACGCCGGGACCCGTCCTCAGCACGACGGTCTTCTACGACCTGCTGGGCAAGATGCAGGCATTCGCCCGCATCGCCGGGCATCCCGAGGATGCGCCCGCCTACGCCGAACTGGCCGCGAGCCTCAAGGAGGCCTACAACGCCAAGTATTTCAACGCCGAAGGCGGCTTCTACGCCAATAATACGGTCACCGGCAACCTCCTTTCCCTGCACCTGGGCCTGGTCCCGGAAGGGCAGGAGAAAGCGGTGTTCCGCAGCATCGTGGACCAGACCGAGGGCAAGTGGGACGGGCACGTCAGCTCCGGCGTGCTGGGCATCCAGCACCTGATGCGCACCCTGACCGAATACGGCCGCGCCGACCTGGCTTTCCGGCTCGCCTCCTGCGACACGTACCCTTCCTGGGGCTATATGGTGCGCCACGGCGCCACGACCATCTGGGAGCTCTGGAACGGCGACACCGCCGATCCAGCGATGAATTCCGGCAACCACGTGATGCTGCTGGGCGACCTGATCATCTGGTACTACGAGTCGATCGCGGGCATACGGCCGGCCGCGCCGGGATTCAAGGAAATCGAAATGGCGCCCGCCTTCCCTGCGGGGCTGGACTGGGCCAAGGCGTCCTACGAGAGCCCTTACGGTTTGATTGAAAGCGCCTGGAAAATTGAGGACGGACGGCTGGAATGGGACATCACGGTCCCGGCCAATACCACGGCTTCCGTACGCGTCCCGCTGCGCTTCGGCGCCCGCCTGGATGGGGCAAAGGAAAGCGTCGTGGACGGTCTGGACCGGGTCTTCACCGTCGGCTCCGGACACTGGAAGGTCACCGGCGTCCCGCGCAAGCTGATTGCGATGGACCTGGACGGCACGCTGACGCAGCACCGGACCCCGATGGATTCGATCCACCGCGTCACCCTGGACCGGCTGGGGGAGAAATATGTGCTGCTCATGGTGGGCGGCGGGAATGCCGCGCGCATCCACCGCCAGATGGGCGAATATCCCATCGAGATCCTGGGCAATTACGGTATGAGCCACGGCGCTGTCGTGGACGGTGTTTGGAAGATCGTGAATGAAGTCCGCGTCCCCACCGACACCGCTTTCTTCCTCGAGAAATGCCAATACTTCCGCGACAAGTACGGCTACACGAAATACTACGGCGACCCGGTGGAGTTCCATCCGTCCGGGATGGTGACCTTCGGCCTGCTCGGCACGGCGGCCCCTTCAGAAGAGAAGCTCGCTTTCGACGTGGACAAGAAGAAGCGCCAGGCGATGTTCCCGGAGGTCTGCGAGGTCTTCAAGGACTACGCCGTCTTCATCGGCGGCTCGACCTCCTTCGATTTCGCACCGAAGGAGTTCAACAAATATGACGCGGTCGTCCGCTATGCCAAGGAGCACGGCTACGACCTCGACGAAATCCTCTTCTTCGGGGACGACATGACGGACGGCGGCAACGACTCGCACATCCGCCTCGGCGGCCTGGACTACGTCTGGGTCCACGATTACCGGGATTTCCCGGAGCTCGCCGCCCCGCTGCTGGAAACACGATAAGGATGTCATCCCCTCTCTGTGAGGGGATTTTTTATTCATTTTCACCGCCTTTCTTAACTTTTATCGCCTCTATAGGCGAGAAAAAGAAAATTATGCTTAATTTTAAGCATCAATTCATTCATTTTATCTATGAAGAAACTTGTACTGTTTTTTGTGACGCTTCTATGCGGCTTGCTGATGGCTCTCCCAGCCCTGGCACAGAACAGAAGCGTCCGATGCACCGTGTCCGACAATGCCGGTCCGATGCCCGGAGCCAGCGTGCTGGTGAAGGGCACTACTATCGGCGGCATTACGGATTTCGACGGCAACGTTACGCTGAACAACGTGCCCGAGAAAGCTATCCTCGTCGTATCCTTCGTGGGATACGAGACCGCTGAAGTGCCGGTTGCCGGCAAATCCGCCGTCAGGGTGACCCTGAAAGACGACTCGACCCTCCTGAGCGAGACCGTCGTCGTCGGTTACGGCACGCAGAAGAAAGCCAACCTCACCGGTGCGGTGGACCAGGTCGGAGAAGAAGTCTTCGACGGACGTCCCAACGCCAACCTGGCGCAGATGATGCAGGGCCGCGTGGCCAACCTGAACCTCAAGTTCACGGACGGCCGTCCGAACTCCTCTCCTTCGTTCAACATCCGTGGTAAGACCTCCATCGGACAGGGCGGCAGTGCGCTGGTGCTCATCGACGGCGTCGAAGGCAACGCCAGCCTGCTCAACCCTAATGACATCGAGAGCGTGTCCGTGCTGAAGGATGCGGCCTCTTCGGCCATCTACGGTTCCCGTGCCCCGTACGGTGTCGTCCTCATCACGACCAAAAACGCGAAGAAAGGATCCGCTACGGTTACGTACCAAGCCAACTTCTCGTTTGAAACGCCGACGGCCATGCCGGACGTCGTCTCCGACGGATACACCTGGGCGGAACACTTCTACAAGTCCTGGTACAACTACAAGGGCAGCAACCCGACCGCCATCAACAAGACGATGGAGTTCTCCACGGCCTGGCTGGAAGAGTACCGGCAGCGCGCCGAGACCGGCAACTACGAGACCCTGGTCTCCGACGGATCGATCGGTACCAAGGGCCGCTGGCTCTACTTCCACAAGGGAACCGACTACTATGATTACCTGTACAAGGATTTCACCTTCACGCAGACCCACAACATTTCCGTGTCCGGAGCGGACGACAAGTTCGACTACTATGTATCCGCCCGTATCTATGACAACGACGGTCTCTTCGACAGTAAGGTCAATCCCGACTCCTACCGGATGTACAACGGCCGCGTCAAGGTCGGTTATCAAGTCACTCCCTGGCTGAAAATCACGTCCAACACAGACATCACCTGGAGCAAGTACGTGATGCCGGAGACCCAGAGCGAAGGAAACGGAAACATCTGGCGCAACATCGCCGATGAAGGTCACCCCTGCTCCCCGATCCTCAATCCGGACGGAACCCTCTCCTATTCCGGCGTCTATTCCGTCGGTGACATCATTTACGGCACGAGCAACCGGCAGTACACCAACCGCCAGGCCCAGAATACCATCGCCGCCAAGGCTACGTTCTTCGACAACCGCCTGCGTCTCAATGCGGACTTCACCTACCGGGCCCGGGCATACGACACCCATGTGCGCCGTCTGCCTTCTCCGTTCTCGAGATATGAGGGCCGCATCGAGTCCCTCGCCGAGATCAAGGGTCTGGCCGACTACATCAGCGAAACCCTCCGCTCATACGACTACATCGCCAATAATGAATGGGTAGAGTATGAGGATCATTGGGGTCGTCACAACTTCAAGGCCCTTGTCGGCTACAACTATGAAAGACAGACCTACAAAGAGACCTATGCCTACAATGACGGACTCCTCTCTCCGAACGTAGACAACATCAACCTCGCTCTCGGCACGCTGAACAGGAAGACCGAAGGTGATTTCACCAGATGGCGCACGGCCGGTGCCTTTTTCCGTTTGAATTATAACTTCGACGAACGCTACCTGTTGGAGATAAACGGCCGTTATGACGGATCCACCAAGTTCCCGTCCCGCCAGCGCTGGGCTTTCTTCCCTTCCGTCTCCGCCGGCTGGCGCATCAGCCAGGAACCTTGGTTCAAGGTGGACAAGAGTCTCATTTCCAACCTCAAGCTCCGTGCTTCCTACGGCGCACTGGGAAACAGCAATGTCAGCGTTTATGCCTACAACGAGACCTTTGAGTTCGACACAGGCCGTATCATCAATGGTCAGAAAGTCCGCTACACCGAAGCCCCGTCTCCGATTCCCGAGTCCCTGACCTGGGAAACGGCGCAGATGCTGGACGGCGGTATCGACTTGAGCCTGTTCTCCGGACGGCTGAATTTCACCGGTGACATCTACCGGCGCAAGACCCTGGACATGTACACGGTGGGTCCGACCCTTCCCGATGTCTTCGGTGCCTCTTCCCCGAAGGGCAACTTCGCGGAGATGACCACCCGCGGCTTCGAAATCGCCCTGGGTTGGGACGATGCCGGCACCCTGGCGGGCAGGCCGTTCAAATACGGCGTCCACGCCACCCTGGCCGACTACTATTCCATCATCGACAAGTACAACAACGCGACCAAGTCCTTGAGCAACAATGCTTACAATACCAGTTATTACGAGGGTATGAGGATCGGTGACATCTGGGGATTCGTCTGTAACGGACTATACCAGAGCCAGGCCGAAATCGATGCCGACGAAGCCTGGGCCGCCGAACACGGACGTCCCCGCTACAACGGTCTCATGCAGCAGACGGAGAGTTATATGCTTTATCCCGGTGACATGCGTATCGAGGACCTCAACGAGTCCGGTGACATCGACCGCGGCAAGAATACGGCCGACGATCCCGGCGACCGCCGCATCATCGGAAACAGCGAGCCCCGTTACATCTATTCCTTCGGTTTCGACGTGGAATGGGCCGGCATTTTCGCCAATGCCTTCTTCCAGGGTGTGGGCAAGCAGGACTGGTATCCGGACAACGAGTCGTCCTCTTTCTGGGGCATGTACAACCGTCCCTATAACCAGATGCCTTCCTGGCACCTCGGCAACTACTGGACGGAAGACAATCCGGACGCCTATCTGCCGCGCTACACCGGCTATTTCGGGCCTTTCTACAAGGGACGGACCAATGCCAATACCCGTTATCTGCAGGATGCCTCCTACATCCGTCTCAAGACCGTTCAGATCGGTTACAATCTCCCCGAGAGGCTGACCCGCAAGGTAGGTTTCGAGAAGGTATCCGTCTTCCTCGCCGGAGAAAACCTCTGGACCTGGTCTCCCGTCTACAAGCACACGCGCGACGTGGACGTGACGGCCAACATCTACGGTACGGACGGCACATTGTCCACCACGGGTGACGGCTATAATTTCCCGACGATGAAGAGTCTGAGCCTCGGTCTGAAGCTTACCTTCGGACACTTCGCCGCCGCCGCTGCTTCAGCGAAGGCAGCCTTCGATCCTGCCGCACTCGCCGCCCTCAGGGCCGAAGCGGACCAGGCTGCCGAAGAGGCCCGTGTCGCCAAGGAACTCCTGCAGAAGGCCCTGGCCGAAAAGGAAGCTGCCGAAAAGGAAGCTGCAGCCGCCAAGGCTTCCGTCAAGGAAGTCACCAATACCGAAGTGGTCTATGTTTCCGATCCCATCGCAGTGTTCTTCGTGAAGGGCAGCAGCAAACTGACTGATCTCGAGAAGGTCCATCTCAGGGAAGCCGTCCGTCGGATCAAGGCCAAGGGAGAAGGACTGAAGTTCACCCTCCGTGGCAGCGCAGATGCCGGAACGGGCACGCCCGAGATCAACGAAAAGCTCTCCCGCGAACGGACTGAAGCCGTCATCTCCTATCTCAGGGAACTGGGCATCACCAGTGACCGGTTCTCCGTCAGCACCACCATCGGCGACGATCAGGATGCCGAAATCGACCGCTGTGTTATTATCGAAAAACAATAAGGAGGAACGACCATGAAAAAATTAGCATATATTCTTTCTTCGTTCGTCATTCTGGGTCTGCTGGCCGTTTCCTGTGACCTCACCGAGGATCCACAGGCACAGGCAGGCCGCGCTATCGTTTTCGGCGATGAGGCCGGACTGAGAAACTTCACCTACAGTTTCTACGACTATCTTCCCGACAACGGCAGCGCCCACCGGATCAACGTCACGCACGACCATTCGGCCAAGATGAGCATCGGTACGTACGAGCAGGGTGCCTATACCATCAACACCTCCACATCCTGGAGCTGGAGCAGCATCCGCAACGTCAACTACTTCATCAAATACAATACGGATCCCGACGTGGCCGAGGATGTCCGGAACAATTACACGGGCATCGCCCGCCTGTTCCGCGCCTATCTCTACTATGACAAGCTGATTACCTACGGCTGCGTTCCCTGGATCGACAAACCCCTCGACCCCACGGACGAGGAACTGTACAAGAGCCAGGATAACCGGGATGTCATCATCCGGAACATCATGGATGATCTGGACTATGCCGCCGAGAACATCCTGGAGGACAAGATCACGCCTTACTCCAACACGGTCAACAAGTGGACGGCGCTGGCTCTGAAGAGCCGTATCTGCCTCTTCGAAGGCACCTTCCGCAAATATCACGCGAACAACGGGAGCACCTACGGAAGCAAGTACCTGGAAGGCTGCTCCATCAGTGCCAACGAACTCTTGCAGGCTGCGGCCGATGCCGCCAGGAAGATCATGGATGAAGGTCCTTACAAGCTTCACACGGGCACCGTTTATGAGAGCGGCGGACGCGGCGCTTACCGTGACTTGTTCATCAGCGATGACCCCGTCACTGAGGAAGTCATGCTGGCCTACACCCAGGACAAGGAGCTTTCCGTCCTCGGCGAAGCCAACTGGTACTACAATTCCACTTCTTACGGTCCCCATCTCTCGATGACGCGCGCCTTCGCGAAGACCTATCTCAACGCGGACGGCTCCATCTACAACGAGAAAACCCCGACCGGTGCCTATAAGACCCTCGTACAGGAAACCTCGGGCCGCGACGCCCGCCTGTGCCAGACCATCCGCGGCGCGGATTACACCCGGAAGGACAATGCAGGCAAATTCACCGAGCGGACCGCTCCGGACATGAGCCTGTCGCTGACCGGCTACCAGTACACGAAGTATGTCATCGATGATGAGAACTACAACAACGGCCGCACCAACGACAACGACGTCCCGCTGCTGCGCTACGCCGAAGTCCTGCTGAACTACGCGGAAGCCAAGGCCGAACTGGGTACAATCACCGCGGAAGACTGGTCCAGGACCATCGGCGCCCTGCGCCGTCGCGCCGGCATCACCGGCGGCGACCTGGACCGCCTCCCTACCGTCGTGGATACGTATCTCCAGCAGACCTTCTATCCCAATGTCACCAGCCCGGTCATCCTCGAGGTGCGCCGCGAGCGGGCCATCGAGCTCATCCTCGAAGGTTTCCGTCTCAACGACCTCAAGCGCTGGGCCTGCGGAAGCAACTGGCAGAACGCCCCTTGGAACGGCGTCTACATCCCCGCCCTGGACACCCCGGTCGACCTCAACGGCGACGGTGAATATGATGTCTATGTGACGGCGGACGCCAACTACCAGAAGAACGGCCAGTACAAGTCCATCGCCATGACCCTGAACGAGCACCAGAAGGCCGTCAAGCTGGAAGACGATCCCGCCGGCGGCTATGTCCTGGGCTATGACATGCCCCGCAAGTGGAACGACAACATGTATCTGTATCCGGTGCCGGAGATTGTCATCACCAAGAATGATAATCTCAAGCAGAACCCCGGGTGGTAATGATAAACGATCTTGTATATGAAAAGCATTGAGAAAATACTCCTCCTCTCGCTGTCCCTTTTCGCGCTGGCGTCCTGCACCAAGCCGAAGATTTCGGTAACTGCGGATTTTACCACCGACAAAGAGGTCTATGAGCTTTATGAGGATATCAAAATCACGAATACCTCCGTCGCCATCAACGACATCATCGTCGCGTGCAAATGGGACTGGGGCACAGGCTATAAGTGGGGCAAGCAGCTCGAGGACCCGATTTCTTTCGATACGGTCGGAGAGAAGGAGATCACGCTCACGGCCGTCACCAATGAGAACGTGTCCGGCACCTGCACCAAGATCATCACGATCCAGGATACCAACAAGAGCCCTGTCCCTGACTTTGAATGGACTCCTGCTGAAGGTATCGTCGCCGGCGATGAAGTGCAGTTCACCGACAAATCTGCGGACCCGGACGGCAGTGTCGTCGCCTGGGAGTGGAAGATCGGCGCCAGCACGGTAGCCGAGCAGAACCCGAAGTTCACCTTCAACGAGTTCGGCGACATCGAGGTCACCCTCACCGTCACGGACAACCAGCGCAAGAAGGCTTCCACGACCAAAACCATCCATGTGGCAAAGAGCCCTAATTCGCTCGAACTCGCCTGGGCCAAGCCTTTCGACAACGACTCCGAAGCATACACCAAATTCACTTCACCGGCCACCAACGCCGATGGCAGCGTGGTCTATGCTTTCTCCAGCGGACTGCACCTGGTCGCCTTCGATCCGGACGGCAACCAGAAGTGGGTCTTCGACGCCAACCTGCATAATCCGAATCCGAGAAGCAGCGACGGCACCAAGACCGGTTCTTCCTGCACGCCTTCCGTCGACACGGACGGAACCGTCTTCCTGGCCCTCGCCTACAATGAGAGCGGAGGAACCGCCGAGAATGAATCCGGCGTCTACGCGATCAATCCGGACGGCACCCAGAAGTGGTACTTCCCCTGGCGCAACGCCAAGTACATCAATGTAATCCCCGTCATCCTGGACGAGAAGATCTTCCTCGCGACCAAGTCCAACCCGACCGACGATGACCTTTGGGAAGGCAAGCCGTTCAAGGACAACGGCGCGATCCTGAACAAGGCCACCGGTTCCTTCGACCAGGTCGTCCGGGTCAAGCGCGGCTCCCACGGCGGCTTCGCGGCCACAAAGGAGGAAACCATCCTGGTCCATACGGACGACAGCTACGGCACCCGTCTCCTCTGGAAAGAGGATGGTCAATGGAAGCACTATGGAGCGGACGGTGGACGAGATAAGTTCATGCTGGGATTCACCTACAGCGGTACCACCACGTTGAACAGCCAGACCACCTACATGGCCATCGACGGTAATAACCGGGTCTATGTCCTGTACGGCAAGTCCAACGGCGGCCAGGGCGTCCTGATGTGCTATGATCTCAATAAGTTCAGCCAGACGGACGGCATCAAGCCAGAGTGGACGCTCGAACTGGACGGCAACACGAAACGCTATTCCAGCCTCGGCGTCGCCCTGGACGGGAACGGCACCGTCTATGTCACGACTCACAACGGCCTGACGGCAGTGGATCCGGATGGTACCAAGAAGTGGTTCCTGCATTCCAGCAGCGAGAACTTCACCGTATGGGGATCGCCGGCGGTGGATAATCAGGGTTACGCCTATTTCAACGAGTCCGAGGTCGTGGACGGCGTACAGACGGTGGCCAAGCTCGTCAAGGTCAAGCCGGATGGCACCCGTGCTTCCGAGATTGCCCTGGGCACGTCCCTGCGTACCTCGCCTACGATCAGCCCCGACGGCACCATCTACTGCACCGGCATGAAGGACGGCAAGGTGACTCTCTTCTCCGTGAAGGGATCCGCCACCGGACCTGCCACCGGATGGTCGCAGCTCGGCGGCAACTCCCGCAAGTCCTGTAAAGCTGAATAAACAGCATGATTGCCAAGTCATTTTTACGCATTCTCCTGTCCGCAGTCCTGGTCCTCCAGGCCTGCGGGCCGGGGAACGTCGTCAATCCGGTGACTCCTCCGTCGACGCCGGACACGCCCGAGACACCCGACACGCCGGATACACCGTCCGCCAGCGCGGATCCGATGATCGTCTGCACCTTCAACATCCGCTACGCCAACACGGCCGACGTGTATCCCGACGGGAGCAGCGCCGCCTGGACGGCGCGGCGAGAAGCGGTGAAGAAGTTCGTCGACACCGTCAAGCCGGACCTGATCGGCCTGCAGGAGGTGCGCAAGGCCCAGTCGGAGGATTTCGCCTCTTACTTCGGAGCAGACTACGGCTATTTTGACGTCGGGCGCGACAGCGGTTCGGGCGCGTCGGTGGCCAGCGCCAACTGCGAAGGCGTGGGCATCCTGTACCGCAAGGACCGCTTCGAGCGGGTCCTGACCGATTTCTTCTGGCTCGATCCGGAGCCGCGCACGCTTCCGGCCAAGAACAGCGACGGGACCTACGGCGCGTGGAATTCGGCTTGCCGCCGGATCACGGTCTATGCGAAACTGAAGGACAAGAAGCACGGCAACACCGAAATCTGGTTCTTCCCGACGCACTACGACCACAAGAGCGAGCTGGCACGGAAGAATGCTGCCGACATGATGGTGGACCAGATGAAGGCCTTGTGTAAAGTTAGCGACCTGAAGAACTCCAACCTGATCATTTTCCACGTGGGTGACCTGAATACGACCCAGAACAGCGGTCAGCTCAAGAGTCTCAATGACAACATGAGTTATGCGCGTTTCACCGCTGCAGGTACGGACAAGGACGAGCGCACGTACAACGGCTTCAAGGACTCGGGCGGCAGCATTATCGACCATATTTATTATGTCGGTAAGGCGGTCAAGCCCGTGAAGTATTGGGTCGACAGGACCAATTACGGCGTGCCGTACCTGTCGGACCACTTCCCGGTGCTGTTCCAGTGGGAGTATCAGTAGTCTTCCGACGAATCTTTCAAAGAAGTCTCGCGGACCCTTCCGGGAGACTTCTTTTTTTTGTATTATTGCATTATGAGTTTCAAGAGTTTCCTTCCGATCGCCCTGTCAGCGATCCTGCTGGCGCTTCCGGCCCAGGCCGGCCGAAAAAGCAAGGCGCCGTCCATCTACCATAAAGACTGGATCGATTTCAACAAAAACGGCGTCAAGGACGTCTACGAAGACCCTTCGCGCAGCGTGGAAGAGCGGGTGGAGGACCTGCTGGGGCAGATGACACTGGAGGAGAAGACCTGCCAGCTGGTGACGGTCTACGGCTACGGGCGCGTGCTGCCCTGGGCCCTCCCGGTGCCGGAATGGAAGGAGCGTGTCTGGAAGGACGGCATCGCCAACATCGACGAGCACCTCAACGGGGTGGGCAACGGCTACAAGGACCATTACGACCTGATCTATCCGTTCAGCAGCCACGTGCGCACCCTGCATGAAGTGCAGCGCTGGTTCGTGGAGCAGACGCGCCTGGGCATCCCGGCCGAATTCTCCAACGAAGGCATCCACGGGCTCAACCATACGAAAGCGACGCCCCTGCCGGCCCCGATCGGGCTGGGCAGCAGCTGGGACCGTGACTTGATCCGCCGGGCCGGCGAAATCGCCGGAGAGGAGGCGCGCCTGATCGGTTACCACAGCGTCTATGCGCCCATCCTCGACGTGGCGCGCGACCCGCGCTGGGGCCGGACGGTCGAGACCTACGGCGAGGACCCCTTCCTCGTCGCCGAACTGGGCGGGCAGATGGCCGCCGGCATCCAGAGCCAGGGCGTCGGGGCGGGCCTGAAGCATTTCGGGGCCTACAGCGTCCCGGCGGGCGGGCGCGACGGCAGCTGCCGCACCGACCCGCAGATCAACCCCCGCGACCTGCACCAGATCTTCCTCTATCCCTTCGCGCAAGTCGTTTCGAAGGTCCATCCCCTGGTCGTGATGAGCAGCTACAACGACTGGAACGGGGAGCCGGTGTCGGCGTCTTATTATTTCTTGACGGAGCTGCTGCGGCAGACCTACGGCTTCGACGGCTATGTCGTCAGCGACAGCCAGGCGGTCGAATACATGCACAGCAAGCATCAGATCGTCCCCGACCAGGCCGGTGCGGCCGCCGCCGTCGAGCAGGCCGGCCTCAACGTGCGAACCAATTTCCAGCAGCCCGAGAGTTTCGTAGGCCCTCTGCGCGATGCGATCGCCGCCGGACAGCTGCCGATGGAGGTCGTGGACCAGCGCGTGCGGGAAGTGCTGGGCGTCAAGTTCCGCATGGGCCTCTTTGACAACCCCTACACCGGCGACGGCGCCCAGGCAGACGCCCAGGCCGGATTCGCGCAGCACGAGGATTTCGCGCTCGAGACGGCGCGCAAGTCCCTGGTTCTCCTGAAAAACGAAGGCGGCCTGCTACCCCTGGACGCGTCGAAGCTGGGCAAGATCCTGGTGACGGGGCCCCTGGCGGATACGTACGGCTATATGATCAGCCGCTATGGCCCCAACGGGCTGGACTGCGTCACAATGCTGCAGGGCATACGCGATTTCGTCGGCGGCGATGCCACCGTGGTGTATGAGAAAGGCTGCGAGGTCACCGACCCGATGTGGCCCGAAAGCGAGATTATCCCCCAGCCCCTGTCCGAGGAAGAGCGTTCGCTGATGGACCAGGCCGTCGCGGCCGCGTCCGATGCGGATGTCATCATCGCGGTGATGGGCGAAGACGGCCACTGCGTGGGCGAAAGCCTGTCACGTACGAGCCTCGAGCTGCCGGGCCGGCAGCGCCAGCTGCTGCAGGAACTGCAGGCCACCGGGAAGCCCGTCGTGATGGTCCTGGTCAACGGCCAGCCGCTGACCATCAACTGGGAGAACGCCTTCCTGCCGGCCATCCTCGAGGCCTGGTTCCCCAACAACCTGGGCGGCCGGGCCGTAGCAGAGGCCTTGTTCGGAGCGTATAACCCGGGCGGGCACCTCAGCATCACCTTCCCCAAGTCCATCGGTCAGATCCCCTACTGCTTCCCCTTCAAGAAGGGTTCGCACGGCGGCCAGCCGGCGAAGGGCCCCAACGGCGGCGGCAAGACGCGCGTGCTCGGGTCCCTGTATCCTTTCGGTTACGGCTTGAGTTATACGACCTTTGACTATTCCGGACTGGAAATCCGGGAGCTGCCGGGCGTGGCGGAAGACCCCCTGACCGGCGCCTGCGGGCCGCAGTTCGAGGTCTCCTGCACCGTCACCAACACCGGCCGGCGCGCCGGCGACGAGGTCGTGCAGCTATATCTGCGCGACTGCATCAGCTCGGTGGTGGCCTACGACTCCGTACTGCGGGGCTTCGAGCGCATCAGCCTGGAGCCCGGACAGAGCCGGACCGTACGTTTCTTCCTCGGCCCCGGGGCCATGCAGCTGCTGGACAAGGAGATGAAATGGACTGTGGAGCCCGGCGAATTCGAAGTGCGGATCGGATCTTCCTCGGAGGATATCCGCCTGCGCGGCACTTTGACCATTCAATGAATTATGGATAGACGATCGTTTCTAAAGACCGGCGCGCTGGGCACGATAGGCCTGGCCCTGGGCGGACAGGACGCGCAAGCGAAGGTCCAGAAGGCCCAGACGCCCCTGGAAGTCAGCGGCTATGTGCGGGAACCCGCCCGCAAGATCCCGGTCGTGGACAGCGCGGACGTCGTGGTGGTCGGCGGCGGGCCTGCCGGCTTCGCGGCGGCGGTTGCGGCGGCCCGGGAAGGGGCCGACGTGCTGCTCCTGGAGCGGCTGTACTTCCTCGGCGGCCTGTTCACCGGCTGCGGGGTCACGCCCATCATCAACATGTTCCACCCTTCTTCCGAGGGTCCCGCCCGGCAGGCTGTCTTCGGCATCGGCGACGAGCTCTACCACAGGCTGGACGGCGTGGGGATGATCAACTATGACGGCATACGCCCGAAAGTGGATCCGGAGGCCGCAAAATGCTTCATGGAAATGTTCTGCGCCGAGTCCGGCGTGCGCATCCTCTACGGCGTCCAGGCGGCCCAGGTTACCCGTTCCGGCGACGCGATCGAGTCCGTCATCCTGGAGGGAAAGAGCGGCCGTGTCGCCATCCGCTGCCGCTTCGTCATCGACTGCTCCGGCGACGGAGACATCCTGGACTGGGTCGGCGAAGATTTCACCGCCTATAAGAAAGACATCGGCGCGATGTGGCGCATCGGCAACGCCCCCGGCGACCTGAAGGGCTCTTCCCCGACCCCGGTCAAGGGCGTCCGGACCCGGCATATGGTCGGCGAAAAGGACCAGGACGGCCTGGATATGTACAACCTGACGCGCATCCAGCTGGGCCTGCGCAAGAAGATGTGGGAGGAGGTGGTCGCCAAACGCGCCCAGCCCGGCTGCGAAGACCTGTATCTGGTCGATACGCCCACCTTGGTCGGCGTACGCACCACCCGCGTGCTGGACAGTGTCGCGAACGTCACGGCGGAGGGCGCGGCCCAGGGCAAGGCCTACGCGGACGTAATCGGCGTCACGGGCGGCGATTCCATCCTGCGCTACAACGGGATCAGCGTCAGTCGGAAGAACCGCCCGATGTGGCAGGTTCCCTATTCCTCGCTGGTCCCGCGGCACGTCCCCAACCTGCTGGTGGCTGGGCGCTGCTTCGGTTTCGAGGAGGAGCTGACTTACGATGCGCGGGAGATCGGCACCTGCCTGGTGACAGGCCAGGCCGCGGGTGTGGCCGCCGCGATGGCTGCTTCGCGCCGCCAGTCCAACCGGGAGGTCGATATCCCGGAGCTCCAGGCCCGCCTCCGCGCGCAGGGCGTCAAACTGGATCTCTGACGCAGCGGCTTTTCGTATGTCCTACGGCCAGAGCCAGAGGACGGGATTGCGCAGCGGCAGGTTGCGGATGACCTCCTCGGTCTGCGGGAAATGGTCCAAGGCGAGCCAGGTGTCATACCAGGCCTGGACGAGACCGGCGGTCCTTTCGACGCGCCCGGCTTCCGGGGACGGCGGGGTGCCGCCGATGCAGCCGCCGGACGGAGCCTTGCCGAATTCCTTGACGGGAACGGCGGCCGGAAGCCGCTTCAACGCGGAAGGGTCATCCCGGAACCGGTTCCAGGCAAAGATCAGCGCCGGATGCGCCACGGGCCATTCTTCCCAATACATCACGTCCGGATCCTTGGGCCAGGCGGCCTTGTCCCGGATGTACGGGAACATGAAGTCCAGGGCCTGCAGGATGTTGCGCCCGTTCTCGGACACGAAGGTCCAGAGGTCGTCCTCCGGCGTGGAGAGCGTCTGGCAGACGCCGGCCATCGCATCAAGGTTGAAGAGCGAATAGCCGTAGCCCTTGGTGCGCGCCACCTCCATCGGGAAACTGCCATCCTCGGCCATCTCGGGCAGGAACTTGTATTTGAAGCGGTTCTTGGCAAACTCGACCCATTCCGTCCAGCCCACATAGCGGGCGAAGTTGCCCACCTGCAGGATCCAGCAGACGCCGTGGTTGTTACCGCAGCGCATTTCCTTGATGCCTTTGGGATCCTTGGTCAGCCAGTCGATATACTGATAAAACCAGGCTTTCGTCCCTTCGGCGATGTCTTCGGGAAGCAGGCCGGCGTCCCGCAGACGGATCAGCGTCTGCGCGACTTCGACCAGGTGGATGGTGTCGATGATGCCGTAATTGCTGCCGGTGGAGCGCCCGTGGCTGCCCTGGGCATAGTCCAGGCAGGGATTCATCATCGTCTCGGGATCCACGAACCAGGCCCGGAGATGCGGCAGGATGGCTTCCACGTACTTCTGCTCCCCGGTCAGCAGCCAGGCCGAGCAGAGGTTGGCGACGGTGATGGACATGCCGTTCAGGGCGCGCCGGTGGTCGTTGAAATTGTCCGGATTGGAATAACCGTCCCGCCCGATGTAGGGCGCATTGGGATCGGCCGGGTCCGGCCAGCGGTAGTCCGCCTCGGAGAAGAAGTCGTGCGGCCCGCCGGCGCTTTCCGGGGCCGGGATGGACGTGATCGTGACGGGTGCCTTGTCCAGGTCCGCTTCCGCCCGGGCCAGGATTTCCGCCCGCAACGGATCGGCAATGCACGCTTGGCGCGCCTCATCGCTCTTTCCGCAGGCGACCAGGCAGCAAAGGACAGCCAAAAGGATGAACCGACGCATCAGCTAAGCCTCCAGGAAAGTATTCGCAGGATCCTCCATCTCCTTGATGGGCGTGCGGGTCGCATAGCCCTCGCCGGTGAAGGTTGCGATGTGCGTCCCGTCCTGCGTGCGGACCTCCACGACGGCGCAAGGCAGCTTGTGGTGGTCGCTCAGGACGTGCCCTTCCGCCGTCAGGGTGTCCCCCAGCTGCGCGGAACGGTGATAATAGATCGTCCCGCCGATCAGGGGCGTCAGGAAAGCGCTGGCATTGACGATCGAAGCGAAAGTCAGGTCCGCCAGGGTGAAGATCACACCCCCCTGGCAGACGCCCCCGCCATTGAGATGCCGCTCCTCGACCGTCAGGGTAGCGCGGCCATAGCCCGGCCGGACCTCTTCCAGCCGCGCGCCGATGCCGCGGGCGAAACGGTCACCTTGCGTAAGAAACTCCTTGACGTCCATGGGATCAGCCGATTTGGGCGCCGTTGGCCAGGACCTCCTGCGGCGTGATGAAACGCATGGTGCCGTCGCCCTGCCGCGCCATCAGGATCATGCCCTTGGACTCGATCCCGCGGATGGAACGCGGCTTGAGGTTGGCCAGGATGCAGATCTGCTTGCCCAGCATGTCCTCCGGCGAATAATACTCCGCGATGCCGGACACGATGGTGCGCTTGTCGATGCCCGTGTCGATCGTCAGCTTCAGGAGCTTGTCGGTCTTGGGCACGCGCTCCGCCTCCAGGACGGTCGCCGTGCGGATGTCCATCTTGTCGAATTCCTCGAAGGAGCATTCCTCCTTCTGCGGCGCGACGGCCTTGGCCGCTTCCGCCTTGGCTTCGGCCTCCTTCTCGGCGCGGATGGCATCCAGGCGGGCCAGCTGGGCCGCGATGGCGTCGTCCTCGATCTTGGCGAAGAGCAATTCCGGCTCTCCGATCACATGGCCCACCGGCAGCAGCTCGGCCGCCCCGAGGCGCGCCCAGTTCAGGCACACGCTCTTGCCGGCGTCCGGACAGGTGCGCAGGGAAGAGGAAGTATGCAACGCCGCCCCCTCCCCTTCGCGGTAGGTGTTGACCGTCTCCTGCTCGCCCTTGCGGTGGTCGGTGCCGGCGCAGAGGCCCACGTCCAGCATCCGGCGCAGCCGCTCCGCGGCGAACGGGGTGAAGGGCTCGAAGGCGATCGCCAGGTCGGCGCAGATCTGCAGCGAGATGTTCAGGATGGTCGCGCAGCGTGCCATGTCGGTCTTGGCGACCTTCCACGGCTCGGTGTCGGAGATGTATTTGTTGCCCACGCGGGCGATGCCCATCGCGTCCTTCAAGGCCTCGCGGAAATGGAAGCCTTCCAAGTTGCGCTCCAGGCTCTCGCGCAGGGCCGGGATCTCAGCCAGGGCCTCGCGGTCGATGTCCTGCAACTCCCCGCAGGCGGGCACCCTGCCCTCGAAATACTTGTGGGTCAGCACGACGGCGCGGTTGACGAAGTTGCCGAAGATGGCCACCAGTTCGCTGTTGTTGCGGGCCTGGAAGTCCTTCCAGCTGAAATCGTTGTCCTTGGTCTCCGGGGCGTTGGCCGTCAGTACGTAGCGCATCACGTCCTCCTTGCCGGGGAACTGCTCCAGGTACTCGTGGGCCCAGACCGCCCAATTGCGGGACGTCGAGATCTTGTCGCCCTCGAGGTTCAGGAACTCGTTGGCGGGGACGTTGTCCGGCAGGATGTAGTCGCCGTAAGCCTTCAGCATCGACGGAAAGACGATGCAGTGGAAGACGATGTTGTCCTTGCCGATGAAATGCACCAGGCGGGTGTCTTCCGACTTCCACCAGGTCTCCCAGCTCTGCGGGAGGAGTTCCTGCGTGTTGGAAATGTAGCCGATCGGCGCGTCGAACCAGACGTAGAG
>JAEEGI010003394.1_pt1 | contig 37979 bp, 27 predicted proteins | sample 8958751 | NCBI WGS metagenome assembly JAEEGI01 (sample SAMN16246545, study PRJNA631951) | gut metagenome | biome: gut microbiome; feature: rumen; material: KS-attached | host: Bos | place: Iran: Karaj | collected 2018-10 | reverse complement strand
CCATATAATCGGCACATTTCACGATGGGAATGTCGAGCTCCTCTATCTTACCATAGCCACCGCTATTCTCGAAAGGAGAGAGGAAAAGGGCGTCAGGATGATCGTCGATGATCTTCTCGATGACGGGACTCATACCGTCACCGACATCCGTTATCCGACCTTCGCAGACCTGTTGCTGCACCCAGGGAATCTTGATGTACTTCAGATCGGCCACGCCAGAGATGCAGTCTTGTTTCTGGAAGTCCATCAGCATGGCACAGTGGACGGTGGTAAACATGACGGCACGACGCAGAGGTGTCCTGATGACGGTACCTTCGGGAAGTGAAGAGTGAAGAGCGAAGAGTGAAGAATCGGGCACAAGGATATATTTGTGCAAGGTCATGCCCTCCTTCCAAGGGTTGTGGAGTGACACCACCGTGTACTCAGGGTATTTGACAACCGTGAGCTGGGTGGCGTATTTGAAAAGGACGGTATCGCCCTGCTCCTGCGAAGCCGACGTCTGCCGACCTCCGCAGGAGAGGACAACACATGCCCCTAAGATTAGTTTAACGTACAATCTCAATGTCATCGATACAAATGTAGGTCGGAGTGGTTAGACCCCAGTCGTTCTTCTTGGTACCGTCGAAGTTGAAGCTCAGGCTCTTAACAACGCCCAGGCTGCTCAGGTCAGCATAGAGCCAGCGCCATGCGTAATCACCATCCTTGGCCAGATAGATGTCGACACTTGCGGTGGTGTCGTCGAGTTTGGTACCTGTAACGGTGCACTTCAGCCAGTCTTCGTCGCCGAAGAAACCTGGTGACATACCGTCACCGTTGATGATGGCGTCGGCAGTCCAAGCGTCATTGGTGTAGAAGAAACCTTTCACGAGGGCACCCTTATCACCCAGCTCGATGGTCTCTCCGAAGGGAAAGACCACGCAGAAGTTGCTACCGCTATGTGCACCGCCAGCAAAGTTATTGAACTGATCGGGGATCATGTTCTTATAAGTGGTTTCAGTGCGGTTAGAGATGGCAAAACCTGTCCAGCTGCTCCAATCAGGGATGAAGTTGGCTGTGAATGTGGCACCGCTCTCTGTATAGGAGCAGGTGTACATCTTTGAACCCCAGCTTTCGCCTTCGATACCAGTCTCATCGCCACACCAGAAACCATCGGCATTCAGCGTCTGGTCTTCAAAACTGATGATGTAAGACTTGGTAGGAGACGTTGGATTTACCACTGCGTTGTCCTGTTCGCCACAAGAAGTCATTGACAATGCGAAGCCACATACGAGGGCTGCGAGTCCGAAAAATTTGTTTGTTTTCATAATTGTTTTGTTTTAAGTGAATAAAAAATGTTATTTGGATAAATATTTCTTTCCGTTGTGGATGAGGATTCTGGAGGAAGAAGAGCTACGACGGCCTTGAAGATCGTAGACGGCTCCAGACTCCTGACTCCTGACTCCTGACTCCTGACTCCTGACACCCGCCAAAGCATCATTGATTGCCTTGAGGGATTTGTCGAGGTGAATATCCTCGGCACCGGCAAACTCCGTTGAGGTCTCGCCCCACCATTCGGGTTGCGGACATTTCTGGTTAAGCCCCGTATAGACCCGCACAAAATCGATGAAGTCGAGATGAACGGGTTGACGGTTCTCATCGACGGCCCAACCGATGTCGATGCCGCAGCCTTCGTAGTTATAGGAGTTGACATCAGCGAGATTTGTCCAGTTAGGCAGATTGTCGGCATAACCGTAACGGAAGCCGATCAGTACATAATAGTAAGAACTATAGGTCTTGGAAACATATTCAGAATAGTTCCAGATATTATCCGGCAGACGGGTTCCCTTGAAGGTCAGGTTGTCAGGAAGCCACTGTGGATAATACTCCTGGGTATGAAAGTGGTTGCGGTCGATGGTGCCGCTGTTGCCACGATTGTCTGTCCAGGGAATATCACCCATGGGATTCCGCTGATAGGTGATCTCGTAGTTATAGAGCACCTTTCCGGCACTATCGGTATCACAACTGCCACTGATCTCATACCAGGGGTCATCGGGCTTTCCGTTGCCGTTGACATCCTTCGACACCATCACGATGCCCGCTTCATTCATACCGCCGAAGACGAGATGCTGATTCTCCTGATAGGCATTGCCCCACACGGCAAAGTCGCGCTTTCCTGGGAGATTAGCGATGGAGTGGTCGAAATGGAAGGTGATATAACCGCCCCAGCCGCCGAGGGCTACGACATGAGAGTCGATAGGTCCAAGACCTGCCACTCTCTCATTGCACTTCCGGATCATATCCTCTTCAGTGTCGCCGTCTTCGTATTCAGGGACGTCGTTGACATGTTGTCCTGGCGCAGGACGGTATTCATCCACCGCCTGGATATATTTCGAGTGCTCTGTCACATCGTCCATCCGCTGGGCAAAGGAAGACAACGGAGAAATAATTAACGACAACATAGACAACATAGACAACTTTTTTATTCTCGACCAACGGTCGAGGGCGCAGCCAATTTGTTGTCTAAGTTGTCCAAGTTGTCGTCTATAATAAATCATTGCTTTCATTATCTTGCTGTTTTATAAAGAAATGTTGCATGTGCTGGGATATCGCCCGTCTTGACTTTCCAGTCGAAGGTGCCGTCGGGCAAGAAGTGGAGCAGTTCACCGCTGGAGACATAGTTCTTGGCATCCATCAGATAGAAGTCACGATGGATGGGGTTGACGATGATGCCGTAGGGCATGCGGATCTTACTGACCTCAGGCGCATCAGAGAGGCTGGTACTGACGATCTGGTGGGTACGCACATTGATGATGCCGTAGGTGACGGTATTCGTCATCGTGATCTCACTCCACTGACTGCCATAGAAATAGAGCGAATCGCCCACGATACACAGGTCGCTGACGGGTTGGTCCAGATGTCCTCCAACGTGCATCTTACCGTCGACACCTTTCTCAAGCCAGTAGATCTTCGACGGCATATCCATGTAGTTTCCACGAGCCGTCACCCAGAGCTGATGGTATTGATCTGCCTTAAGATGGTGCAGATTGGGGGCCACCTCTACCTTGTCGGTCTCCTGCATCGTCTGCAGGTCAATGACACTCACCGTACTCTCATAGCCTTGTCCCGTCATACCCTGATAACCGCCGCTGTTTGCGACATACAGTTTATTGTCAATCACCGCCATCTCCTCAGGCTGGTAACCCACACTGCACGAGTCTGTTTTCTCGAGACTGAGGGTGTCGACCTTATAGACACTGCCCAAGGGACTGCTGCTGCCGCTATATACAGAACCGACATACGAGGAGACGTAGGCATACTGGCCCTTAAACGTGACGTAACGGCAGTTGGGAATATCCACCTTCCCGATTCTGACGGCATCCTCAGCGCGGGCCACCTCTACCTTGTTGGAACAGTTGATGACCAGCCAGAGGCGCGAGCCATAGATCTGACAGTCGTTGCCCACGTCGCCCAGTGCCATCACCGTATTCGGATTACGTTCTGAATAGATATTCCGATAATAATGTGTGGTAGAGTCGTTGCCAGAGAGGTCGAGATAGTCGAGGGTGGCTTTGTTGGAACCCATATTGCCCTCATTGAGCAGATACATGCCGACAATCTCGCTCTTGACGGTCTTCCCGCCAGTATTGATATCCTCCATCGGCACCACCATCACATCGTTCCTGCAGGCAGACAACAAGAGGATTATTAACGTCAACAAAGGATTTTTTAACGACAACCATGACAACTCAGACAACTTTTTTACTCTCGACCAGCGGTCGAGGGAGCAGCTAGAATGTTGTCTGAGTTGTCCAAGTTGTCGTTTATCTAAATTCATTGTCGTTTTTATATTTCTACGGTTAAAGAAAGGGCATAGTTCCTGCCGGGCATCGGATAATTCACGATGACCTCATAATCCTGGTCCAAAAGATTATTCACTTCTGCCTGAACTATGAACTTTGAACTATGAACTATGAACTGATACCGCAGCGACAGGTCGCTGGTGTACCAGGGTTCCATGTGGTTATAGAGGATATTCTCCTGTTCGTCGTAGCGTTCACCGGCATAGATGAACGAGTAGTTCAGGTTCCAGTCCTTATACGTCAGACCCACAATCGCCGAGCCGGAATGCCAGGGGATATAGGGTATCTGATGCTTATAATAAGAGGTGGAAGGGTCGGTGACGTCACGCGCATCCTGATAGGTGTACTGTGCACGGGTCGTAGCCACCAGGTCTTTGCCTACTTGGAAGTCGGCCTCAGCCTCCACATCGATACCCTTGATGTGTACCTTACCCAGATTCAACATCGTCCAACGGAACTGCTGTCCCTTAGGATAAGCCACAATCTTATCGTGTACCGTATTATAATAGGCATCGAAATGCATCTCGACATGACGGACGATGCCTCGTTCGAAATGTTTGTTGAGGGCAAAGCCGGCATCATATTGCAGCGCACTCTCTGGCACGAGGCTGGCATTACCCATATCCGTATAATAGAGATCATTGAAGGTGGGCATGCGGAAACTCTTCTTGACGTAGGCTCGCATGGAGAAGAAAGTTCCCTTGAAGGGGTAGATGTTGACAAAAACTGCCGGAGTCAGTTTTTGGAGTGAAGCTACCGCTGTCCTGTGAGAGCGGTCGTTAATGAAAGTAGCAAGGAGGGACCCCTGTGCCTTCAGATGCTTATAGTCAACGGCAGTAGCCAGACTCACAAGGTTGGAGATTCGTGTGGGATAGGCGAAGTTATAGATGTCGGCATCCAGCTTGTTCCATTTGAAATCGTAACTCAGAGAAGTACTCCAGTTTGGCAACAACTCGAGCACATTGGCAGTGGAGATATAGAGTTCCTGTTGTTTGTAACGGTTATCTACAGGCAACTGGGTAGAGTCCTTATTCACATAGTGGGTGTTGTAATAGGCGTATTTCGCCAGCCATCGCGTGGAAAAGCCTTCACCGATATTCTTATCGAAGGCGGCCTGAAAGAATGTGTTCAGATCCTGCTGGCGTTCTCCCCTTCGCCACACATTATTCACGATGGCTCCAGGGATACCTCGTGCGGAATTATAGAGATAACCCTTTAGCTGCCAGCCACCGTTATTCAGACGTCCGAAGAGATTGGCCTCGATACGTTCGGCGTGGATATCGCCATTCTGACGAATAGCGGTGGTATCCCAGGCCGTCTCACCGTTGGGGAAACGACGTTCATAACGGAACTTATACTTGCCGCTGGCGGTCAGAAATCCTGCACTGACGGAAGAACTCACAGTCTCTGACAACTTCTGCTCCCAGAGTGTCGAGAAACGGAACATATCACTTGAACCATACTGCGTCTTGAATCGCAACTTATAATTATGCATTGAAAACTCTGGCGCCTTCGTACGGATATAGATCGCTCCCGCATTGCCGAAATCGCTGGCAGGTTGGAAGATGGCACTCTTCTGTCCGTTGTAGAGGGTAATCTCTTCTATATTGTCGAGTGAGAACTGTCCGAGGTCTATCTGGCCGTTCTGGGCATTGCCTAATTGCACACCATCGTAGCTGATACCCAAATGGTGGGTTCCCATAGAACGGATATTGACGGTCTTGATACCTCCCACACCACCGTAGTCTTTCAGTTGAATACCAGAGAAATAGCGCAGGGCATCAGCAACGGAGTGGGTGTTGAGCTTTTCCAACATCTCGCCATTAAGTTTTTGGCTTGGCACCACTTCACGCATGGCAGGTCTCGATACCACAACAATCTCCCGGACATGTTGTACGGAATCCAACTTGCTCTGTGCTCTTGTCATCAGACTTAAGCAGCAAGCAAAAGCTGCCAATGCGGTAGCAAATTCTTCACTTTTCACTCTTCATTCTTCACTTCCATTGTCGCCTAACCCCAGAGGCCAACAACGATCATCATCCATCGGCAGGTCTTCTGACTTGTCGTCAGGCAGCAAACGTCTTCCCAAAACTATCAGTGACATTTGTTTGCGCCTTGAAGGACGACTCACAGCAGCGGGACTGTACGGGACTTCCACCCGTTTCCCTTTTCATCACCTAAGGTGAACCGAATTCAGAGTGCAAAGATAAACAAAAACTTTGAAACCTTATCATTTTTTAGGGATTTTCCTTCGTTTTTTAGGGGAAACCCCTTGGAGGGCACTTCTGTTATATGTAATTTTGCAGCGTCGAACAATTAAAAGAAAGGATATGAAAATGAAAAAAACGTTGATGATTTTGTTGAGCCTGATGCTCACCATGCCTCTGATGGCACAATACAGACGGCCTCATGTCCGTCCCTCTCGTCCACATTTCAGACCAAGACCCGTTGCCGTCGTCCACAGCGACCATTACTACGGCGATCCTACTGACATCTATGTAGGATTCCGCGTAGGTGGGGCACTCTCGACATTGAATTCAGACGATTCTTATTTCGATGACGGTAAGATGCGTACTGGTATCCATGCGGGGATGGTGATCGGTTTCCAGACTGCTCCACAGGTGCCGCTTTACTTCGAGACGGGTCTCTTATATGTAGAAAAAGGTGGTAAATGCGACAGTCGTAGTAGAGATTATACCTATAGTCTGAACTACCTGGAGATGCCGATGGTGTTAAAATTCGATTGTGAGGTAGACGGGGGAGTGAGTATCCAACCCTTCTTCGGCGGTTATATCGCCGCAGGTGTCGGAGGAAAGATCAAAGATACCTATAACCGTCGGAACTATAGTTCCTATGACGACGAAGGCTTCAAACGTTTCGATGCAGGATTGAGGATGGGTTGTGGCTTCCAGTTCGACCATCTTTATGCTGAGGCAGGTTATGACCTGGGACTGACCAATGTCGGACGAGAGTATTTCGACAGGACACACACCAGTTCGCTCTTCGCCACCCTCGGCGTGAACTTCTAAAAGTGTTGCATAGTGGTCGCCACTATGCAACTTTTTTTTATTTTTCTTGCATAATTCCTAAAAAATGTTTACCTTTGTGCCCATAACGTAAAATAATTCGAATTATGCGCACAAAGACATTTATTATCCTGCTTGCCACATTGTTCTTTGGTGGTATTAGCACGCAGGTGCTGGCAGAGGACTATCGCAATTTGGAGGAGTTGAAACTGAGCACTCCTACGATGGAGCCTTGTCTGACAATCGGAGAAACGAGAAACTACATTCCAGAACTTGAGTTGAGTGTATTGCCGACAACCACAGAGAGCAACGCCTATCAGTTGACATGGATGCGTACGAATCCAGGGGTAGAGCCCTATAAGGTGATGGACGACCTGACCTTCGCCGGTGTACCCATCTTCGTAGCAGGTATCATCGCCAAGAGCGAGAAGAAATCCTTCCGCCAAAATACGGAGGGCAATAAGCACACGTTGCTGACAGACTTCAAGACCCATATCGATGACTATTCACAGTTCTTTGGTCCTGTGGTGACTACAGGTCTGAAGATTGCTGGTGTGGAAGGCCGCAGCGACTGGGGTCGCTATCTGGCGTCGACGGCTATGTCGTATGGTATCATGGCTATCTTTGTCAACAGTATCAAATACACCGCCAAGGAGATGCGTCCTGACGGAAGTACCGCCAACTCATGGCCTTCAGGTCATACCGCAACAGCCTTCGTGGGTGCTACCCTCCTGCACAAGGAATACGGAATGACGCGTTCACCCTGGTTCTCGGTAGCGGGTTATGGCGTGGCTACGGCTACTGGTGTGATGCGTGTACTGAACAACCGCCACTGGGTGAGCGACGTGCTCAGCGGCGCCGGTATCGGTATCATGTCGGGTGAGCTGGCTTATGCCCTGAGCGATGTGCTCTTCAAGGGACGTGGTCTGTTGCGCGGTGATATCACTGCAGACAAGAGCATCATCGACCATCCGTCGTTCTTCTCGATATCTATGGGTATCGGTATGGGATCGCGAAACCTCACCTTTGACATGACCAAGCTGAACCTCACCAACTTTGACGGCGACAATAAGTTGAACATGAAGTTCGGTGCTTCTACGGCAGTAGGTGCCGAGGGTGCCTATTTCTTCAATAAGTATATTGGTGTTGGTGGACGCCTGCGTGTCAACAGCTCACCTATCAAAGGATGGGACGGTATTGAGGAGTACGCGTGGAAAGACCTCGTTGGGAGTCTTTATGGCGATGACTACGCTGCAAATCCAGACTTCCAGCGCTTTATCGACGGCGATGAAAACAGCAGTCCTCTGATCGATGATGCCTATTTCACCATCAAGAGTGACCACCTGACGGAGTTTTCTGCCGATCTGGGTCTTTATTTCAACCTCCCACTCTCCAGCCGTTTTGCCTTGGGTTCGAAATTGCTCGTAGGACGTAGTATCATGCAGGAACTCGATCTCAATGCAACAGTCACTGGTGGTAAGCGCACACTTGACTTTATGGATCTTGTGGGTGGTGTTGATGATGAGAATCTTTTACTCAAGGCCAAACCCACTGCAGGTAAATATACTTCAGAATGGGACTACTTTACGCTGAGTTGTAATAACACCATGAAATTCGGTACAGGTATTTCGTTGACCTATGCCTATAAGGAGAACTATGCCTGGCGGCTGTTCCTGGATTATGACTTCTCTCATAAGACTTACACCATGAATTACAACCCTGCCGTATTTGCTTTCGATGCCATTAGCCTGGGCGTGGGTGATGAATCAGCCACAATCAGGTCAATGATGGAACCAGGCGATTTGGAAGAATTCATAGAGACCCAGCAAGTGAAGAAGAACCGTCATACATTTATCCTCGGCGGCTCATTCACGATATCGTTCTAAATCATCGCTGCTATGAGGCTTAGGACGTTGCTCATTTCTGCAACCATCACCGTATTCATCTGTTTGATGCTTTCCGTAAGCACGTTGCAGGCACAGAATGCCTATACAGGCGTTCATAAATACGACGGAGAGCATAAGAACGAAGTGGCAGGCTATCTGATGGCTGGCCATAACATCGTCAGCGGTGGCTTCGGAGGCCTTGAGGTTTCCTATCAGCGACATTTCACCGACCGCTGGCATGCTAGTGTTGATGTTCAGGCGCAGTTTGGTAAGCAACTCTACTCCAATGCACTTCGAGGCGGTTATCGTCTGCCGATAGGTTGGAGCGACTTCTATTTTGATGGTAAGGTGATGTATAACCGCTATAACCGTTGGAACACCAACGAGACGGTAGGCAACCTCTCGCTGACGTGGGAGATGCCCTATTTCTATCTGCGCGTCGGTGAGTCGTACATCCATTTCAAAACCCTTGACTTCGGCTATACCGAACCCCTCACGTTTACCTTTGGCTTTGGCGCGCAGATCCGTCCACGCTGGAACTCCTGGAACCTCGGCCTCTTCTTCCGTAACTACGACGACTTCTACTACGAGAACTGGAACATCAACTGGGGTCTGAACTTCTACGCCACCATCACACAGCAGATGCAACTCTTCGGCGAGTTCAACATCCGCCCTGCAGGCAGTATGAGTCAGTTGGCCAGTAAATACGAGACATCAGGAAAGTTAGGACTTAAATATGTTTGGTAAGATGAAGAAGATTCAATATATGATGATGGCTGTCGCAGCCATGATGGTGTTGACAGCTTGTGAGAAAGTGAGTCCCATCGGCGTACTCGTCAGCGGTACTGGTGTGGAGGATCGTGTGAAGATGTCACACCTTTACTATCAGGAACACAAGGAAGACTACAAGTACCACCAAGTCCAAGATCAAGACGAATATACTTTCCTGGTGGGTGCCGACAGTCACCTGACGACGGATGACGGTCGTATGCGTGAGATGTTGCAGATAGGCCTCGACAACAACGACCTGCTCTATGCCCATCTGGGTGACATTGCCGACACGAAGGCCGAGTACTACATTACCCTCGAAGACCTGATCGACGAGTTTCGCTGGAAATATGCCAAGAAGAATTACAAAGAGGTATACTTTGGCGACGACGACTATCCAGAGCAGAAAGAATATGACAAGTTTTATGTCTACGTAGATACACTCAACGACATGACGTACAATGTCGACGAGGTGCCTTATCCCTTCTATCCGGTGGTTGGCAACCACGATATCACCCATAACGGTTGGGCTCTGTGGTCGAATATCTTCCACTCGTCGTTCTATGATGTGTTTGTACTGGTGAACATGGACCCGATCCAGTTCGACCATTTCATCTTCCTCGATTCGGCCAACGGTACGTTGGGTGAGGAACAGGTGAAACTCATAGAACAAGGTGTGCTCGACGGATTGGAACTAGCGAAGGAACTCGGACAGCAGGGCAGTGCCTTCCGTCATACGTTTGTATTCAGTCATACTAATATGTTCCGTCCCTCGTCGCTCCAATTCTCCTCCACCTTTGCCCGTGAGGAGACCTTCTTCCTGCTGAAACAGTTTGAAAAATGGGATGCCGACATCGTCTTCCTGGGACATGTCCACAAGTGGGACTATCAGAAAAACGGCAAAACCGAATACCTGACACTCGACACGATGTGTGAGAAGAACAATCCTGATCCAGGCGATTATCTCGTCCGTGTACATGTCAAGAAGGATGGCACCATTAAGTGGGAACAAGTCCGTATGAACTATACGCCAAAGAAGTAAACGAGAGAATTAAAACGCCATATTATTTGGTATTTCGCTCACTAATTCGTACCTTTGCACCCAAATTATTTGTAACGTTATGGATATCAAGAGTCAATTAGCCAGAAAACTGATGGATATCAAAGCCATCAAGTTGCAGCCCAACGACCCGTTTACATGGGCCTCGGGTTGGAAGTCACCCATCTATACCGACAACCGTAAGACGTTGTCGTTTACCGACCTTCGTTCGTTCGTTAAGCTCGAACTCTGTCACGCCATCCAGGAAAACTTCCCTGAGGCTGAGGCTGTGGCAGGTGTGGCTACAGGTGCCATCGCACAGGGTGCACTCGTCGCCGACCAGTTGGGACTGCCCTTCTCATATGTACGTCCGAAGCCGAAAGATCATGGTATGGGCAATCAGATAGAGGGTGAGATTGTGAAAGGTGCAAAGGTTGTCGTTGTCGAAGACCTGATTTCTACCGGCGGTTCTTCGCTGAAGGCTGTGGCTGCCCTGCGTGAGTATGGGGTTGAGGTAGTCGGTATGGTCGCCTCGTTCACCTACGGTTTCCCTGTTGCTGAGAAAGCTTTCGAAGAGGCTGGTGTGAAACTCATCACTCTCTCCGATTACAATCACGTCGTTGAGGAAGCTGCGAAGATTGGCTATATCAAGGAAGAAGAAAAGGCTGTGCTTGCCGAATGGCGCAAGGACCCCACAAAGTGGGGGAGTGAAGAGTGAAGAATGAAGAGTGAAGAATTTGCTACCGCACCCCAAGAGTTCTCAAGATGTCGGAGCTGTTTTTCACATTTCATTCATCACTCGGCCAATTAATATATTAATAAATAATGAGTGAACTTGTGGGTTTGATGAATAGCGGTAGCAAATTCTTCACTCTTCACTCTTCACTCTTCACTTAAAAAATATGGGAATCTTTGGAAGTGAATCGAAATTCGAGAGTAGTGTGAAACTCATTCCCTACCCTCAGCAGGCTGTCTATAACAACATCAGCGACCTGCGTAATCTGGAGAAGGTTAAAGACCGTGTGCCCGAGGATAAGGTCAACGACTTCTCGTACGACGAAGACACAGTGAGTCTGAACGTTCCTCCTGTGGGTGAATTGAAACTCCGTATCTGTGAGCGCGAAGAGCCGAAGTGTGTGAAGTTCGAGACGGTTCAGTCGCCTGTACCCTTCAATCTGTGGATTCAGGTGTTGCCCGTCGACGAGAACTCCTCGAAGATGAAGGTCACCGTGAAGGCCGAACTCAATCCCTTCATCAAGGCGATGGTAGAAAAGCCCCTTCAGGACGGTGTCGAGAAAATCGCCGACGCCCTCGCACAGGTACACTATGTGTGAGTGAACAATGAGATAATAGCCTTATTGGTTTCATCAATAAAGACAATAAAGAAAAATAACAACTTAGATTAATGAGTGGAAGTAGAAGCTTGAGGAACAGCGGAAGCAAATTCTTCACTCTTCACTCTTCACTCTTCACTTACAATATGAAACTTTGGGAGAAGAATTTTGAGATCAATAAAGAGATAGAGCGCTTCACCGTCGGTCGTGACCGCGAGATGGACCTCTATCTGGCCAAGTACGACGTATTGGGCTCGATGGCCCATATCACCATGCTCGAGAGCATCGGACTCCTCGAGAAAGACGAGCTTACAGCCCTGTTGGCGGAGCTGAAGAACATCTACCGTCTGGCCGAACGCGGCGAGTTTGTCATCGAGGACGATGTCGAGGACGTGCACTCACAAGTAGAGATGCTGCTCACCCGCAAACTTGGCGATATGGGTAAGAAGATCCACTCTGGCCGCAGTCGCAACGACCAGGTGCTCGTAGACCTCAAACTCTTCACCCGTCATGAACTGAAGGACATCGCCGACGAGGTAAAAATCCTCTTCGACGAACTCATTGCCAAGAGCAACCAGTATAAGGATGTGCTGATGCCGGGCTATACGCATCTGCAGATCGCAATGCCGTCGAGTTTCGGCCTGTGGTTTGGCGCCTATGCGGAGAGTCTGACAGATGATATGCTTTTCCTGCAGGCGGCCTATAAGATGACTAACCGTAATCCTCTGGGGTCGGCGGCCGGCTATGGCTCTTCGTTCCCCCTGAACCGTACAATGACCACAGAACTGCTGGGCTTCGATTCGATGGACTACAACGTGGTCTATGCCCAGATGGGCAGAGGAAAGATGGAACGTAACGTGGGCTTCGCTATTGCTACCATCGCCGGCACGATTGCAAAGATGGCCTTCGACGCCTGTATGTTCAACTCGCAGAACTTCTCGTTTGTGAAGCTGCCGAAGGAGTGTACCACAGGCTCTTCAATCATGCCACACAAGAAAAATCCCGATGTCTTCGAACTGATCCGTGCGAAATGCAATAAGCTGCAGAGTTTGCCTCAGCAGGTGACGCTGATTATGAACAACCTGCCCTGCGGCTATTTCCGCGACCTGCAGATCATCAAGGAGGTCTTCCTACCAGCTTTCGGCGAATTGAAAGACTGTCTGCAAATGGCGGCATATATTATTAATAAGATTGAGGTGAATGAGCATATCCTTGACAATCCGATGTATGATCCGATGTTCTCCGTCGAAGAGGTAAATCGATTGGCTGCTAACGGTATGCCTTTCCGCGATGCTTACAAGAAGGTGGGTCTCGACATTGAAGCTGGCACCTTCAAGGCCAGTCACGATATCCATCATACCCACGAAGGCTCCATTGGCAACCTCTGCAACGACCATATACAGGCCCTCATGCAGCAGACGTTAGACGGTTTCCACTTCGAACGTATGACACAGGCAGAAGAAAGACTGTTAGACATTTAGACTATAGATTTTAGACTATAGACTTTAGATTATAGACATATAAAGATAAAATAAGATGATGGATACAAAGGAATTGGTTGTGATTATTGAATGTGCAAAGGTTCTGACAAAATCGAAATCCGTCACAAATATCGTCTCTACAAAAAACTCTAATCGCCTATCTGTCTATCTGTCTAATTGTCTATAATCTATAGTCTATAGTCTTTAATCTAATCGTCTAAATGTCTAAAATGTCTGTCCAAATGTCTAAATATCTAAATGTCTATAGTCTAATTGTCTTTATCTGTGTCTTTCTGTCTGCATGTCAGGCAGACAGTAATGTGTCACGCGACTATCGCTGTTATTTTGTCTTCGACACCTCGTTGCATCCTCAGCCTTGTCAGCTGACAGCCATACTCGGCAACAGCGGTCATTTTTGTAAGATCGAGAGCAGTTTTGAAGGAGGTGTCCGTCATCTGAAGACCACCCGTAACTACGACAATGCCGTCGAGGACATCACCCTCCGCACAGAAAAGGAACGTCAGGTGACGCTCGCCCTTGGTGCCAACAACTGCATCATCATCGGCACCAGCAGTTATGAACTTCGTCTTGTCGCCTACGACGGCCAGTGTCCTAACTGTCTGACAGACTACAACGGCAACAATTACCCTCTCACTTGGCAAAAGAACGGTCTCCAGCTGCATTGCGCCAAGTGCGACCGTAGCTACGACGTCAACAACGGTGTCGTTGCCTCTGGTAAGGGTGGCCGCAACCTTCTTCTTTACAACGCCGCCCTCGACGGTGCCCTCATCCGCGCCTGGAACTAGAACTGCACTGAGAAGGTAAAAGATTTTAAAGACGATTAAGAAAGAATTAAAAACTGGTTAGCCTGACATCGAAGTCCTTGGCGCCGCCGGTTTCGTTGAAGAGTTTCTTCAGCAGGCGCACACGGGTGTTGGTAATGGTTTGTGGCGAGGAGATGGTCAGGGCTGCTATTTCCGTCGGCTGGAAGTTGTGACGTATCAGCAGACAGATGTTTTGTTCTTTGGTCGTAATCGTCGACAGTAACAGCTGTAGGTTTGGATTCAAGGCGTAGGAGTGCTGCGCCAGTGCATTCATATCTTCATCAGAAGCCGCTCTTCCCTTATTGGCCGTTGAGTGTAGACGGGCCATGACGGCTTTCAGCTGTTCGGAGTTCTCTCGCTGCTCACGCTCTTTCTGCTTCCGCATCTGAGTGAGTTCCTGACGGGTCTTGTCATATTTCTGCTGACTCTCTACGAAACGGGCATTCAGTCTGTCAATACGTCGTCGGCTGTACCAGATGGCGATGATGGTGATCAGGATAAGCAGGAGGATGGCTGCAAGCAGAAGGATCGTGGTCTGGTATTGCCGACGTTCCTTCTGCTGTTCGTCAAATTGTGCCTGTAAGTCGATGATACCTGCTGCGTCGCCATGCTGATAGAGCTCATGATAGACCTCGTTAAGCCGTCTGCTGTATACCGCAGCCCTCTCCGTATCACCACGCCGAGTCAGATAGGCGATCAGCTGACGATAGGAACCGATACAGACATCTGTTGAGAAAGAGTTCACTAACTGATACCATTGTTCTGCCGCACTGACCGTATCTTTTTCCATCAGGTAGATATCAGCCAGCAGTTTGGCGGCTCTGTCTGTAGGCGCAATCTGTTGGGCCTTCATCAGATAGTCCTTGGCCTCGTTGCGCTTGTGTTTATGAAGCAGGTAACTGGCCTGATTGGTGAGATAGGTGGCCCGGATCTCACCGTTGGTTTTTGGGGCGTAGGGCTTGGCCTGTTCCGTGTAGTAGCGCAGACTGTCTGTTTCGCCCAGCAGATCGAAGGTCTGGGCGATGTTATTCAGTATTCTGACAATCCATTCCTCGTTTTGGCATCGTTGGGCTGTCTCAAGGGCCTGTTTGTAGTAGCGGAGGGTCTGGGAATAGTTGCCCACGTTGTCGTTGACATCGCCCAATACAGCGTAGAGGTAACAGTTGAAAGCCGGGTCATCGCCTTCGGAAGCCATCTTCTCTGCCTGTTTCATCGTCAGTACAGCCTCGTGAGTCTGCTGTTGTTTATAGAGCACGATGGCATGATGCAGCAGAGCCCTTGCCAGTCGGGGCTGGTCGTTCACCTTCTCGTAATACCGTCTGCTGCGGAGAATCAGTGAGTCTGCTTCCGTTGACAGTCCGCTGCGATGCAGAGCCTCTGTGTATAGCAGGCCGAAGAGGGCTTGGTCAGCCTCTGTCAGCGTCGAGTCCTCCCAACAAGGCTCCAACATCCTCACCACGGAATCGGGCTGTTCGAAAACGAGCTGCTCTGCCTGCATCAACAGGGCGTTGTGGGTCTGCTCTCGCGAACAACCCACAACTAAGAGAGAGATGAATAAATAAATGAGGTGTCTCATTTCAGACGGAACCAGATGGGAACGACATAGTGTACCCTGACGGCCTGGCCTTTCTGTTTACCGGGTTTCCAGTTAGGCATCGCCGAGATTACTCTGACGGCTTCTGCATCCAGCGACGGGAACACAGGCTTCAAGATCTTTACTTCCGAAATGCTGCCATCAGTCTCCACGATGAAAGAGGCCATGACCTTTCCCTCCACTTTCTGCTTCTGAGCATCTTCGGGATATTTTACTCTCGTCGAGAGGAACTCAAACAAGGCTGCCTGACCACCAGGATATTCTGGCATCTGTTCTACGACATCAAATACTTTCTGGTTCTTTTGGGCTACGACGGTCTTCTGTGCATTCGCGGTTGAGATACCTAAGAGTGCCAGCAGAGTAATTGCTATTGCTAATTTCATAATGTTTGGTTTTTAAAAGTTCAACAATCTGTTTGTCTGTCCGGACGGTGCAAAAGTAGATATTTTCTCGCATAACCGCAAGAAATCCATTACATTTTATTACACCAAGCCGAAAAATCCCGAGTTTATGGCACTTATGGCTCAAAAGAATCACAAAAACTTTTGGCTCTTTCAATATTATTGTCTAACTTTGCCCTCATTAATAATAAGGTGATTATGGATGCAAAACGGATTTTGAAGTTTCTGAGACAGTTGATGGCAAACAATAACCGTCCTTGGTTTCAGGCGCATAAGCAGGAATACGAGGCCATCAGGGCCGATTTTGAACAGGGCATTGAACAGGCGTTGAGGCGTATTATGACGTTTGATGATTCGATAGCTCATCTGACGGTAAAGGACTGTACCTATCGGTTCTATCGCGACACACGTTTCTCGAACGACAAGTCGCCCTACAAGAACCACTTGGGTGCCTATATCTCTGCTCACGGCAAGAAATCACTACATGGCGGTTATTACATCCATCTGGAGCCGGGACATTGTATGGTGGCTTGCGGCAACTACTGGTTGCCTACGAACATTTTGACCTCGTGTCGTAACGAGATAATGGCCAATACGGAGGAGTGGTTGAAGTGTGTGCGCAGTCCTGAGTTCTTGAAGTATTTCGGCAGTCCTGTAGCCAGCAGTTTCAAGGCGCCCACCGATGTGTCGAGCTGGGACCTGCCTCAGGGTTTCGGTCTTGAGCGGCTGAAGACTTGTCCCTCGGGTTTCCCTCGCGACTGGGAGTATCTGGACTATCTGCGCCAGAAAGACTATTGCTGCTGGCATCAAGTGCCTGATAATTTCTATCAGGGCGACCAATGGCTCGACGGCATCGAACCCATGTTCCGCGCAGCCAAGCCGATGATGGACATGATGAATGCCGTCATCGATGACTATGAATAAAGGTACCTCTTCTGAAAAGGTTAAAAAGAGCCTTGAAGTGGTTGTTTTTTAACGAAAGAAATTAATAATTGATAAAATATTTGGCAGTTTCGGGAAATAGACGTACCTTTGCACATTGAAAGCCGCGCCATGATGGTGGAATTGGTAGACACGAGGGACTTAAAATCCCTTGACCTGAAAGGGTTGTGCGGGTTCGAGTCCCGCTCGTGGCACAAATCCTTAAACAATTCAATTTATAAATTATGAAGAAAAATCATTTTGTTTTGTTGTCAGCTGCTGCTGTGATGTTGTTCACATCGTGTTCCAAACTGGGATCGCTGTCGGCTGATAACTTTACGGTGACTCCCAATCCGCTGGAGACACATGCTGGTGAGGTGCCTGCTACCATCAACGGACACTTCCCCGAGAAGTACATGAAGAAGAAGGCTGTCGTGGAGGTTGTGCCCGAGTTGCGCTACTCCAACGGTCAGACCGTTCAGGGTAATCCTGCAACCTTCCAAGGTGAGAAGGTGCTGGGCAACGACCAGACCATCTCTTACCGTCTGGGTGGCAACTACACGATGAAGACCAACTTCGCCTATGCCGACGACAACAAGGCCGACATGTATCTGACCTTCAACGCTCGTATCGGCAAGAAGGTGGTTCAAGTGCCTGAAGTGAAGGTGGCAGAAGGTATCATCGCCACTTCTGAGCTCTACAAGAAGACGCTCACTACAGCCAATGCCGCTCTGGCTCCCGATGCCTACCAGCGCATCAACAAGCAGAAGCAGGAGGCCAACATCAAGTTCCTCATCCAGCAGGCTACCCTGCGCAAGAGCGAGTTGAAGAACAACTCTGTGCAGGAGTTCGTGAAGATGCTGCAGAAGATCAATGCCGACCGTGAGGGTCTGAACCTTGACAACGTAGAGGTTTCGGCTTACGCTTCACCTGATGGCGGTTTCAGCATCAACGACAAGCTGGCCAACGAGCGTCAGAAGGTTTCTGAACAGTATGTGAACCAGGAGTTGAAGAAGATCAAGATGAACGCCAATGTCGACGCCAAGTACACCGCTCAGGACTGGGACGGTTTCCAGGAACTGGTAAAGGCCAGCAACATCCAGGACAAGGACGTCATCCTGCGCGTGCTCTCGATGTATAAGGATCCTGAGGAGCGTGAGCAGCAGATCAAGAATATCTCTTCTGCCTTCCGCGAGTTGGCAGACGGTATCCTGCCTCAGCTGCGTCGTGCACGTCTGACCATCAACTACGAGACGATTGGTCGTAGCGATGAGCAGATCCTACAGCAGATCAAGGACGATGCCACCAAGCTGAGTGTCGAGGAGATGCTCTATGGCGCTGCCCTAAAGGAGAACATCAACGAGAAGGAAGATGTGTATAAGCTCACGACAGAGGTTTATCCCAACGATGCCCGCGCCTTCAACAACCTGGCAACCATTCAGTATGCCCGTGGCAACTACGAGGCTGCCAAGCAGTACGTCCAGAAGGCTCAGAGCGTGGCTTCCAACCTGCCTGAGGCTAGCGCCAACCTTGGTATGCTGGCACTGCAGTCTGGCGACCTGAAGGCCGCTGAGCAGTATATTGCCAACGCAACGGGTGCCAACGGCTTGTCAGAGGTACTGGGTAATCTGCATCTGGCTCAAGGCAACTATGCTCAGGCCGAGCAGGACTTCGGTGAGATCTACTCCAACAGTGCCGCTCTGGCTCAGATCCTGAACAAGAACTATGCTTCTGCCGCTGTGACGCTGAAGTATATCAAGAATGCCGATGCCGTGACAGAGTATCTGAAGTCAGTCCTCTCTGCCCGCATGGGTAACCTCGACGACGCTGCTGCTGCGCTGAAGAGCGCTCTGGCTAAGGATCCCTCACTCACAGAGTACGCTAACAAGGATCTGGAGCTGAAGAACGTCCAGAAATAAAAGGTAAAATTAAAACGACAACAAGGACAACAAAAACAACAAATAGTCGTACGACTATATATAGTTGTCAAAGTTGTTGGAGTTGTCGTTAGAATAAAAAAGGTGAATAGTGAAAACAAAAGGGAATAATACCAAGCCTCGTATTGGTTATGCCTTAACGGCTTTCCGCCATTCATTTATTGTTTTGGCGATTGCTCTTTTTTCACTATTCACTTTTACTTTTTTCCTCTCTTCTTGCGGTGTCGACAGCGGCACATTCCGTATTGATGGCGAATTAAACGGCATTAATCAGGGTGAGTTCTATGTCTATAGTCCTGATGGCGGCATCCGCCGCCTGGATACCATCGCGGTGAAGAACGGCCATTTCACCTATGAGATAAGTCTTGATACTACTGCCCTCTTTATGCTCGTGTTCCCGAATTTCTCGGAGATGCCCATCTTTGGCGGCTCTGGCGTGAAGGCAGAGATCAACGGCGATGCCTCGCACCTGAAGGAAATCGAGGTCAAAGGCTCGAAGACCAATGAGCAGATGACGGCCTTCCGTTTGAAGACCAGTGAGATGATGCCGCCTGAAGTTCTTAGCGAGGCCGCAAAATTCATTAAGGACAACCCAGGTTCTGATGTCAGCATCTATCTGCTCAACAAGCTGTTCATCCAGTCGATAGAACCCGATTACCGTCAAGCCGCAGAACTGGCAGCGCTCATTCAGAAAGCCCGTCCTGAAAGCAAGAGGCTGGAACTTCTGGTTCAGCAACTGAAAGGCATCAGTCAGTTAAAGGTGGGCAACAAACTGCCGAAGTTCTCGGCCATCGACATCAAAGGCAAGCCAACGAGCAGTGCCGACCTCTATGCCAAGGTGAACGTCATCACGACGTGGGCCTCTTGGAACTATGAAAGTACGAGCATCCTGCGCCAACTGAAGCGTATGGAAAAGGAATATGGCAACAGCCGGCTGAAAATCGTCAGCATTTGTCTGGATGCCAATACCAAGGAATGTCGCAAGACCCTCGATCACGATTCCATCACCTGGAGTAATATCTGCGATGGACGGATGTGGGAAACGAAAGCCCTCACGCAACTAGGGCTGGGACGGGTGCCAGATAATATCATTACCGATAGCCAGGGAAAAATCATCGCCCACTCGCTATCATCAGGCGAACTACAAAACCAAATAGAAAAGATGCTTAAATAAAAACTATTATAAACACTCAAATCTCAATACTATGTTAGTCAAAACGTTCAGCGCAGCCATGATGGGGCTGGAGGCAACTACCATCACAATTGAGGTCAATCTGACCCGGGGAGCTATGTTTCATCTCTCAGGACTCGCAGATACAGCCGTCAAGGAGAGTTATGACCGTATCCGTGCGGCAATAGAGAACATCGGCTTTAAGCCTCCCACAGCCGACATCACCATCAACCTCTCGCCAGCGGACATCCGTAAGGAAGGCAGCGGCTACGATCTGCCTCTGGCCATCGGCATCCTCGCGGCTCACAGTAAGGTGAGCGAGACCGATCTCGATAATTATATGATGATCGGAGAACTAGGCCTTGACGGGCAGTTAAAACGCGTCAGCGGTGCGCTCCCTGTGGCCATCCTCGCTCGTAAGGAGAAGTTCAAGGGACTGATTGTGCCGAAGGAGAACGCCAGAGAAGCGGCTGTCGTGAACCAGCTCAAGGTCTACGGGATGGAGAACCTGGCTGATGTCATCAGTTTCTTCAACGGCTCCTCTGATAATTACGAGCCCACGATTGTCAACACCCGTCAGGAATTCTATGAGCAACAATATGCCATCGACCTCGACTTTGCCGACGTGAAAGGTCAGGAGAGCGTGAAACGGGCGTTGGAGGTCGCTGCTGCTGGCGGGCATAATCTGATCATGATCGGGCCTCCTGGGTCAGGAAAGTCGATGATGGCCAAACGTCTGCCAGGCATTCTGCCGCCGCTCTCGTTGGCAGAGAGTCTGGAGACCACACAGATTCATTCTGTAGCAGGCAAACTGCCCGCAGGCACATCGCTCATCTCGCAGCGTCCTTTCCGCAGTCCGCATCATACGGTATCGCAAGTGGCGATGACGGGAGGAGGTAACAGAGCCCTCCCTGGAGAGGTCAGTATGGCGCATCATGGCGTCCTCTTTTGTGATGAATTGCCTGAGTTTAATAAGAGCACGCTCGAGGTGCTTCGTCAGCCTCTCGAAGACCGCAAGATCACCATCTCTCGTGCGAAGTATACGGTGGTGTATCCGTCATCCTTTATGTTTGTGGCCTCGATGAATCCCTGCCCTTGCGGTTACTATGGCGATCCTACGCACCACTGTGTCTGTACACCAGGACAGATTCAGCGGTATATGAATAAGATCAGCGGACCGCTACTGGATCGTATAGACATCCATTGTGAGGTGACAGTGGTTCCCTTCAAAGAACTCTCGAAGATGCAGCCCGGAGAGCCGAGTGCCGTCATCCGCGAACGTGTCATCAAGGCCCGTCAGATTCAGGAAGAACGCTTCCGCAATGACAAGGGTGTCTTCTGTAATGCCCAAATGAGCGAGAAGATGATCCATCTCTATGCCGAGCCTGATGAAAAGAGCCTCGATATGCTCCGTATGGCAATGGAACGGCTCTCGCTCTCCGCCCGTGCTTACAGTCGTATCCTGAAGGTGGCGCGCACCATTGCCGACCTCGAAGGCAGCGAAAAGGTACAGTCTCAGCACATCGCCGAGGCCATCGGCTATCGTAACCTCGATCGTGGCGACTGGGCAGAGCGATAAAAAATGAGGGCGAACCATGCGGTTCGCTCTCTTATGCGAAACCTCCTCCAAAGTAGCTGCGGGCGATGTAAGGTGAAGGTTCGTAATAGGCGCTGGTATTATAGTTGTCAATGACTTCGCATATGGAGTTATTATAGACGCGAAGAATAGCATCAGCAAAATCTTCTCCAGGCTGTATGGTATTTAGAATTAAGCGCTTGTATACTTTCCCCATTTGGGTCGCCGTTGGAATCTTCGGGCAGAGTTCACAGTCAACCTTTGTGACATCATAGTCACCAAATTGTAACTTGTATTCGTCCGTCCAGTCTGCCACAACTGCTACAGGATTTTCCGAATGCAGAGTATCTGCCAGCGATAGCATTTTAGCCAGTTCGTCATGCCCCATCATGTTAGCGACGTATTTGTTGGGTTGTTTCAGATGACGCGCAACCCTTTCTATCATATAACAGACGAAATAGAGATCGTCTGTACTAATTTGCTCTTCAGGAAAAAAAACATTCGTCATAGGCTATAACTATTTTCGAAGGTGATTGTCTCTAATGACTTTTGTGTGCAGAATACAATCTGGTGAGTTGGGTATTTGAATTTCGCCAAGACCCAGAAAGCTTCTCTTGTAATGACTCCTTCCATAAAATCCTCCACATAATCCCATATCTGATCATCTGCCATAGGACCTTCCACGATGTCGTAATCGTGTCTGATTCCACGTCGACAAGCAACGATGAAGTCAAGCCATTCATCTGTCATTACAGGGAATGACAATATTTTTAAGACTTCAGTCGGTTGATATTTAAAGACAGAGACATAACTGTCACCACGTTTGGTTAAAGCCAACTTTTTTGCCTGCTTCTCAAGGTTTGTGCAATAGAAACCATAGCCAAAGTCTTTGTAAAAACCTGAAACTATGATTTGCGGTTTCTCCACAATCATATTGCTGCCATGATATATAGTTGTATAATCTGCCATTATAACGAATATTTTTGCAAAGATAGTAAGAATATTATTATAAACCAAATATATTTGAACTTTTATGCAAAGTGACTGGGGATAAATACTCCAGGAGTATTGAAAAATACTCTTGGAGTATCAAAAATTACTACGGGAGTATTGAAAAATCTAAGGCACTTATAAAATAGCGAGAGCGAACCATATGGTTCGCTCTCGGAATTATAGTTGAGTGGGAAAATGATTACTTCTGAATCAGCTTCTTACCGCTCTTGATAACAAGACCCTTATAGTTCTCGTCAACCTGCTGGCCAGCGAGGTTAAAGATAACGGCAGAACCAGTATTGTTCTTCACCACGCTAACGATACCAGTAGAATTGGGATCAACAGTACCGTACTCGTATGCCTTATTGTCATTAACACCCTTAATATTTACCCAGAACGGCTTAGTACCAGTCTCATCGATCAGAGACTCTGAGTCGTCAGCAAGTTTCCAGACAACATTCTTAAAGGTATAATCATTAGCCTCCTTAATCTGAGCCAGATCGAATGCAATAGACTGGATTTTGCCATCATATGCAGAACCCCATGGAGTCTTAGCCGGAATCACAAGTTTCTGGCTAAAGTGCTGCTCTTCAGTAGTGAATTGAACGCCATCAGCATCTTCACCATTTTCATTCTTAGCTAATTTGATACCTGTGGGGCATAACCAGTTACCTGGGGTTGCACTGTGGTAACCTGTAGCAGCCAGAGCGTCCTTTGTAGCCACATAGTCGAACTCCAGGATTGTCTCTTCATCGGCCTCGAGTGGGCGGTTTGCGATGATCCAGAACTGGTTATCCCATGTCTGACCTGTACCAGCTGCGACACCAGTCTCTTCGTTTGCAGGCTGCTCACTAGAAGTAAAGTCTCTCTCCTTACCATTAATGGTAACTACTGTTGGATTTGGCTTGATTTCCTTCTTCTCCTTTTGAGTACCCTCGAGCATCTCGAATGACATTGCACTATAATTAGTATCAACGGTAACCAGCCAGATACCAGAACCTGGAAGGTTTATCTTAGCACTACTACCTGGCTCATAGTCAATCCATTCACTTCCATCAGTCTTCGTAGGAGCGCTTGCTGGCTTCAGCGTATTGCTCTTGAATGAAGCGTCGTAACCGCGAACGGTAGATACCATAATTTGAGAAACATAAGCATTCTTCTCACCTACTTCAGCAAAGAAGACACCTGGATCACTCTCATCCTCCGTCATCTCGATAGCAGTTGAGTAGTCATATTCAAGACCCTCATCAGGATTAGCACCGGCTACAAAGTAACCGTAGTCAAGTTTCATGACTTCAAAAGAGACATTGTCGATATAGTAAGTATTTGGCTCGCGATATGAATCAGTCAAGTTAAAGGCGATTGAATAACCATCAGCAGGCCATGTGATTTCTTCTTCTTTAGTCTGCCATTCTGTAGTGAAATCAATGCTACCGATTGCGCTACTATTCAGATAAATCGATGGATAAATTTTATGGATCTGGCTGGGCACTGTAGCGGCTGCATCTGCCTTATAATCAAACTTCACCTTTACCTTAATGCCTGACTTAAATTCCTTTGGAGCCTGAATCCAGAACTGGTTAGACCACGCAATAGAGTTGTCATCATCAATTTTATCAATTTGACTTACATGAATTGCAAATACGTGATTGCTTTCATTTCCTGGTTCCGGTTCGATATCAGCCGGGAATGGACGAGCTCTATAGCTATCTGAACTAATGTCAGAGGGGCACTGATCATCAAAGTTGCGACCCATCGTCAAACCCCATACGCAAATTTGAGGAGTTTTATCACCTCTCCAGTTTGCGTTAATATCACCTTCTTTCTGAAGGGCCCAGTCTGGCCATGCAGACTCTGCATCACCATTTGTCAACTCCTCAACCTTGACCCATTCTGCAGGTTTTGATTCCTTAGCCTGTTCATGAGTAATCTTCAGATAAGCGATATCCCAAGAACCAACATAGCTACCACACTGCATGAGGATGTCGCCACTAACGTTACCATTCTGATCCGCTTTAGCTTCGTAATCAACAGTACCTTCTACCCACTGATCAGTAATCTGGAACTGTCCATAAGGTGTCTGGCCAAAACCAAGCATAGAAACGTTCTCTGTATGGTCACCCTTAATCTTGAAATGAAGCGTGTAAACAATACCTTCCTCAGCCTTTACACCACCGATGGGGTGGAACTGGCAGAGCCAACCTGTTTCCTGACCTTCATCGTTCAAGGTAACCTCTGTACTTTCAAAGTGAAGGCAACCATTCTTGATTGAAAGACGATCTTTTGCCTGTTGAGAAGCGCCCCAACCATAAAATTTAATGGTGCTGGCATCTCCATCAGCCATTGTCGAGTAGTCGACAAATGCATCAACTACCTCCACAGCTTTTGCCCCCAAGAAACATGTCAAGAAGACAAGAAGTGTAAAAAATTTCTTCATAATTAAATAATTTAGTTAATAATAAAAATTGAATAAAAAAAAGAGTTGATAAAACGTATTTTCTAATTGCCGCTAAGTGCCTCGCAGAATGCCTTATAGGTAGCTGTGCGCACCCAGTCCTTGCTTTTGCTGTCAACAGACCAGAGACCTACAGGATCGCTCGTATCAGCCATATTGCCCTTACAGAGTCCAGCCTGCTTATCATGCGGAATCTTGTTCATATAGCTCTTGATGACGTAGCCATAGTAGTCTGCCAACTGCTGACGCTGATCGTCTGTAATCTTATCTGCACCAACGCTGGCACCTGTAGCATCCTGGTACTTGATATCAAAGTTAGAGAGACGGATTAATTTGCCTGTAGCAGCAAGATTTGCAAGAAGATTATCAAGAGTAGCCTTATTGGCTTCCTGTATTGCCGCATCCTCGCTATAGGTGAGATTCAGCTTGGCATTGATACCGTCGATTTTCGCGCCTTTGTTATCCCAGATGTTTATCCAGTATTTCAGGCTCTCAAATTTCTTCGTATCTTCAAGGCCCGACTCACTGATAAAGAATCTTAAACTATCAGGAGCACCACCATGATTTTCAAAGGCAGCACTTGCAACCTTGGAAACGACTGGTGCATAGTTCTCGCTGCCGAGCACATCCTGCCAGAAAATCTGGTCCTCTGAGTGCTTAAGGTCAAACATGCCGTTCTCCAATTCTGCTTTTGTATCGATGGGCTCGTCAATGAGGTCGAAGGACTTGATACGACCCTCGTTGATTTTCATCAGACCGTCGCACCATGTATTGAGCGCATAATTGATGGTATCCGTCCTCTCCTGTGCCGTCTGTGGACGGTGGTTGTCAGGCGTATGGATAACCTCAACCTTCTGGATATAGACAAGGGAGTTCAAGTTACCCTCAATCATCAGGTAACCCTCTGTGGCACCTTCTGCTGGCGTTGCTTCAACGACCACCTTCTGCCATTTACCTGCTTTGATAGTGTATTTCTTGTCTTTTCCACTCTCCTGAATCTTCTTATCAGCAAACGTACAGAGAATCGTTTCATCCACATCGACTTTGGCCCAGAACGTAATGGTGTAAGAACCAAGCGGATCAACATCGAAGCCTTCTACGATGTAAACCTTTGATCTCTTTGAAATCTTCAGCGCATTTTTACCATCGTCATAATTCTTCTCTATAGACGGGGCAGGTTTACCGCTCTTTGCCGTACCTGTAAACGTCTCCATGGTGGTGTAATCCACAGTCTTATCATGAATATGGTCAACTGAAATTTCAATGGGCGCCGTGAGATAGTTCAGCCAACCGTCAGCCTGATTGGCATTGGCCACGATAGGACTGCCGTAGACCTCTGCTCCAATTTCTTCTGTATGGTCAAGAAGATCCATCATATCCAAGAAGTTCATTACACCTTTGTCGTTGACGATGGAACCTGACATCAGTGTGGTACCGAAAGCCACATTGTCGAAATTAGTAACCGCTGCTGCGTGGGCCAGTTCCTGCTTGTTGAACTCAGACACCTTCAGCGTGGCGCCAAGCGACAGGTTTGGATACTTGGCTCTGTCGATATAGGACTTCACAGGTGCCAAGTCCTTGTACGGCTCTACGAAAGTAGGATCAGGTTCTGCCGTAAAATTGTCTGTCACGTTATAGTCGGCACAGGCCACCATAAATGCGCCTGCAACCAACACCAAGAGACCATTTCTAAACTTTGAACTATTATTCATATTCTTAGCCTCCTCTTATTGATTAACGTATTTTGTATCGAAGAATTCTCTCTTGTTTGACTCACGCGTCTGAACCACAAGCGTATCGGTTGTGGATACCTGAATGTCGTTCTTAGCGAAGCTGACCTCATAAGCCAGACGGAGAATATCACGCTGGACGGGTTCACCGTTGTTGCTTCCCCACTGGTAGTCCTTGTATTCAGGTTTCTCAGTTCCCTTGGCAATGAATTCGCCAGAGCCCGTGGCGGTCACGTTCTCATCATCGGTAGAGATGGTACACGTGTTGCCGCTGAAGGTGAGAATCAAGTTACAGGAGATGGAAGCGCCTGAGGTCTTGAAAGACACTGGGAAGATGGCCTGCGTCATGTTCTTGGTTGAGATACCGCAAACTTCGTCGTTCTGGTTCACAGGGTTCTCCTTGTAATGCTCAAGATCGGTATTGACCAATTTAAAGTCTTTACGGACAACTGTGGTGGTCTTTCCTTTCTCGGTCACATTGTCAACACCACGGCGGATGTATTTACCCTGCCAGGGGTTCATATACTTCACGCAGTAAAGTACATAGTCCTTAGCCAAAATTTCCCAGTCCTCAGTGTTCGTGCGAGACGGAGAGAGACCTTCACGGGGTGTACCGGTGAGAATATGGTCAATGCCATTTGCACTTTTCATCACCAGTGGAATAACGTATGTAGTCTCTACGGCCTTGGCATCGTTGAAGAAAGCATCCGTGAACTGCACCTCCACATAACCACGGGTATCGCCATTATAGGGAATCGTATTAGACAAAAGCCTATAATATTCTGTTGGCATCGGACGCACAGGCTCAGCAGCGTTTCCACCCTCATCCACAAAATAGAGGTTGTCGCAGAGCGACTCGTCGACAGCGATATCTACCACAGCATCACGGCCATGATAGGCGCCACCCATGGTTGACCATATTCGGCACTTGTGCTCGTTGTCGAGCGTATTGTCATAGATATCGTTACCGAGTATGAGCGTACGCACTGGATACTGATAAGCGAAGTAGGCTGTTGTGCCCTCCTCGAAATCCGGGAACTCATTCTCAGAGTTGTAGCATGATGCCATGGTGAGAGAAAGCGCTCCCAGAGCTACACCGTATATATAATTCTTGAGTTTCATCATTGTCAATTATGAATTATGAATTATGAATTATGAATTATGCATTATTGCCAACCTTTGTTCTGCTTGAGATTACTCCATTTGAGCAATTCACCCTTTGGAATCGGGCCGTAGCACTGATAAGCGTTGTCGTATTTGCGATCCTCAACATCAATAATCTTATAGGATAACTCCTTGGTTTCCTCGTTGCGGTCAATCTGCACACCCTTAACCGTTTCATCGAGTGGCAACAGCCAACGGCGGAGGTCCCAGAAACGCTTGTTCTCGAAACAAAGCTCCAGACGACGCTCGTTGCGGATCAGATTTGTCATCTTGGTCTGGTCGGCAGCACATTCCTCAAGATAAGCATCACCTTCAGGAAGGACCATACCCATTTCGTTAGTTCCAAGACCAGCACGATCACGGATGGCCTTAATGACGTCGTAAGCCGTGAAACCTATGCCAGTCGGATCAGCCTTCGGTCCCCAGGCATCGTTGGCTGCCTCAGCGTAGGCCAGGAAGATCTCCGTGTAACGGATCCGCGGATAGATGTGTTGCTGCTCGATGAGAGAGCTTGACAGCGGACTGACATCGTCACGAAGTAACTTCTTCAGGTAATAGCCTGTACGGGTAGAAGTACTGATGCTGTTGAGGTTATCATCCGTCTCGCCCTTCTCATTAGGATAGGTTCCAGTGATAATCTCAGTCTTTCTGAATGTCACCCCGTTATAGAGAACGTAATTAGCAAGACGTGGGTCACGATTTGCATACGGATTCTGTGGATCATAGCCGGAATTGGCATCGGTGATTGGAAGACCGCTGCGCATGGGGAAGGCATCGACGAAATTCTGGGAAGGATTGACGCGACCATTACCATACAGTGTCGGCGGAAAGTTTTCTTTTTCCTGTTCTGCATTCTTATGACGGTCTTCACGCCAGAGGATTTCCGGCATCTCACTAGCACTTGGATCAAGCTTTGTCTTGTTCTTATACCAGATGTTACCCGACGGATCAAAGCCTTCCATACCACCAATACGCTTGAGCACATTGGCACAAAGCGTGGCAGCCTCCGCAGAAGACACGCCACTCTGATCGCGGAAGGCAGGACTGGCAGCCAGCAGGGCAACCTGTGCCTTGATGGCCTCGGCAATCTTACCCGACATGAGATTTCTGGACTTGGTACCGAACACGAGGTTATAACCGGAAACATTTGCACCAAGTGCCACATATTTCGCAGGAATATCTGCCTCACCACTAACATCTTCATAATTAGCCGGAAGAAGGGCCACCGCACTGTCGCAGTCGGCAAAACACTGCTTCACACAGTCAGCAAAAGTGGCACGGGGCTGATTGAAGTCCGAGCTACCGTCTTCAGGTGTCGTCAGCAAGGGTACGCCGTAGAGCACGCCGTCATCGGCATAACCGCCATGAGCCATGAGCAGATAGTAATAAAGGAGGGCACGAAGGCCGAAAGCTTCACCCTTCAAACGGTCGATGAACATCTGCTGCTTTGACACTGCACTCGGTGCCCAATTCACCTTCTCCACAATAGTGAAGAAAAGATTGACATACTGGATGCCGTCCTTACATGCATCCCACTGCGACATGGGGTTGTTGTCGGAAGCCCATGTACCCGTTGCCATATTCAGGTAAGAGCTGGACTTCAAGTTGGTAACAGCATCATCTGTCGCAACGTCGGTCTGAGTGGTGGTCAAATAAGGAAGACGTTCGTAAGCATAAATCAGCAAACCATGCGCATACTTAGACTCCTCAGCCAAATCCTCTGCTGTACGTTTATTCTCTTCAGCAGGCTCGAACATGTCATTGCACGAGCAGAAAACGAGGAGACCTATTAAATAGAATATAATGTTTCTTGTCTTCATATTCTCTTCATTCTTAATTCTTAATTCTTAATGCTCTCAAAGCGTTACCTTAATACCGAGATTATAGAAACGAGTCTGTGGTGCATAGCCAACGTTTGTTTCCATCAACTTGCGCTCCTTTGAAATCGTGAGGAGGTCGTTACCGTTAATATAAACTGAGAGTTCCTTTACCCACTTTCCCTCAAACATTTCTTTTGGGAAATCGTAGGTAAGCTGTAACTTGCGGAGGTTAAAACGGTCGGTGCTGTAGAGCCAGTAGGAAGAGGCCTCATTGTTAGCTGTAGGCAATGTAGTCAGACGCGGATGTGTAGCCGTATTAGCAGTCTCTGTCGTCCAACGGTTACGTACATTGACAGAATACTTGTCATCACCGCTCATAAAATAGTAACTGCTGTTCTTCATGCCTTTAGCACCGAACTGACCATTACCCAGCATGAAGAGCGTCCAGTTTTTATACTTGAGCGTGAGGTTGACACCCAGGGTGAGAGGGGCACCATACGTTCCCCACTTGCCGAGTTCAACACGGTCCTTATTAGTAATCTTGCCATCACCATTTACATCTTCGTACTTCAGGTCACCAGGCTGCAAGTTTGCGTTACCATTAAGAGAGGATTTTGGAAGACCAGCCTTCAAGGTATACTTGCCTGTCGTCTCATTATAATCGAAGTCGTCAGCCGTATAGAAGCCCAGACACTTGTACCCCCAAATGACATCGAGAGCACGTCCCTCTGTATTTTGGTAAGGGGCATTTTCGTCTACGAGTTCGTCATACTTCTTATTCTTAGTCTTGAGATAGGTACCGACAACACCTAGCGTAGCATGAACCTTACCCAACTGTTTCTGGGCGGTGATGCTGAAGTCAAGACCTTTGCGGTTTTGAATGTTATTATTGATAGCCGGCTTGAACGTACTTCCGGAAAGACCACTCTGCAAGTGTGACGGGAACATCGTCGGGTTCTGGATGATGAAGCCGTCCATATCTGTATTGAAGAAGGTGATATCTGTGGAAATCAACTTGTTAAAGAACGAGCCACGCAGACTGACGGAAAATTCCTTGCGATGGACGAAGTCGAGGGCAGGGTTCACACTCATAGTGGAATAAGTATGGTTTGTACTGGATCCTTCATTCCAGGTAAAGCCACTACCGGTATTTGACCATGTTGCCGCATAGAGATAGAAGTAATTGCTGCCCATATAGACATCGATATCCTCGTTCAGATTGCTGTACGAGGCACTGAGCAACAGGTCATCGACAAAGCTATCCTTCAAGAAGTTCTCTTTGGCCAGATTCCAACCCAGCGTGAACGAATGTGAGAGAGCCTCACGATTTCCCTCGGGAAGACGGGCTGAATGAACACCGGCCAATGAAATGTCGGCAAAGTAACGACCCATGTAATCGTAACCCGCCTGAAGGCCTAAGTTGGCATTGGCGTAACGATGGTACTGGGCACTGGCTGTCGTCGTAAACATATTGGCGAGCAACATACCTGTGACATGATGCTTGCCAGCAAAAGTGTGGTCGTAGTCGAAATGACCATTCCAACTGATGGTCTGACGATACTTGGTAGAATTTGAATCCATGGTCATATTACCCGTCACGATCTCATCGTTCTGCTGCGTCAAACCGACAATCACATCTTCCGCATTATAGTTACTCCATGTCGGGATAAACACGGCATACTTATTATCATAAGCCAGATTGTAGTTGGCAGCATAGTCAATCGAGAACATGGTCTTGAATGACAAGCCCTTGACAAACTTGTTCATATCATAGATGATACCGGCATCGAACTGGAACTGACGGCTAATGTCTTTACTCCGACCGCCGAAATAGCAGTCAGCAATCACGTTGGTCTGGGTGGCTTTAGTTCCGCCGGGGAAATACTTGCCGTCGAGCAAGTTGAGAGACTTACCAAGGATGGACAATGCCTTACTGGCATTGGGGTCAACCATGTCAATCGGAATCAGCGGGGCTGCATTCTCGGGGTAGTTCGGACGCATGGTAGCGGCCTCGCCCCAGAAATTGCCCTTATTCTTATTGGCATTATAGAATGTCGCACTGACATTGGCATAACCCTTAATGAGCTTGTTGACCACGAGGTCCACATTACCACGTACACTGAAACGGTCAGTATAGTTATCCTTAGCGGGACCGAAGTTCAGAAGGTCTTCATTACGATAGTAATTGATGTTCGTGTAGAAGTGGGCACGCTGACCACCACCCTGAATCTCCAAGGTACCTTCAGAACGGTTGTAGGCTTTACGGATATACTCGTCGGAATAGTAATTCACATTGGGATAACGGTAAGGATTCTGACCGGAAGCATAGTTATAAATATTCTGCTGAGAATACTTTTCAGGAATAGCGATTCCGTCATTGGTTAACGCCTCCCTGTAGAGCGTAATATACTCTGCAGAGCCCAAATACTCGGGGAATTCCTTGGCCACATGGAAACCGGTGTTAGCATTGGCTTTGATCTGAAGACCGTCGACCGTACCACGCTTAGTGGTAATCAGAATAGCACCCTTGGCAGCCTTGGCACCATAGAGGATGACGGCCTGGGCACCCTTCAGGAAGGTGACCTGCTCAATCTCTGAAGGCAGTACGTTGTTCGACGGACGCTTCACACCATCGATGATCACGAGCGGCAGGTTGCTGTTGTCGTTCGTGTCAAGAAGATCAACATTATTACCATTTATATTTGTGACGTTATTTTCCTGCCCCCAAAGGTTGCCGCCAGTCCATCCGCCGACAAGCGCATACAGGTCTTCAAGGCTACCCATGGTGTAATCCTTCTTCTGCAGTTCCTCCATGTCGACGTAGGAAATGCCGCCGAGAAGATGGTCGGCATCCTTATCGCGGAAGGCAACATGGACTTTCTTTTTTGCCACCAAAGAATCAGCGTCGTCGGTAGTCTGAGCATTGATCGTCAGTGGCGACACTGCCAGCATGGCAAAGAGAAATATGTTTATTGTTATTTTCTTCATAATCATTATTTATTTATAGCGGTAGCAAATTTTTCACTATTCACTTTTCACTCTTTTACCACCCCGGATTCTGGTCAAATCCTTCGTAAAGATAAGTATCTTTGTCAGGAAGCGGGAACCAGTAGTGCTTGGACTCCAGACGACGGGTAATCAGCTCTTCCTTGTGGAAGTTGCCGACCTTGGCATCCTTCGGATCGTGCATCGGTTCGCGAGAGGTCTTATTAAAGAACCAGTCATCCGTTTCCAAACGCTCAAATTCATGAGAGTATTTCATCGTGTAAGGCGGTTCGGTCAGGAGAAGCCAGCGCTGAAGATCGCACCAGCGGAAGCCTTCGAAAGAAAGCTCTACGGCACGTTCACGGCGTATCTCATCCATGAAGTGCTCCCTGGTATCACGGAGATTAGCGGCAACATGTTCCATCGGATAATCGTTGGAATTGACGCGGTCACGAAGGGCGTTGATGGCATCAAGGGCAGAGAGCGTCATGCAATAATCTCTCACATTCAGTTCTGAAACACTCTTAGCAAACGCAGTTCTTGCCTCAGCATACATTAGATAGATCTCAGCCAAACGCATATAGGGCAGATAGCAATGGAAAGCGTGATCCCAATCGTACCATCTGTCGCCTTCGTTACACTGGTGAGGCACAAGCTTCTGAATAAAATAGCCCGTGCTACTAGCATTATCCACAGCGCGCATAGCGCCACCAGTGTACAAGGAGCAATAGTCGAGCTTCTTCTGCTCTGCAGATAAACCGTCGATACTGAGCACATAATGGAAACCATCGAACACGATATCATGATAGAATCGTGGATCGCGATCCTTAAACGGATGCTCGGGATCCCAACCAGACAGGGGGTTCAGCACATATTCGCCATTCTGGACAAGATAGATAGGCTGACCGTTAGCCATACCATACTGGTCGACGAGGTTGCCTGTGGGATGATGGATGATGTTGTCATGATCGACAAGACCGGCGACCTTCGGACCGAAAATCTTGGAACAGTTCCAGTTTGAATCGTTTCCGCTAGGAGAAAGACCACGGAAGATGGCCTCACAAGTGCCAGGCTGCTTCCAACTCTGCTTTTCTGTCCAGAAGATGTCGGAGTAGCAAGTCTCTGCATTCTCATCACGCTCTTGGTCGTACATATTGGAATACTTATATTCTGCAAGCTTGTAACTGACCTGTCCTTTATTCACCATGTCGAGTGCCTTACCAAGGACCTCGGCAGCCTTCTTACAGTAGGCCTCGTCGTAATCATAGGTCTTACCATTAGAACTTGCGCCAAGGAGCTGGGCGACGCCACCGTTTTTGGTCTTCTCAAACTCCTTCATAAGGGGAGAGCCAGCCCAGAGATAGCACTTGCCAAGATAGCAGAGCGCCATGAACTTGTTGATACGCAGGTCGTTCTTTCCTGTCGTCTGCATACCGGCAAGCGTCTGATCCCAACCTTGGGGATCCAGCGGGAGGAGATCGGCAGCCCGCTCAAAGTCTTCTGCACAGCGGTCTGCACATTCCTGAAAAGAAAGACGAGGCAGCTCTGGAATCTCAGAAGCCTCAAAAGCCTGATCAATGTATGGAAGTCCACCGAAGTAGCACATCAGCTCGAAATGCCACCATGCCCGGAAGAAATACATCTGGCCAAGTAACAGGTCACGCTCCTCGTCAGTGCCGACAAGCGACTTGATATTCTCAATACCCATATTACACTTACGGATGCAGTACCAGGCGTTTTTCCACATGGAGCTTCTGGCACCATTCAGATAGAACTGGCCGTTGGTCCACCAGTTACGATAGTTACCCAAATCCACCTGATGATCCATGTGCGCATAGCCCTCCGGATTGTGAACAGCGTCATCACCCAGATTCCATGAGGTACAATAATTAATTTTCTCCTTATCAGGAATCAGGCTATAGATTTCTTCAATATATCCCTGGAAATTACGGTAGTTCTTGAATGCCTCATCCTCAGCCACGATGGCCTCAGGATCCTTGTCGAGCCAGTCGGTGCAGGATGTGAAAGCACCGCCAGCCAGGAGGAGCAGCGAACCACACAGAAGGGATTTAATGTTATTATTATATTTCATAACTCTAAACTCTAAACTTTAAACTATAAACTTCTTAGATGTTGAGCTTAATACCGAAGTTAAAACGTCTGACTGTGGGGTATGCACCGCCACCGCCACTGAAACCGTAGTTACTCTCACGGTCGTCAGGCATCTTTGTAATCAGGAAGAGATTGTTACCATTCAGGTATAGCTTCAGACTCGAGAAACCCAGTTTCTTGATCCAGCCCTTCGTCCAGGTGTAGGCCACTTCCACATTCTTCAGTCGGAAATAGGATCCATCATAGAGGTACTGCGTGCCATCATTATAAGACACCTGCGTGGTGAAACGTGGTACGACAACATCGCCCGTGCCATCTACAGGATTCCACCATGTACCATTATCATACACTGTAAGCAGCTTATTATTAAAAGAGGTGAGACCTACGTCACGGGTGACACCTGTTGCGCCATAGAACTGCGCAAACATGCTGAAGCCCTTCCACTCCCAACCGATTGTGGCATTGTAAGTGTGCTCCGGCGTTCCTGTGTAGCCATAGGGTGCCTGGTCATTGGTTTCGTCAACAACACCGTCACCATTGAAGTCCACGATATAATGGTCACCGATAAGGACCTGACTATCGTCCTTCTCACGGGCAGGCGTACTATAAAGTTCATCGTAAGTACCGATATAACCGTTGTCAATGAATGATACGTACTGACCCTGAGAATAACCTTGCGCCTTGCGGTAAGCAGGAATCAATGCGGGGTCATCCTTCAGTTTAATGAAGTTATGGGCGTAAGTATAGTTGGTATTTGCCCAGAAACGCATACCATTATCCAAGACCTTATTGAAACGAAGTTCGATTTCGAAACCAGAGTTCTTCATCTTACCCTTGTTGACGTCAGGCGTCACGGCAGCACCATAGTATGAAGGCACTGAACGGTTGGCACCGGAGATAAAGATGTCGTAACGGTCGTCGCGGAACCAGTCGAAGCTACCTGCAAACATGCCATGGAGGAAGGCATAGTCGAAACCGAGGTTCTTCTTCAATACGGTAGCCCAACGGAGGTCAGGCGCAGCAACGGTGGCTTCCTTATAGCCTACGAACGGACTAGCAGAGCCGTCAAGACCCATTGTGTAACCGTTACCATTATTCAATACCGACCATGTCGTCAGGTATGCCCAACGGTTACCGGCGTTATCATCACCGATCTCACCGATAGAACCACGGATCTTAAGCATATCAATGATGCCCTTATGCTTCAGCATTCTCATGAATTTCTCTTCGGAAACCATCCAACCGGCAGCACCTGAACAGAAGAAAGCAAAGCGGTTGTCTGGAGAGAACTTCTGGGAACCGTTGTAAGCACCATTGAACTCAGCGAAATACTTACCCTTGAAGTCGTATGTGGTACGGAACACCCAGTCTTCACGACGATTCTCGAGTTCAGCATTACCGGCATTGATACGACGCTTCCAGTTACCCATCAAAGTCACGTTATGGTCGCCTAACTGACGAGCCCAGAAGAGCTGAAGTGACATTTCCGTGGCACGGCTGGTATAGCTGACACTACCAGGACTGGTGGTCCAGTCACGACTTTCATAAAAATCGAAACCTGTTTTTGCATCAATGGCGGTCTCATAAAGAATCTGACCATCCTCAGGCAACATGTAAGCGTTCTTAACAGCGTGAAGGTCGGAAATACCACGGTTACCCTCATTGAACTGGTTATCCCAAGAGATGGTACCACGAGCGATAAGGCCCTTGGTAATGAAATCAAGTTTCTGCTCGAGTGCAAAGTCGGTGAACACACGGGTGATGGTACTCAACTCATAACCAGACGTTGCAACGCTTCGAGGAGAGTTCTCGATATTGGAAACTAACGGATAGTAACCCCAGGATCCATCAGAGAACTGTACAGGGAAGAGGTTTGGTGCCATACCATACGCACCGGCCCATTTCTGCTGCTGGAAGAATTCTCCATTATTACCATAATAATAACGTGGCGTCTTCTGCTGCGCATTAGAACCTGCCAGATTCACCTTGAACTGAGTTGTATTTGTAATCTGGAAGTCCAGATTAGAACGGACATTCAAACGATTGTAGGTATAACCGCCTTCATAACCCTGATGGTTATCCCAAACCTTCGTCATATCACCTTCGTTCTGGAAGTCGAAGGCCACGAAATACTTCACGAACTTCGTACCACCGGAGATATTCAGGTTGGTATTATAAGATAAGGTCGTACTTTTGAACATTTCATCCTGCCAATCGATGTTCGGATAGCGCTCTGCCTGGCTGTAATCGCCAAGGTAGTTGCCATTCGCATCATAGTTTGGCTTCACAGTATAGTCCTGATTGCGGAAGTTGTTGATAAAGGTCTGTGGACGATAGTAGGCCCAAGACGCATCACCACCGATGGCGAGCTCATGTTCGATCGCCTGGTTGCGGAGCATATAGCCATCGTAAGAGTCGTACTTGCGAGGGAGTTTCGACACAGCCTTCAATGTGGCGTTGAAGCCGACATCGATTCTTGCCTTACCTTCCACACCACGCTTGGTGGTAATCAGGATAACGCCGTTAGCACCTTCCACACCGTAAACGGCCGTGGCAGATGCGTCCTTCAACACTGAGATTGTAGCCACAGATGTAATATCTACGGACTTGATCTCACGCTTGACACCATCGACGAGGATCAGAGGCTGAGCATCCTGGTTCCAGGCTGCTGCACCACGAATGTAAATACGGGGATCTTCTTCACCAGGCTGACCTGTAGAAGCAATTGTTGCAACACCAGGGAGGTTACCCGTGAGGGCTGCACCCACACTACCAATACCTGCCGCACGTTCAAGTACTTCACCTGTTGTCTGTGTGATGGCGCCTACAACAGAGGCTTTCTTCTGCTGGCCATATCCAACAACCACCACTTCTTCAAGCTGAGTATCATCATCTTCCAAAGTCACCTTCACGAATTGTTCTG
>JAEEGI010003390.1_pt1 | contig 38001 bp, 23 predicted proteins | sample 8958751 | NCBI WGS metagenome assembly JAEEGI01 (sample SAMN16246545, study PRJNA631951) | gut metagenome | biome: gut microbiome; feature: rumen; material: KS-attached | host: Bos | place: Iran: Karaj | collected 2018-10 | reverse complement strand
CGGTGAGGTGCGCTCGTTTATGCAGGAGGCTATAGAGAGCCTGCTGGTTGTCAAGATTTTCGGCGTAGCTTCCAAGATACGCAAAAACGCCGACGGCCTTCAGCAGGAAAACTACAAAGCCAAGATAAGAAAGAACCGCTGGTCAATTTTTGCGAATCTCGGCTTCTCTGCCGCGTTTTCACTCGGTTATCTGTTCGGCCTTGTATGGGGCGGACTGAAGCTTTGCGCGGGAACTATTTCCTTCGGCACGCTGACCGCCATCATTCAGCTTATAGGTCAGGTCCAGACACCCTTCACGGGACTGTCGGGAATAGTACCGCAGTACTATTCGATGCTTTCCTCGGCTGAGAGAATTATTGAAATTGAAAATATGCAGCAGAGCAAGGCTGTCAACTCACCCGACGTTGATACGAAAAAGCTTTATGATGAGCTCGATTGCATCAGATTTGACGGTGTAAGCTTCAGCTATGACAGAGATACGGTGCTCGAAAACGGAAGCTTTGATATAAAGAAAAACGATTTCATTATGATTTCAGGTATTTCCGGCATCGGAAAGAGCACGCTGTTCAAACTGCTCGTCGGAGTTCTGCCCGTTGACGAAGGCAAGATAAGTATTATTTCGGGCAGCAGCGAATACGCAGTCGACAAGTACACGCGTCCGCTGTTTGCTTACGTGCCGCAGGGCAATATGCTCTTCAGCGGTACCATCAGAGATAATCTCAGATTTGTTAACGACACAGCAAGCGATGAGGAGATTATGAAGGCGGCGGTTATCAGCTGCGCCGACGAATTTATTAAAGAACTTCCCGACGGACTGGACACCGTGCTTCTCGAAAACGGTCACGGACTGTCCGAAGGTCAGGTTCAGCGGCTCGCCATCGCACGTGCCGTGCTTACGGGTGCGCCGATACTGTTGCTCGACGAGGCGACGAGCGCGCTTGACGAGGCAACCGAAAAGCAGTTGCTCGAGAATATCAGAGGCCTTAACGAAAAGACCTGCATAATCATTTCACACAAGAGCGCTGCGTACGAAATCTGCAACAAGGAATTGAAGATTGAGGACAAGGGAATTACGCTCAGAAATTTGGACTAAAAACAAATTTATTGTTGTATATTGATTGTATTTATGTTAAAATACTATGCGTGATTATATGATTTCATAAAAGAGGAGAGTAAAATGAATTACAGTTCTGAATCTAAAAAAGATTACGAGGAAGGGCTCAGCCTGGACAAATTGTTGATATACGGCAAAAAGCTGCTTGACAAATGGCTTGTTATAGCTCTTGTTGCAATTCTCTGCGCTTCAATCGGTTTTGCGGTTGCGAAGCTTAATTACACGCCTAAGTATTCTTCGCAGATTATGTTTATCGCCAGCAACAAGTCCTCGGCAATCACTGTTGCCGGTCAGTCCAACTCGGACCTTATAGCTTCGGCTACACTGGCCGAAACGTTTAAGTACGTTTTTACTACGACCGAGCTTGCTACCAAGGTTGCGGCTTCCTGCGGATATGACGCAACTCCTGACGATATCAAACGCTGCGTATCGGTTAAGTCGGTTGAGGACACTGCTATCGTTTATCTTACGGTTACGACCACGAATCCTGACAGCGCATACGCCATAGCTCAGGCTTATGTTGACAATTATCAGGAAGAGATTGAAACAGCTATTCCCAATACTGCACTTACGGTTATCGACCCTCCTCTTAAAGCAGAAAAGCCGAACGCGAATAACAGCATGATAATTTATTCGTTACTCGGATTTATAGTCGGTTTCGGCGGTACATGCCTTGTAATTATTGCTGCCGTAATATTCAAGGATACAATCAAGAACTCAGACGATATCTCCTCGAAGCTCGGCATGAAGGTTCTCGGTACGCTCAACAGAGTTAACAGGAAAGTCAAGAAGGGCGAGGCAAAGCAGGGCATTCTTATCACCGATAAAAAGACCGGTTTCGCGTTCATTGAGGCGTATAAGCTTATCAGAACAAAGATTGAGCACGCCGCTTCAAGACAGAATTATAAGACGATTATTGTTACAAGTACTCTTGCCAATGAAGGTAAGACTACAAGTGCTACCAATATTGCTCTTTCCCTTGCGCAGAACGGCAAGTCTGTTCTCCTCATAGACGCCGACCTTCGTAAGCCTTCGGTTGCGAAGACTCTCGGCTTTGCCGCAACGGACGACGAGGGCGTTTGCGGCATCGTTTCGGGCAAAAAGACGCTTAAGGAATCGATCAAGTATTCCGAGAAGTATCAGCTTTTCGTGCTCGTCTCTAGCCTTGCGGTTGAGAATTCGACTGAAATTCTTTCCTCACCCAAGATGGAGGAGATTATTGAATCCGCCAAGAAGGAGTTCGACTACGTTATTATAGATACCGCTCCCTGCGGAATTATCGCCGATGCTTCTATCCTCGCTGCGTATGCAGATACTATCGTTCTCGTAGTTAAGCAGGACTTCGCTTCTGCCAGAAGAATCAAGAGAGCCGTTGACAACTTTGAGAATTCAGGCACCGAAATTATCGGCTGCATTTTCAATCACTCGGAAGGCTCGGGCAGGGTTAAGTTCTACGGCAAGAGATACGGTTACGGTTACGGCTACGGCAAGGGCTACGGCTACGGCTATGGATACGGTTACGGTTACGGCTACGGTTCGGAATCGTCGAAAAAGAAGAAAAAATAAACCAAAAACACAATATTTGCCAATTGATACTGTCGGTCATACTACCGACAGTATTTTTTTGTTGTCAAAATAACCCAAAAACGTAGTTAAAAAATAACTTTTTTTGATTAAATAGAAAATTTTTATTGACTACGACTTAAATTTATTATAAAATAAACTGTAAATATGTGTATAAGTGCACCCTTTTTTAAGTAAATGGGCTTTATACCCTAATCTTTCAAAGCGGTTTTTAAGACTATTTTACATTACGGAGGTTTGCGTTAATGGATAAAAATATGGACATTAAGGATCTGTTCAAAAACATTAAATTGGGCGGAGGAAAGAAGGACGCCAGAAAAGGCGGACAGCTCAATGCCTTTTTTGAAAAGAATCCTCAGATGAAATATATTTTACCTGCAGTTGCGGTCCTTATTTCGTTGGTTGTTATGATTATGGTAATCATGCTGAACAATCCCGATACGGACATTCCCGAGCCGGTTTCTGTTCAGGGACAGGAGGTCGCGGTTTTGCCTCAGCTTGAAAGAGGCGAGCCTGAGACTATTGCGGACGGCGCGGACCCCTTTGAGGAGGATGTGCTGGCCAATGCCCGTGTAACCGGAATGATTTACAATTTCGGCGGTTACTGGACAGCGACGATAGCTACGAAGGACAACAAGAACGGCTTTACCGTTCAGGTCGGAGATTATGTCGGCTCATCGGAATGGTACGTTGAGTCAATTGACGGCGATACGGTTACCGTTACCATGGGAGATAAAACGCGAACAATAAGCAAATAATTCATATTACTATACATCAAAAACTAAGATTTACTTAGGGGGACAAATCATGTACGGTTTAAGAAAAAAGACAAAGTCAGCAGTGATTGCAGTTCTGGCACTTGCCATGCTCGTAGTTATTGCCCTTCCGATGAACGTACTCGGAAAGAGCTCATACGACGGTGAGTATCAGTACTATGTAATCAAGTACGGCGATACGCTGACGAGAATCTCAAGCAGCTTCGGTGTTTCAATCAGTGACATTATGGCTGCCAATAACATCAAGAACGCGGATCTTATATACGCGGGCAATGTTATTAAGGTTCCGTTGAGCGCCGATTCTCCGAGTGCAAACGGCTGGTCATCGACGACCATCTCGCTTGAACTTGAGGATGCCAACGTTCAGGATGCGCTTTCTGCGGTTGCTCTTAACGCGGGTTATACCATAATCTTCGTCGGCAACAGCAACGCTACCGTTACGCTCAAGCTTGAACAGGTATCTGCTCTTAAGGCGGTTGACTACATAACAAGACTTGCTGACCTTTCATTCATTAAGGACGGCAATACTCTGATTGTCGGAACGGCTGATCAGATTAACAGCAAGTTCATCGATAAGGTTGTTATGCATAAGTTTACGCTCAACTACATTCCGGTAAGCGTTTTGCAGAGTCAGGCTTCGGCTCTCGGCCTTGAGAATGTTCAGTATGTTCTTCTTGAACAGGATGACAGCACTGTATATATAAGTGCTTATCCTAAGGAGCTCGCAAAGATTCAGGAACTCATCAAGATTCTTGATGTCAGCTCAAACATCACTGCGGGCGGCACGCTTGTACCCGAGAACTTCAAATACATTGATCTTACCTATATAGATGCTACCGAATTCTCCGGACTCTTAGGAAACCTCGGACTGGAGACGGGCATTGTCCTTGCATCAAGACCGTACACTTTATATACATTTGCAACAGGCGCAGCCTTTGCGGATATTCAGAAGATCAAAGCTATCGTTGATAAGCCGCTGACCGGAAAGAATCTTGAAGCTGCCAACAGCGGCTCCGTTAACGACGAAAGCGTAAACGGCGGTTCAAACAGCGGCTCAAACAGCGATTCAAGCAGCAGTTCGAGCAGCTCGAGCAGCAGTTCAAGCAGCTCGTCAAGCTCTGACAGCAGCTCGACAACCCCGTCGACAAACAACAGCCAGATTCTCCGTGAGATTTCACTCACATATATCGACAGAGCTACGGCAGTTGATATTGTTAACAGCTTCCCCTACAGCGTTACCGTTTACGGTCCCGAAAAGATGACCAAGAAGATCTGGCTTATGGGTACCGAAGATGAGGTTAACAAGGCTGAGAACAAGATCAAGGAATTCGACACCGAGGATTATGCCGACAGCCAGAAGCTTGAGAATCAGTGCTTCGTCTATGACCTTGAAAACTGCACTGCTCAGGAAATGCTTGACAGATTGCAGAATATCGACCTCGGCGACGTAACATTCAAGACCAATTCTTATCCGACTGTTTCCAAGTCGTTGATGGTTTACTGTGAGCCTTCAAGACAGGATCAGATCAAGAGCTTGTTGGCTTCCCTCGACGTTGCTTCCTCGTCTGAGAGCGAGTACAGAGCAATTGAGGTTGCTGCCAGCGAGGCTGTAGGTTCCGGCAGAATTGAAGCTCTGCGTGAGGTTCATCCGGAGATTCCGGCATCTGCCGAGTTCAAGTTCGTTACTACAACCGACAGAACGGGCGGAACGATTTATTGTACCACCTATGTCAGAGGCACGGCAGAAACGGCAGAGTACATAAAGGCGTTGCTCAACGAATTGGATACAGGTAACTGATAAATAATATACGGGTGCAGACTCAAAAAGCCTGCACCCTATAGTGGCTTTTATAAATAATATCTCATTAGTTTGGAGTTGCAGAAGAATTGATTTTCAGCGGTAAACAAAGCAGTTATCCTCATACGTTGCATGACCTTCTGAGGATGACGTATGAAATGGGCGGTTCCGACCTTCATCTGGTTGTCGGAATAGAGCCTTGTATAAGAATAAACGGTGACCTGAAGCGACAGGAACAGCTGCCTAAGCTCAAGCCCGAGGACGTCGAGGTAATGCTTTTGAGCATTATGTCGGATGCTCAGAGGGAAAAAATTGAGGAGAATTGGGAGCTGGACCTTGCTGTGTCTGTCCCCGACTGCGCACGTTTCAGAGGCAACGTTATCATTCAGAGAGGTTCGCTTGCGGCCGTTTTCAGAGCAATCCCGTTTGAGGTCCCGGATCTTGACAAGTTAGGTCTTCCCGCCGATGTCAAAAGACTCTGTAACCTTCCCAGAGGTCTGGTGCTTGTTACCGGACCCACCGGCAGCGGTAAATCAACAACGCTTGCCGCGATGATCAAATACATTAACCAGAGATATGAGACCAATATCGTAACCGTTGAGGATCCTATTGAGTTTACACACACCCATATCAAGTCAACGGTTCGTCAGAGAGAGGTCGGTACGGATACGCACAGCTTCGCAAATGCGCTTAAGACTGCGCTGCGTCACGACCCCGACACGATAATGATAGGCGAAATGAGAGACCCGGAAAGTATCTCTATTGCCGTTACCGCGGCTGAGACTGGACACCTTGTTTTCTCAACGCTTCACACCCAGACTGCGCCCATGACCGTATCGAGAATTATTGACTCCTTCCCGGAAGGACAGAAAGGACAGATACGTCAGCAGCTTTCAAACACGCTTAAGGCGGTTATTTCTCAGCAGCTCATTCCCACCATTAACGGCAAGGGCAGATGCGTTGCGGTTGAATATATGATTGATACTCCCTCGGTTAAGAACCTTATCCGTGAGGAAAAAGAGCATCAGCTCTATGCGGCGATGCAGACCGGTCAGATGCAGGGTATGCAGACTATGGACCAGGCTCTTCTTAAGCTTTACAGAGAGCAGAAGATTTCAAAGGAGTCCGTTATCGAGTTCTGCGTTGACGAGAAGGAAGTCAGAAGACTGCTTATGTCCGCCGGATTTTAAGAGATTATAAGAGAAGGGAGCAAAAAGCTTGGCATCCTTTACATATGACGGTCTGAACAAACAGGGCCAGAACGTTCACGGCGAAGTTGTAGCGGGCAGTTCGTCCGAGGCAATGGATAAACTCCGTGAAGCCGGCATTATTGTTACAGACATTAAAGAAAAACAGATAAACGAAAAGAAGAAGGCGGGCGGCAAGAAGGTTAAAATCGAGGACGTTGCCGTTTTCGCAAGACAGATGGCTACCATGATGTCTGCCGGCGTTCCGATTACAAGAGCGCTTGACACTCTGGGAAAGCAGACCACCAACGCTTCGCTTGCTTCTGCGATAGATAAGATCAAGGACGACGTTGAAGGCGGTATGCCCCTTTCGGATGCTTTCGGGCAGTTTCCCAAGATTTTCAACGGTCTGTTCGTTGCCATGATTGCAGCCGGCGAGGTCGGCGGTATTCTGGAACAGACGCTGAACTCCCTTGCTACCCAGCTTCAGAAGCAGAAGGCATTGCAGGACAACATCAAGTCAGCCATTTCCTACCCGAGATCAATCGGTATTTTCGCGCTTGTTCTTTTGCATGCGATGCTTGCATTCATGGTACCGATATTCAAGAATATGATTCCCGAAACTACTGAGCTTAACGGACTGACACAGTTCATCTTCGACGCTTCCGGCTTTTTGAGAAGCCGTTGGTACATCTGGTTCGGAACAATTGCGGCTTTTGTTACGGTAGTTTACTTCATTGCCAAGAGCCCCCCGATGCACAAACTCTGGGAGCAGCACAAGCTTCACGCTCCGCTTATAGGCGAGCTTATGACCAAGCAGACTATCGCGCGTTTCTGCCGTACTCTGGCAACTCTTCTTGCCGGCGGTGTTACGGCGGTTGAAGCTCTTAAGTCCGCAGGCCCCACCTCGGGTTCGGACCTTATTGCAAAAGCAGTTGAGGACGCTATCAGCGATATCGAGGAAGGTAAATCAATATCCGATTCGCTTGATAAGAGCGGACTTTTCCCGCCCATGGTTACCGGTATGATAGCCATCGGTGAGGAGGCAGGTACGCTTCCCGAGTTGCTTGATAAGGTCGCGGAGTTTTACGAAGAGGATGTTGAGACGCTTTCCAGAAACCTTAAGGCTATGATTGAGCCTATCGCGCTTATCGGCATCGGCGGTATTGTCGGTGCGATGATCATAGCTCTTTATCTGCCGATATTCACGGCATCCACAAACGTTGAAGGCTATTAATACAGGAGAAGATTATTATGGCAAAGATTAAAAGCAGAATCGGACTTGAGGTCAGCTCCAGGGAAATAAGAGCGGTCGAGGTAAGCCGTATAAACGGTGAGTACTCGGTACTCGCCTGCGGTAAGATTCCGCTTCCCGAGGGAGTAATTGAAGAAGGTTTTATAAGAGATGCCGACAAATTCAACATTGCTCTTACCGAGCTTATCACTAACGGCGGTTTCAAGTCGGTAAAAATCGTTCTCGGCTTTAATAACGAAAACGTCGTTATGAGATATGCAACGTTTCCTCAGGTTGCCGAAGATAAGCTTCGCAATATGGTTCTCTTGCAGGCTCAGGAATTCATTCCGATTCCCGTACAGGAACTGGAATTGGACTATGTTATTGCCAGCGAAGGTAAAAATGACGAGGATCAGGCAGTAACAAATGTTATGCTTGTAGCTGCGAGAAGGAATATGATAGAGCAGTATATAAACACTCTTTCCGCATCAAAGTTTCTGGTTGTTGATGTAGATGCAAGCGTTCTTTCGCTGTGCAGAGGTCTTCAGTCCAGCGTTGTCGGCGAAGAGAAATATGCGGTTCTTAACATAACCGAGGATTTGCTTAACTTCCTTATTATCAAAGGCAACGAGATTTCAATGGTCCGTTCAATTCAGATTCCCGAAAGAGTTGAGGAGAATGTCGAAAGACTGTTCGCAGGCTCCTATGACGACGCTGCCAAGAGAGCAGAGGATATCGAAGAGGTAGGAGCTATGCTTGCGCAGGAAACCTCGTCTTCGGTAAGCTACTATTCTATGCAGAACAGCGATTCGCCTATTGAAAAAATCTTCCTCCTGTCTACTCTGTCCGAGAATGACGAACTTGCAAACAAGATGAAGGACATAGTTTCAACAATTCCGGTTATTGTTCCCGATTTCTATAAGGCAAACAATTTCGGACTTGATCAGAAGGTTATTAACGAATTTGCAGGCTGCATAGGCCTTGCAATCGCGGCAATGGAGGTAAAGTAAGTGTTCAAAGTAAGTTTATTGCCTGACAGTTACAGGCGTCATCTGCAAAGCAGAGATAAGGTTGACATAGTCTCCAGGTTCGCAGCAGTTATTCTTATTTGTCTGTTTATTGTTTACGGCGGTTTTGCCATCAAGAACGCTGTGCTCGAATCAAAGCTTAAAAAGCTGGAGAGAGAGAACTCCAGACTGGAAAGCGAATTCCCGGCATTGCAGGAATACCAAGGCATTTACGACAGCCTGATTTCTTCCAGACAGATGATTTCGAGCATTTTACCGTCTGACGGCGAGTCTGTTGATTTCTTTACAACCGTCGTCAATAAGACTCCCGATTACGTTCAGATTAATGAGATTGATATCGAAGAATGGTTTAACAGCGGTGTTTGCACGCTCAACTGTACCGTTCAGGATTATCAGGATATGAAGGACTATGAGGCACTCTTCAAGACTGAGGAAATGCAGGAAATCGTTAAGGGCGTTGAGATTACAAACATTCAGAGACAGAGTTCCTCGAATCACAACAAGTCAGTTAACTTTACGCTTGTTCTGAGCACTCAGAACGCTATTGCACCTGCTGAGCAGGCTCCGCAGTATGTAACCGTTACCAACGAAAACGGCGAAGCTGTTACCAATGAGAGCGGCGAGGTTGCAACAACTGCAGTTACCGCTGAGGCCACCACTGCGAGCGCTGAATAAGGAGGTAGGATTATGGCATTGAGCGATGTAATTAAAAAAAGAGAAGTTACAAACGAAGCTAAGGAAAAGAAGCAGTTTTCCGCCGCCAAGATTTTTGACGACGTCAGAATAGTAATCGCTATAATCGCTATCGCCTGTATAGCTCTTATCGCTTTGATTGTTTACAATAACGGTAAAATCGAAGAAACCCGTACCAGAATCGATACGGTAAAGGCTCAGATAGTTGAAAATCAGAACAAGATAGCCAATCTTAAAGCACTTCAGGCAAAAAGCGGTGAATATTCCGCGCAGAAGGAAGCTTATGACGAGATGATTTCCGACGAAGGCTTCGATCAGCTCGAAATGATGATAGCTCTGGAGAACAATGTTGAGGCGCACAATTGCAATCTCAGCGAGATTACTTTCGGTGAAGAGTCTAACAACGGATTTGTTAACCAGATGGTTGTTAATTTGAAAATCAGCGGCGACTTCAGAGACATTATGAGCTTCTGCAGAGATATTACCAGCGATACTAAAATCAAGAGAATTGATACCATCAGAATGACCGGCGGAACCAGTACAGAAAAGACCGCCGAAATCGTGATTGTGTTCTTTTCAAAATAATTGATTTATCAGCACAAACCACTATAGGGAGATTATATAGATGTTGAATTCAAACGTAGTAATTCCGGGCAGTCTGGGTTACAGACTTGTCGAAGCGGGCATTATCACAGAGGATCAGCTTGCCGAAGCTCTGGAAATACAAAAGACAAGTAAAAGCCTCTTGGGTACCATACTTACTCAGTTGGGTTACTGTACTGAGGACGAAATAGCCAAGGTCCTTGCTAAAAAGACAGGCTATAAGTATGTGTCCATTAACGAAATAGGCTTCAACGCCGAGGTTGCAAATTACATAACTCCCGAGATGGCTTTGCGCAACAACGTTCTTCCTCTTTACAAGGACGAAAAGACACTGTACGTTGCGATGAAGAATCCCAACGACATTATCACCATCGACAATCTCCGCCTTATGACAGGTATGGAGATATGCCCGGTTGTCGTTCCCGATATGGAGCTTGCTGCCGCTATTGAGAATTTCTCAAATATGAGCAGCATGGAAGCGTTTGACGACGAAGATGACGCACTCATAGAGCAAAACGGCAGCGAGGAGCTTGACCTTGACGATAAACCGGCGGTTATGCTGGTTAATCAGGTTATCAACAACGCTATCAAGATGGGCGCATCGGACGTACATATAGAGGCTCTTGAGAAGTACATGAGAGTCCGTTTCAGAATCGACGGCGTTTTGCAGGAAATTTTGCAGAACAACATCAGACTTTTCCCGTCCATAGTTTCCCGTGTCAAGGTTATCGGCGGTATGGACATCGCCGAAAAGCGTATTCCTCAGGACGGCCGTGCTACCGTAAGATATGAGGACCGCGTACTTGACTTGCGTATTGCTACAATGCCCACTGTTTTCGGTGAGAAAATAGTTCTCCGTCTTCTTGAAAGAAGCCAGGGCGTTGTCAAGCTTAAGGACTTACACTTCTCAGAGAGACAGTTTGACAGATTCCAGAAGGCTATTCATATGCCTTACGGCTTCGTTCTCGTTACCGGACCTACCGGTTCGGGTAAGTCGACGACGCTTTACGCCGTTCTTGACGAGATAAGCCGTCTTGAAACCAATACAATTACACTTGAGGACCCCGTTGAGCGCCGTATGTCCGGTATTAACCAGGTTCAGATGAACAACCGTGCAGGTATGACCTTCGCAGCTGCTCTTCGTTCGGTTCTCCGTTCCGACCCCGATATCGTCATGGTCGGTGAAATCCGTGACGCTGAGACTGCTAAAATCGCTATCGAAGCGGCTCTTACAGGACATATGGTTCTTTCCACCCTGCATACAAACGACGCACCCGGTGCGGTTACCCGTCTTGACGAAATGGGCGTTGAGCCCTTCCTGACGGCATCCTCGCTTGTCGGCGTGCTTGCTCAGCGTCTTGTCAGACGTCTGTGCCCCAAGTGCAAGGAGGAATATAAAATTTCCAGGGAAGACCTTCTCAAGATTATTCCCGACCTCAATACCGAGGAGTATCCCGACGAGGAATTCACACTCTACAGAGCTAAGGGCTGTATAACCTGCAACCATACGGGTTATAAGGGCAGAGAAGCCGTTTTCGAATTCCTTACGGTTTCCGAGGAAATGAAGCGTCTCATCCTTGACCGCGCTACTGTTGCCGAGGTTAAGGAGCTTGCTATCAAGCAGGGTATGCATACCCTGAAGGACGAGGGTATTTATAAGGTAATGCAAGGCAGAACCTCACTCGAGGAAATCGCCCGTGTTATCGTATAATTATTTACGCTTAGTTCACAATTTGTTCATAATGCATACATTTTCTCAACAAACTGTTACAATATGTTCACCGTATAATAAGTATATATAGAATTAGCTTTTTTACACTGAAAATCGCCGCAAAATCGGCGTTTTCCGATTTTGCATACATGTATTTTCCGACAATTATTTCACACTGTTTTCTTTTCGACGGCGAAAGGGTGGTCTGTATGAAAACCAAATTGAAGCAGAACGGCGGATTTGCAATAATTTCCGTCGTATTCCTTCTGTTCGTACTTTCCCTTATGGGAACGGCGATGTATATGTATTCCGTAACGTCTCTTCGTTCGGTAAGATTCCTTTCAGACAGGAAAAAAGCCGAATATCTCGCACAGGCGGGCGTTGAATCCGCATCGTATGCGTACCAGCTTGCTGTCAGTGCAAGCGGAAGCAATGCGGCTGCAAACACGCTTATTTCAAGTACAAATTCAGAAGGCGCATCTATGCAGTCAAATCAGGTTTACCTCGTTTTCGACCGCAGCGAGCCCGACAACAACCACTACAAGTATGTTCAGGGCGGCAACATCGGATCGTACACCGACGATCAGATTATCGGCTACTATGATGTTACCGTTACAAGTGCGGTTGACATCAGCGTTGCCAATCTTCTTGAGGAGGATACAACTTCAGCTTCCGGCGTCACGTCGTATCCGGTAGAAATCAAGGAAAGCCAGAGAATTATCGAGGCGCACGGACACGTCGGCAGAGCGGGCGCAGGCGTTGTTGGAGCCACCAAAAAGGCGTATCTCTCCGAGCCTGTTCAGGCGCTCGGCAAGTTCTATAACGACGACGGCATAATCGACGGCGGCGTTACAAATCAGAAAAAGACAATTAAATATGACGACAACGGCACCGAAAAGAGCGTTCAGGTTCCGATTGCGAAGAACGACAACTTCAACGTTCTCGGTACATACAGCACCGGAACAACGCTTATGATTAAGATAAGCCTGTTCAACAACATTCCGTTCATCGGAAAGTATATCGGTATCGAAAACTCATATCCGATTACGCTCAACCAGCAGACCGTTCCGATTCTTATGGCATATACCACAGGTAATATGATAATGAATCAGCCCACCGCAGGAACGATTAAGTTTAAGCCGAACCAGAGCAATATGGTTTCCTTCATCGGAAAGCAGAACATTTTCATTAACACGAACATTGACGTTACACCGTCAAAGACTTGCTTCAATGTAATGTATCTCAGAGGTGACACCATAGTTCTTAACGGCGACGTTGAGATTTATGTTTACGGTTTCACGAGATCGTCCTCGTCACTGTTGGGCAGACTGTTCGGTCAGAATATGACCTCAATGTATCAGGCAATCGCCGGCAACTACTGCTGGAGCACGGTCGTTATCGGTACGCCGAATCCCGAGACCTCAACGGTTACCGACCCGGTACATCAGGCAATTTACACGCTTGCACCGACTATTTCAAGTTCGGGCGTAACAATGCCTTCACAGGGCGGTTACGGCAAGTGCGGAAAGATTTTCTTCGGCGGTAACGTTTTCGTTAACATCCAGATTCCCAACGTAGGCAACTACCGTTACAAGGCTTTCAATGCCGGAGATACATATTATTTTGATGACAATCTTCCTCAGTCGGTCGGCACCAAGGAAGGATACGGAATAGACCTCTTCAAGTATTTCATCGACTATTCAGTAGCAACCAAGCGCTATTCCGACAACGTTCTTTCAAGATTTACCGAGGTTATGGCGATGTACTACTCCACAACCGACAAGACACCGACAACATACGTTATCGGCAATGACGACGGAGTAATCACCTATAACGCAATGAGAAAGATAGAACGCGATCCATACAGCGGAGCGTTCACTTATTTAGCAGACACATTCAAATCACTTGTTCCCCCGGATCCGACAGACGGTTCGTCGCTTACGTGGGTGTTAGGTTAAACAGGAGCCGAATACGATAAGGAGGTAGCTTTTATGAACAATAAGACCAAAAACGGAATTAAGCGTTTACGTTCAAAAAACGGTATGACGCTTGTAGAAGTTTTGGTTGCGATGACGCTTCTGGTTCTTATCATAATGGTTTTCACACCGCTGTTCATGACGTATTTCAGAAATACGAGAACTGCCGGTCAGATAACACGGAAAACATATGAGAGATCCAGCATAATGGAGCGACTTATTGCTAACCCCGACGGCTCTAACGACACAGGCTATGAGACTGCTGTTGCCAATATGCCGATTACCCTTTCGGCAGGCTCAACTACGATTGACTTTTCAAATACCGGAGCCAATTCTGTAGGTAATGTTCACGGCACAATGGTTTCGGAGTCTCTTAATGATGAAAAGTCCTATGTTTCGTTCTATACGCCGTCAACGGGCAGCACAATGGTCTGCTTCCCCGCAAACCTTACGGACGACTTTATCACAAAGGATATTACGGTAGTACCCAAGGGCTTCAAGTTCCACGCGAGCGCAGAAAACAAGAGTGCCGTTACCGGATATCATTTCGAGGTTTACAATACCAAAGATGACGGAACCAAGGAAAAGGTTTCGACCAATTATTACGATATTGCCTATGCAAACGACGGCGACGGCGGTAAGGTTGCAATCTTTACCTTCAAGGGCGCAAACAACGTTATCAGCTTTGAGCGTTCACCGCTTTGGATTCAGTATTGCGGCAACGGCGGCATGCTTTATCAGGTAAAGGTTGAAATCGGCGCTCCCGAAATCATCCTTGTAGGCGAAAAGGCCGACGACGGCAACTATTATTACTACGCAACAGAGGGTGTTGACGTTAAGACCGGTAAAATGGACATTGTTGCAAAGAAGATGTCCGGTGCTCCGCTCATATCGGCAATGAACGACGTTGAGTGGGTTGCAAAGGGCAGAGGCGACGACGGAAACGGCGGCGTAAACCAGTACGGCTATTATGTAATGGGCGGCGACGCAGGTCAGGTAAGACGCTTCTGGAGAAACGAGACAACCGGCAACTACTACTGGGGCGGCGACGTTCTCGGTCAGTATGACAGATATTATTACATTACAGGTAATAATCAGGCCGACGGCAGCAGCCATGAAACAATTACTCAGACCAATACAACTCAGGCTCAGTTCAAGAGCATTTTCCGTTCGAGTCAGGGTTACTTCAAATATAACGGTGTTGACGGTGCTAACCAGCTCACTGCCGACGAACTTATTACAATCGGCTTTGAGTACAGAATGATTACCAGTAACTACTACACAGCCAATGTAACCAACAGCGATACATATTTCACAACCGTCGGCAGGGCGCTTGCGATTAAAAACAGCGACGGCTATTCGGCACGTTATGCAGGCTGCGGTACTGAGCTTTATGATAAGGAAAAAGGCTTAACCACAGGATTTGTCAGCTTCCGTCAGGATGCCAACAGTAAGCTTTACACCTGGCTTGACCACTCGGGCTACGGTTCAGAGCTTGATATCGACGGTTACAAGACCGCAACTAACTATGAATATACCGACGATCCCTCGCTTATAACGATTACGTCTGTCGGTGCGGTTCAGATTAATACTTCAAATCCGAATTACTATCAGTCAAATCAGACATCTGTTCTCGGACAGCAGCTGTATCCTACCCAGTCCTACACGCTGTACTGCGGAACTATTCCCGCTGTTATTGATACATGGGGCTGGAAAACGAAGAATATCGGTTCGCTGCTTTACAACAACTACAGTATGTGGCTTCATACCGGTACACTCGGTATTGCGACCGACGGTAACAAATGGTACCCGACCGGTAAGTTCGGTGACACAAGATCCGCCGCAACCACGAGTGATGTTCCCGGACAACTTTCTAGTACGTTGTTCGGCACGAATGCAAACTGGTTCTCGCTGTTGAACTACGGCACTGAGCCGACGAGATATCCCTTCGGCGCGAGTGAAACGCCGAAGTATAAGGACTATGACAATCAGTACGCCATAAGAGTAACTTATGATGTTGAGTATGAATGCTTCTACCTGTTCGGCGGCTGGAAAAATGAGACAGGATTAGCCGAAAACATTCAGCTTATCAAGCCCGGTGATGTCGGCAAGACAAACAGCAGTTACAGAACCGGTGAACTTAAGGACGGAACGGGCGGTACTACGAGAAATATCCGAATCACGAATATCAGATCTTCACAGGTTTATATCAATAACAGATGGGTTGATACCGACGATTATAAGCGCCTGAAGGTCGAGGACGGTAACAGAATCGTACTCGGTAATGAGATTTCGAGCAGCGACAATACCGTTATCATCTCAAAGACCGATGATTATCAGTATCAGTACCGTAAACCGCATCAGGACGGCGTAGTGGTTTCGGTTACCAATGCGAAGCTTTATTACGGTCCCAACGGAAGCGGCGGCGAATATGCAACAAGCGGTTCGCTTTCTGCCAGAAGCTATCTCGGAACGGCTCTTCCCGAGGAAGGCACGGACTACTACGTAACTGCAGGCCATGAGGTTGATATCACGATGGGTTACCTTTCGCAGCCTTATGCGATTGACGTCAACAACCCGACCGTTCCCAAGATGTCCGGTCTTTCGGGCTTGACGGGCGGTTCCGACTTCTACTTCAAGAAGCCCGGCGACGGCATCGGTTCGAGCATACTTTCGGGCGGCGCTTTCAACCACTCGTTCGTTTCGGGCGGTCTGAGAGACAACGTCACGATGCTCGACGTTAAGAGCTTCCACGACGATCTTACCGGCAATAATATTTCGCTTGCAGCGGGCTATTCACTCAGCTATGTTGCAAACGACTATTCTTATCTTACGAGACTCGGTCAGGTTCTTAACAACGGCGTTGTCTATATCAGGGCAACCGGTGACGGAACCGAGAGCGATAACGCAGGTAACCTTGCGTCCGGCAAGGGCTGGAGCTTGAAGAAGGAAACTAACATTTTCCACCAGTTCTTCGGAATTGACCAGTACAGAGGCGTCAGCATAGGCGACGGCGCCGGCACGAGCGCTGTACTCGGCTGGAACACGACGTATCATAAGGGCTACCTTAATATGTCGACCGACTCGAACAAGGCTCCTCAAATGAGCTATTCGCCTTCAATTGAATCAGGCAACCAGAACTACGGCGTTAACTACCATCCGCTGATGGATACGGAGTGTACCACGGTTAACTGGGGTACGACCTCCGACATGAAGCCTCAGGCTATGTGGGGTACGGCGAACGGTACGTTGCTGAGCTGGTACTACAATTATGAATCTGTTAAGGATTCCAAGATTTACTCGGTATGCAAGGAGTTCGAGAACTACTCCTGGTGCGACAAGTTCGGCATCAAGCCCAACACCGATACTTATAAGAAACAGTATTACGACTATACTACGGTAAGCAGAAGTATTTATAACGATTATGGCTTCGTTTCCGTACTCAAGAATGTAAACGATATCTGCTTCTGTGACGACGTCTGGGTAGCAGTCGGCGATCAGAGCGGCAAGAAGCCCTCGGATTACAGCGCACCCAAGTCGTACAACAGACTTGGCGCAACCGGCGAGGCAGGCTCGTACGTAAACGTCAAGTTCCTTGACAAGGATCTCACGGGCAGCGACGGACTTCCGATTGCACGCTGGATTCACGTTAAGGTTTCCGACCAGACAAACATCAATTTCAGGTCGGTTGTTAACTGTCAGGGCATCTGGTACATTATGGGTTATGTTGACATCAACAACAACGGCGTTCAGGACACCGGCGACCGCTGCGTAATGTATTATTCAAGGCAGCCGCAGGACGGATTCTTCCGCTGCGCTACGAGAACGGATCTCGACGGCAATTATACCGGCAAGACTTACAATGACAAGACCTATGCGCTGTACTTCGACGATGACGGCGTATGTCAGGATCTTGAATTGACAGGCGTTAACAAGATGGCCTGCCAGAGCTGACGGATTTCAGGCAAATGTATTAACGGGGAGGGGACTCCCTCCCCGAATTAAGAAAAAAGGAGGCAGAAACGGTGTTTTTTAAGGCTATCGGCAAAATGAGAAGCGACAGGCGCGGATTCACTATAACCGAGTTGTTGATTACGGTTGCTATCATGGCTCTCGTTGCGGCTCTTTTGGCGTTAATTATGGGACCGATCTGGAAAAAGTACAGAATGGTCGAGAACCTCTACATCGTTCAGACTGAGGTTAAGGCGATTATGGACGCGTATTCTGCCGACGCTTCACAGGGCTCGCTTGCTACGGCAACAAACGTTGACCTTCTTTATGAGGACCAGAGTTCACTCGATGCGAACAAGAGCTTTGAGTCCTGTCCGGAGCTTGGAACGTTCACCGAGGACGAGAATTCACACGCACTGTATTTCGCAACCAGAGATACGAACAATGCGAGCTTTGATGCTTCCAACTATCAGTACACCTATCTGTTTGTTTACAACGGACATATGTACGTTCTTAACGGAAAACAGCATACGGCTTACAGATTCTGCTTCACGGATGAGATTGAGGTTAATATCAAGTACTCCGTATCCGTTGACGCTTTCGGCAAGGACGACAACGGTCACGAAAGCACCCACCGTCTGGACGATGCGACTGTTACGGATCATAAGTATCTTAACGACGGCGTAACGGTTACCGTTGAGAGCGGACCGGGCTACGATTTCTACTATGACCTTCACACCTCGTTTGCGCTGAAGAATGCGGTTGGCAAGAACTACGTCAACCTCAACAATTCCATGGGTGATTATTTCTCGAGCCCCTACTGCGCAGGCTACACCTACGGCACGGATCTCAAGACAAACAATGATACAGAATCCAAACCGACCGACTTTGAGTACAGCGGAGTTACGTACGGTCATCTTGACGACGAAGCAAACGTTATCAAGTATATCTCGCTCAAGAATTTCAGCACGGGCGACGTTACCGGCAACAGCGGCTCGACCGGAACGAATTTCGGTTGTTCGTTCTCGTTCCTGATGGTCAACTCAAATGTCGGCGAGGGCGTTCTCAATACCTTGAGAAGTTTCCGTGACAACACGCTGCGCGGAACGGCAATAGGTGACAGGATTATTGATGTATATTACGGCGTATCCCCCGAGGTCGTTTCATTCCTCAGCAGGCACGAGCTGTTCCGAAATATCGCAGCCGAGGCTGTTAAGGGTACGGCTTATGTAATGGAGCTTGTCGGTTAGTTTCAACAATTCTAAAATTTTTTCGAAAAAGTATTGACAAAGCAAATTGCATAGATTATAATGAAAACACAAAGAGTTACGGAACGTTCCCGTTTGGTTCACAGAAAATATACAAAAAGCTAATTTCTGTATTATTTGCAAAAAAGTACTTTACAGACGGAAAGTTTTGGTGTATAATTACTATGCTGGGTTACGGAAAGTTCACGTAACAGGTTAATGAGTATATTATGGGCACAGGGCCCATCATATAAATTAAAAATTCTATAAAGGGAGAAATTATCATGAGAAAACTTATGAGCAAAAAGGGTTTCACACTCGTTGAGTTAATGATCGTTGTTGTTATCCTTGGTATCCTTGTAGCAGTAGCAGTTCCGATCTTCGGCGCAGTTACTAAGAACGCAAGAATTAAGTCCTGCAAGTCCAACCAGAGAGTTATTAAGGGCAACATGGAGACCTTCATGATGACCGGCGGCACTGGCGGCGAAGCTATCACTCTTACATCAGCTACAACTTATGATGTATCTGGCGAGTCTTCATTCACAAAACTCTTTGACGGCGGCACACTTCCGAAGTGCCCCTCAGCTGATAGTGCTACCAACAACTACAACGCTCAGGTTGTATTTGATGGTACCAACACTAATTATGTTGCAACTTGCAAAATCGCAACAACTGATGCTGAGAACCACAACGGCTAATAATTAATTAGTAAAAAGAAGGACAGAGGTTAACGCCTCTGTTCTTTTTTTGTTTTTTTGAGTCAGAACGGTTTGCCTGTACGGGCGATTCACGAATCGCCCGTTTTTAATTGTTTCGCTAAATCGGAGTTTATCGATGCGATTGACGGCGAGCATTCAGCGCCCCTTGTTAAAGGGGAGAGGGCCAGCGAACGCTGGCGAGGGGATTCAAGAAAGCTTGATATAACAATAAAAAGGAATCCCACCACCGCCGTACGGCGGTCCCCCTCCCTTTGACAAGGGAGGCTGATGTCCTATCCTACTTCTCCTCGACAAACTTAGATTTGCAAACGTTAACAAGTGTATTGTAATATCGGCAAAAATGGTGTATAATTATAAAGTTAAAAATCTCTTTGAAAAGGAGAGCGGAAAATGAATCAGATAAAGAACGATAAAAGAAAGGTCCTTCTGTGGTGCCTGCTGTCGGCGGGAATTGCGGGAATTATATTTATTATCTTTTCTGCAATAAATCATATTGCTCCGTTGGGCGAAGCAACCGTTTTGAGAAACGATGCAATCCATCAGTATGCGCCGTTCCTCGCAAATTATATTCAGAGAATAAAGGACGGATCATCTCAGCTTTATTCATGGAATGTCGGTGCGGGTGTAAATCAGTTCGCCTTGATTGCCTATTATTTATTAAGTCCGTTTAATCTGCTTGCTCTTCCGTTCAACGAATCAAATATTGATATTGCTTTCTGGCTGATAATACTCGTCAAGACTATGTTTATCGGCCTTACCTCATGCTATTTCTTCCAGAAGAAATTCAATGAAACTAATTTTCTGACAATCTTTTTCTCGCTTGCCTATACCTTCGGCGGTTTTTATCTTTGCTATTACTACAATACAATGTGGCTTGACGCGCTGATCATGCTTCCGCTGATAGCGCTCGGTATTGAGAATATAGTTTACGGAAAAAAGGCGACGCTTTATTTCCTTTCGCTTGCATACGCAATTTTCGTCAATTTCTATCTCGGCTATATGATATGCATCTTCTCGGTGCTTTACTTCTTCTATCTCCTGTTTGCAAAGGACGTTACGAAAAATGCCGCCGAAAAGGAACAGGACGAGCTGCCGATTTTGACCGTACTGCTCAAATACGGCTTTTCCTCTTTGCTTGCGGGTATGCTTGCCGCAGTTATCATTCTTCCCGTTTATTTTGCGTTGAATTACGGAATGAATAAAAGCGATCTAAATTCGACAGATATGCTTTTTAATCTTTTTGATTATTTATCTTTCCATATTACAGGAATAAACCCGTTCCCGCTTGAGCAGACTAAAGATACTGCGCCATACAATATGAGTACAGTGCTGACTCTGATGGCGGTTCCTGCATTCTTCTGCCTTAAGAACGTAAAACCGAACAAGAAGGTCGCTTCGGCAGTTGTGCTTGCGATATTCTATTTCTCGTTTGCGGTTCCGAAGATGAATTATTTCTGGCACGGCTTTGCGGCTCCCGCAAATCTGCCGTACAGATTCACTTTCATATATCTTCTGTTTATACTTACTCTCGCTTATGAAACCGTTAAAAACGTCAGGGAACTTCCCGTCTGGTCATTTGGCGTTTCTGCTGTGTTTATAACCGTTGCCGTTGTTTATTCACGTTTTTCACAGTTTTCCGACCATTTTTCTTCGAAGGCAATTCTTATCAGTTCAATATGTGCGGTTGCATATATCCTTGTATTAATTCTTACAAAGTATGATAAGTTCAACCTGAAATTGCTTTACCCGGCTCTAGCTATGATCTTTGTTTGCGAATTGATTATTGGAAATTATCAGAACTTCTTAACAGTTTCATCCGATGACATAAAAGAAAAGTATGCTTATTATGAAGAAACAAAAATAATTAAAGAGCGTGTCCTTGAAAACAATAAAAACAACATAAACAGATTTGAGATATCGCAAGATAAGAGCAAAATTCAAAATTCGCCTGCGCTTTACGGTTATAATGGTATTTCTACGTTTTCATCGCTTTCGGACGGAGATTTTTCGGGTACGCAGAAGATGCTGGGAAATTTTGGAAATTTCGGAAATTCATACTCATACTCTGTTCAAAGTCCGATTTATAACGCAATGTTTGGGCTGGAATATGTTTATGATCCCGACAACTTGATTGATTCTCAAAATGATACCTATTATGAAAAGGTTGAAGATATTGGTGATGGCACACTTTATAAGGTTAAGTATACCCTTCCGATTGGCTATTGCGTCAGAGAGGATATTCAGGCCTGGAGTCCTTACAGTTATCTTTGCACTTCGGTTCAATCGCAGTTATGGAAATACTCGACAGGTGTAAAAGATGTTATGGATTACACAAAGCCGGACGGTATAAACTATACAAACTGTCATGAGGTTTCCGCCGACGAGATTTCAAAGTATATTATTGATAATGCTACCGAAGAAAACAGTCAATATGAAGCTGATGACCATGATCACGAGCATGACCACGAACACGAGCATGAAGGATATGTTTCACCGTTGGACGATTTGTCAAATGCATCGTATTATGAGTATGATTTAACAGCCGAAAACGTCAGCCAGCTTACCAAGCTTATCGGTGACGTTTATTCGCTTAAAGCCGATTCCGAAGGCTTTTACGTTTCGTTTGACTTTACCGCAAAGGAACAGGGCGAGATAATGGCGCTCGTTTACAGCGGAAGCTTTAAGACTCTTAAACTTATTCACGCCGACGGCAGCGAAAAAGAGTTTGACATTGATGACCGTCATATTACCGACCTCGGCTTCTTTGAGGCGGGCGAAAAGTTCACTCTTACCGTTTGTGAGCCCGACAGAACGCTTGAAGAGTTTAGAGCGCAATATGAGAATTATGACAAGTATCCTCTGACAGACTCTATTCAGGTTTCCGTTGCTACGATAAACGAGGAGAAGTTCCTCGAGGGTTACAATCAGATTCTCAAGAACGGCACTCTTAAGGTTGACGAGTTCGACGACACCTATATTCACGGTACGGTCAACTCGACTGTTGACGGCTTTATGATGATGCCGATGCCCTACGACCTCGGCTGGACGGTTTACGTTGACGGCGAGCCGGTTGAGCTTCACGAGCACGAGAGCCATATAATGATGTTCCCGATTTCGGTCGGCGAGCACGAGGTTGAGATGTCGTACTTCCCGCAGGGACTTAAGGAGGGCATTTTCGTTTCGCTTGCGGCGGTGCTCGGACTGGTTCTCGTTCTGTTACTGGGCAGGGTACACAAAATGAAGCTTGCCTTCGAGGCAGAGGAGGCTGCCAAGGCATCCGAAGACGGCGGCGAAGCAAAAGAAAAGACGGATAAATCCGATAACGAATAAACAACATCTTGTGAAAAAAGCAGGGCGGAAGCCCTGCTTTTTGTGTTTTGCCCGAAAGGCTTATTTTTACAGTGTTTATTAAGGCTTTTCGGTTGACTTTTATGCAGTTTTGAATTATAATTATTGGGTATAAATATATATTGCCAAAATAGACTTTGGAGGGAAATATATGAAGAATTTAAAGAAGACATTTGCCATTATTCTGACAGTGCTTCTCGTTTTCTCAGGCATACCGTTCAGCGCTTCTGCTGCTGAGGTTTCGATTGCCGGAAGCGAGTTCACCTGCAAACCGGTTGACTTGGACCTGAATCTGGGAACCGGTCATGCCGTTATTACGGGTTATAATGGCAGTGACGAGTACGTTGAGATTCCCGATCAGTTTGTTTATACCGTAGGTAACCAAAACGTGTATCTCGATATCTTGGGAATCGACGATAACGCATTTGTCAGCAAGGACATTATTGCCGTTAAGGGCAACAGCAAGATTGCGACTATCGGCAAAAATGCGTTTAAGGGCTGTAAGAAGCTTACCACGGTCGTTTTCCCGAGTGAGCTTTTCCTTGACGAGGCGGCCTTTGCAGATTGCGAATCCCTTGAGCTTGTTGCTATCGATAAGGCATATCATGCGCCCGTCAACCTCAAACCCGAGGACGGCGAGGATCCGCTCGATTACGCTCAGAGACTTGCCGATGCTGAGTCACAGCTGATTGCAACTCTGTTTGAGAACAGCGCTAAACCCGAATACATTTTCTCAAACAACGATAACCTTGCCGGTTATATCGGCAAGGTTAACACCGGCACTATGGTTTACGACGAGGCGTATATTTACGGCAGAGTCAGCGGCGTTAACAAGGTTGTTATTGCAAGTAACAGCAAGCCGTCCGACGCTTCGAAGCATCTGACCTTCGATGACAGCGTTGAGTATATTTCAAGCTTCGCTTTCTTCGGACGTGAGGAGGTTATCGACGTTGTATTCCCGTCAAGCCTTAAGAAAATCGGCGCAAGAGCTTTTTCAGGCTGTATCGGTCTTGAGGACTTTGTTCTTCCCGATTCGCTTACAAGCATAGGCTATGCGGCTTTCAGCGGCTGTATCGGTCTTGAGAACGTTATTCTTTCCGATAACGTAACCTTTATCGGGCAGGCTGCGTTTGCAGACTGCACAGGCCTTAAGAAAGTAGTCGTCGGCTCCGGTATTGACGAGATTGAATACAGAGCTTTCGCAAACTGCGTAGGTATTACCGACCTTACAATCAAGGAAGGCGTTGAAATCATCTCGCTTGCGGCTTTTGAAGGCGACGTGGGACTTAAGAACGTAGTTCTTCCCTCAACGATTACGGTTGTCGGCTCAGGCTCGTTTGCAAGATGCACCGGTCTTGAAACCGTTAAGATTCTTTCAGCATCCGACTACGTGATTCACATGTCGGCTTTCGACGGCTGTACCGGTCTTAAGAGCGTTGATTTCAATTCAAACGTTGCAGAAATCGGAAAGTTCGTTTTCAGGGGCTGTTCAAAGCTTAACGAGCTGAAGAATTTCGAAACCAGCGATTCGCTTATCACTATCAGTGAGAGCGCATTTGAGAACTGTACTTCTCTTCCGAGCGTTACCATTCCGGCAAACGTTTTCTCAATCGGAGACAAGGCGTTCTACGGCAACAATTCTCTTAAAACCGTAAACTTCAACGACAAGCTTTCAAAAATCGGCGAAAGCGCATTTGAAAACGATATTTCCCTTTTAAATATTGAAATTAAAAACGACGTTACCGTTATCGGCAAGAACGCATTCAAGGGCTGCATCAAGCTCGTCAGCGTTTCAACCGGTAATGCGCTTACAAAGATTGAAGAGGGCACATTTGAGGATTGCGCTTCGCTGACGGTTATCGATTTCGGCGCCGCCATCACCGCTATCGGCAACAATGCGTTCAAGAACTGCTCGAAGCTCGCTTCGACTATCAGTACCGACGCAATGACCTATATCGGCGACGAGGCCTTCTATAACTGCGACAGCATTAAGGCGTTTGTAATTTCCGACACGGTTACCTATGTCGGACCGTATGCGTTTGCAGAGTGCGGACGCCTTACCGACCTCACACTCGGTAACGGACTTACCAAAATCAGCAATAACGCATTTGAGAACTGCACTTCGCTCGCTGCGGTTGCAATTCCCGACAACGTAACGGTTATCGATAATTCCGCTTTCAAGGGCGATGCGGGCATCAAGACGCTTAAACTCGGCGCGGGCGTCGAGTCGGTCGGAGAGGCTTCGTTCCAGGATTGTACTTCGCTTGAAACCGTTGAGTTTACCGTTGATCCCAACACGGGTGATTACAATATTACATCCATCGGTGCTTACGGTTTTGCGAACGATTCTTCTCTTCGCGACATAGTCCTTCCGCAAACCGTGACCTTTATCGGCGAGCATGCCTTTGACGGCTGCGTTTCCATTGAAAAGTTCACCGCCGGTATCGGTGCTACGAAGATTGAGGAAAACGCTTTCCTTAACTGCGTAGGACTTAAAGAAATCACGATTGCAGATACAGTTATCGAAATCGGCGACTATGCGTTCAAGGGCTGTGTAAATCTTGAAGTTATTAATATACCCGACAGCGTTGAAAAAATGGGCAAGGGCGTATTTGAAGGCTGCACCTCGCTTGAGAGCTTCAACCTGAGCGATCAGATAGACACTATCGGCGAAGGCCTGTTCAAGGACTGCACCGCTCTTACGAGCGTTACCGTAGGCGATCAGATAGCTGTAATTCCCGACAACATGTTCTCGGGCTGTACCGCTCTTTCGGGCGTTACTTTTACGGCTGATATTACGGCAATCGGCGACAATGCATTCCTCAACTGCTCTGCTCTTGATTATGCAATTCCGGCTACCGTTAAGACTATAGGCGACGGCGCATTTGATTCGAGCGGCAAGACTGAATTTGATATTCCTGCAACCGTTACCGAAATCGGCGCAAGAACCTTTGCAAACACTTTGATTACATCCGTTGTTCTTCACGACGCGGTTGAAAGCGTAGATTCCACCGCTTTTGACGACTGCGCACTCCTCACCAGCTTCAATACCGGCAATTCGCTTACCGAGATTGACGAGGATTTGTTCGCGGCGCTTACTCTTACCGATGTTACCTTCGGAACAGCCATTAAGGCTATTCCCGACGGCCTGTTCAAGGATCAGGCTCAGCTTGCAGAAGTTACCTTCTCAGAGGGACTTGAAACCATCGGAGCGAGCGCATTTGAAGGCACCGGCATAACAGCCGTAAGCTTACCGTCAACTCTTACTGCAATCGGCGAGAGGGCATTTGCGGATACGGGCGTTACGGCGGTTGTCCTTCCCGACAGCGTAACAGAATTTGCAAATAATGCATTTGACGGCTGTGAGCTTACAAGCTTTACATTCGGCGCAGGTATTACGGAAATACCCGACGAAATGTTCAAGGATATGGCAAGCCTTGCAGAGGTTACCTTTGCTGACGGCCTTGTTTCAATCGGTGCTTCTGCTTTCTGCGGCACTTCAATTACCGAGATTGAGCTTCCTGCATCGGTTACGGAAATAGGCGACAGTGCATTTGAGAATCTTCCTCTCACTGAAGTAGCGCTGCCCGACGGTCTCGAGAGCATCGGTGCTTCCGCTTTCAGAAATACTGCTATTACCGAACTCGTAATACCCGACAGCGTAACTTCGCTCGGCGAAGGCGCATTCGCAGACTGCGCAGACCTCAGTGCGGTTACTGTCGGCGACGGTATAACCGAGATTCCGAAGGATGCTTTCGTTAACGACGTCAACCTTTCCGACGTAACCTTCGGCGCAAACGTTACTACAATCGGCAAGCAGGCATTCTACAATACGGCGCTTCAGGAAGTTGTAATACCCGACACGGTTACTACAATTAAGAACGACGCGTTCAGAAATCTTACAACTCTGACGTCTGTAACAATTCCTGCAACGGTAACAGATATTACCGATTATGCCTTTGCAGGCTGTCCCAATCTCGTTGTAACGGTTGATAAGGGCTCCTATGCAGAGCAGTACTGCAATGCTCAAAAGCCCAAGCTTAAGTACATTTACAGCGACGGTACAGCACCTTCGAACCCCGATCCGGTCAACCCCGATCCTGTAAATCCCGATCCGGTCAACCCCGATCCGACGAATCCCACCGGCAAGTTCCCCGATGTCAAGGAAGGCGACTGGTATTACGAGGCAGCTAATTACTGCGCGGATAAGGGCTTCATCAGCGGTTACAAGGATGGCAGATTCGGCCCCGCAGACGCACTTCAGCGTCAGGACTTCGTTGTAATTCTTGCCAGAATTGCAAAGGTTAACCTTGATTCTTATAAGAATAAGAACGGCGGCCTTAAGGATGTTGCAGTCGGTCAGTATTATGCTCCCGCAGTTGCATGGGCGGTTGAAAAGGGCATAATCAAGGGCTATGACAACGGCAAATTCGGCGTAGGCGACACCATCACCAGAGAACAGGTTGCGACAATCCTTTACAGATATATGGGCGAACCCGAGGTTGCGAATGCAGATTCGATTCTCGCAGCGTATCCCGACGCAGCAAGCGTCAGCCCGTTTGCAAGGAATGCAATGGCATGGGCGATTCAGAACTCCATTATCAGCGGTAAGAACGGAAAGCTTGCCCCGACGGCAACCGCTTCCCGTGCGGAAATCGCAACAATCATTATGCGTATGGATAAGCAGAATATGTTCAGCAAGGGTATGAACATTACCGGCAATGACGACGACAGCCATTACGCAATTATCGACTGGGGTTAATCTAAACACAATAAAAAGGGCTTCCTTACGGAAGTCCTTTTCTTTTTTATACTATATATTGTAATTTGTAAAGCATTTTACTTGACATTACGGCCGAAAAGTTATAAAATATCTAAGATAGTGTAGTATAATGCGAAAAATATTACATTGTCATAAAATTTAATAACTTTCACCTTCTGGTATTTATATATTTAATTACCGAAAGGAACGCACATTAAAGATTTTTAACTACTTGAATGAACTAACCTATAAGGAGGTGTAATGCTTTTTGGATCCTAAATTGATAACGACGATTGCCGTTATAGTAAGCGCAGTTGTCTTCGGAATAATCGGTTTTATATTAGGCGGACTTCACCGCAAGAGAGTTGCCGAGTCGGCAATAGGCTCTGCTACAGAAGAGGCGACGAGAATAGTCAATCAGGCTGTTCAGACCGCCGAGAATAAGAAAAGAGAGTCAATACTCGAAGCTAAGGATGAAATCCACGCTCTGAGAACCGAGGCCGATAAGGACATTAAGGAACGCCGCGCTGAAGTACAGAGGCAAGAGCGTAGAATAATTCAAAAAGAAGAAGCTCTCGATAAGAAAACCGAGAACATTGAGAAAAAAGAAGAAACCTTGAGCCAGAAGCTCAAGGCGGCCGATGCAAAGCTCGAAGAGGTTGAGGCGCTTAAAAAGAGCCAGTTTGATATGCTTGAAAAGGTTTCGGGCTACACCAAGGAGCAGGCAAAGGCAGTACTCTTACAGACACTCGACGAGGAACTCACTCACGAAAAGGCGCTCAAGGTGCTTGACTATGAGCAGAGAACCAAGGACGAGGCTGATTCCCTTGCAAGGGAGATTATCGCTACGGCGATTCAGCGCTGTGCCGCTGACCACACTGCGGAGACTACGGTTTCCGTTGTCACACTGCCCAGTGACGATATGAAGGGCAGAATTATCGGCCGTGAGGGACGTAACGTCAGAACACTCGAAACGATTACGGGTGTTGACCTTATCATTGATGACACGCCTGAGGCCATTACAGTATCGAGCTTTGACCCTGTCAGACGTGAGGTTGCAAGGCTCACCATCGAAAAGCTTATCGCGGACGGAAGAATCCATCCCGCGCGCATTGAGGAAATGTATGAGAAGTCAAGACGCGAGGTTGAGCAGACCATCCGTCAGACGGGCGAGAGAGCGGTTATTGACGCGGGCGTCAACGGCGTTCATCCCGAGCTTGTCAAGCTTCTCGGTAAGCTTAAGTACCGTACGAGCTACGGTCAGAACGTACTTAACCACTCGCTTGAGGTTTCCTATATAGCCGGTCTTATGGCCGCCGAGCTGGGTGCGGATGTCAAGACTGCCAAGAGAGCAGGTCTTCTGCACGATATCGGTAAGGCGCTCGACCACGAGATGGACGGAACCCACATCGAGCTTGGCGTTGAATATGCCAAGAAGTACAAGGAAAACGATCAGGTCGTTCACGCGATTGCCGCCCATCACGGCGACATCGAAGCCAAGACCGTCGTTGCGTGTCTCGTTCAGGCGGCTGATGCGGTTTCGGCATCACGTCCCGGCGCGAGAAGAGAGAACGTTGAAAATTACATCAAGCGTCTTGAGAAGCTTGAGGAAATCGCTTCCTCATTCGAGGGCGTTGAAAAGTCGTTTGCAATTCAGGCAGGCCGTGAGATTCGCATAATGGTCAAGCCCGACGTTGTCAGTGACGAAAAGATGGTACTTATTGCCCGTGACGTAGTCAAGAAGATTGAAGAAGAGCTTGAATATCCGGGCCAGATTAAAGTAAATATCGTTCGTGAAAATCGCATAGTCGATTACGCAAAATAAAACAGGCGGCCTTGACTGTGCAGTCAGGGCCGTTAAAAATTATGATAGAAACGGTGAATTATGGCTGATACCGTAAGAATTCTGGCTGTCGGCGACGTTGTTGCAACCGCGGGTTGCGAAAAGCTTAAGCAGACGTTACCGAAGCTGAAAAAGGAACTGAATATTGACGCCGTTATCGTCAACGGTGAGAATTCGGCGCAGGGCAACGGAATGACGCCCTTCTCGATTGAGCAGCTGTTTTCGGCAGGTGCGGATATAATAACAGGCGGCAACCACAGCTACAAGCGTCGGGAGGTTTACGATACTCTTGACGGCGCTATCAGTGTGATAAGACCTGCAAATTATACCGAGGACTGTCCGGGAATCGGTTATACCGTGCTTGACAAGGGCTTCGTGAGGATAGGTGTCGTCAACGTGCTCGGCACGGCGTTTATGGAGGCGGTGAAAAATCCGCTCGACTGTGTTGACGCTTCAATTGCCGCGCTTGAAAGAGACGTTAAAATAATCATAGTTGATTTCCACGCCGAAGCAACGAGCGAAAAGAGAGCCTTCGGCTTCTACGTTGACGGCAGAGTGTCGGCGGTGTTCGGCACGCACACTCATGTTCAGACTGCTGACGAGCAGATATTGCCGAACGGTACGGGTTATATTACCGACGCCGGTATGACGGGGCCGAAGCAATCGGTGCTCGGCGTCAAACCCGAAATCATTATTGAGAGAATGAAAACGAACATGCCCGCACGCTTTGAAACCGCAGAGGGCGAGTGTGTGCTTGAGGGCGTACTGTTTGAGATTGATAAAAAGACGGGGCGCTGTCTTGACGTGCAAAGAGTAAACGCATAAAGGAGTTGATTGCCGTGAAAAAGAGAATATTAAGCATTTTCTGCATTTTTACGGCAGCCGTACTTATGCTTTGCTCATGCGGCACCAAGGACAGTCCCGAAGAAGGCGAAACTGCACCCGTATATGAGGACAGGGCTGAGCAGAAGATAGTCAAGATTACGCTTCCGTATTCATCCGCGGACACGCTCAATCCCTTTACGGCGACGGGCAGCGAGAATCTCGCACTGTGCTATCTTTACTGTCAGCCGTTGTTTGATATAAAATCCGACTATTCCGTCGAGCCCGTTATAGCCGAAGCTTACGAATACGACGGAAGAAATATAAACGTAACTCTCAGAAGCGTTACTTTCAGCGATTCGAGTCTTTTGACGCCGAGAGACGTTGTTTATTCATTTGAACTTGCCAAGCAATCACCCGCATTTTCGCAAAGACTTAAAAACGTTGAGGACGCATATATGAAGGGCGAGAGAGTGGTGTTCACACTCACCGAACCCGACGTACTGGGCGTCAATGCTCTGTGCTTCCCCGTGGTTAAATTCGGCAGCGCGTGGTCCGACGACATACTTCCGATAGGCTCGGGTGTGTTTGTACTCACCGAGCCCGAAAAAATGACTCTTAATCCCAATTCGCAGATTGCAAGCGAGATTAACACCGTAGAGCTTTACAACGTGCGCAAGCTTGAATATATTACAAACGAGCTTGAAATAGGGAATTTCAATTTCCTGTTTGACGATTTTTCCGAGGGCGCGTATAAGCGTATAGTTGCCGCCAACAAGGCGATTACGCTCAACAATCTGGTATTCCTTGAGCTTAACTGCAATAACAAGGTACTTGCGTCTTCGGCTATGAGGACGGCGGTTTACTATGCCGTTGACAAGGACGAGGTTTCCGCAACCGCTTATCAGGGTTATTCGAAGGCTACGAGTGTACCGTTTAATCCCGATTTATATCTGCTTGAAGGCGTTGAAACGCCCGACGTAAAGGGCGACAGAAGCAAGTGCGCGACCATTCTTTCCAAGCTCGGATACAACTATAAAAACACAAAGGGCGTTCTCACAAATTCCTCCGACAGCCTTGAATTCAGGCTGCTTGTCAATAACAACAACGCTTTCCGCACGGCAGCGGCGTATAAGATAGCCTCCGAGCTTAACGCTCAGGGCTTCGGTATAAACGTCGAAGCGGTCGATTTTGCCACCTACACCCAGAAGATAGCTTCGGGCGATTTCGATATGTATCTCGGCGAGGTCAAGCTGACTGAGAATATGGACCTTTCGGTCTTTTCGTCCGGCAGTGCCTCGACGGGTATCGACAAGTCGTCGAGTTTTTTCGGAGTTTATAACTCGTTTAAGCAGGGCGCAACTTCAATGGACGCGATGCTTGACAGCTTTTACGATACTATGCCCTTCGTGCCCGTCTGCTACAGAATGGGACTCGCGGCATACTCGGGCGAATACAAGCCCGATTTCTCATACGCACCGTTCAATATTTACGGCAATATCGAGAACTGGGAAGCATCCAAATAAGAGGACAGTATGAATTTTTCAACCGAAATAAGATACTTAAAGGGCGTTGGCAGTGTCAGGGCAGAGGGCTTACACAAGCTCGGCATCGATACTGTCGGTGCTCTTTTGCGCTATTATCCGCGTGCCTATGAGGACTGGAGCAAGGTATATACCATACGCGAGGCTCCGCTTAACGAAAATATTTGTATTAAAGCGACAGTCTGCGACACTCCGAGCAAGGTGAGAATCAAGGGCAACAAGTTTATTTCAAAAACTACCGTAACCGACGGCGTTGGACTGATGACGCTGACGTTTTTCAACAACAAGTACATCAACACCATGCTTAAGGAGGGCGAGGAATACTACTTCTTCGGCAAGGTTACGATGAACCGTTATGCGGGCAGGGAGATGGCATCGCCCGTATTTCAGAAGGCGCAGAAGGACGCAAAAATCCGACCGATTTATCCGCAGAACAGCGCGATTAATTCAAAATTTATCGAGAAATGCGTTGAAACCGCGTTTGCAAATATAGACGAAATACCCGAGTATATGCCCGAAAGAATGATTAGCGGCAACGGGCTTTGCCCGCTTGATTACACTATACGCAATATTCATTTTCCCGAAAGCTATCAGGCACTCGCAAAGGCGCGCGACAGACTGATTTTCGACGAGCTTTTTGCGCTTGAACTCGGACTGCTTTCAATCAAAAACAGAACGCACACTCTTAAAACGGGTTGCATTATAAAAAAGGACTTCACCGACGAATTTGTCCGTTGTCTTCCGTTCAAGCTGACAGGCGCTCAGACGAGGTCGATAGGCGAAGCACTCGGCGATATGAAACGCGACGAGCCCATGAACAGGCTTTTGCAGGGCGACGTAGGCTCGGGTAAAACCGCCGTTGCCGCCGCGCTCATCTATACTATGGCGAAAAACGGCTTTCAGTCGGCTATGATGGCGCCGACCGAGGTGCTTGCCGAACAGCATTACGCAACATTTCAGAAGCTGTTCAAAGACACCGATATAAAGATTGTTCTGCTTACGGGCAGTATGAAGGCCGCCGAAAAAAAGGCTGCCAAGCAGGCGCTCGCAAGCGGCGAAGCGGCACTTGCAATAGGTACGCACGCGTTAATTCAGCAGGACGTTGAATACAATTCACTCGGACTTGTTATAACCGACGAGCAGCACCGTTTCGGCGTAGCTCAGCGTTCGAGCCTTGCGGCTAAGGGCGACAATCCGCACATTTACGTTATGTCCGCAACGCCCATTCCGCGTACGCTGGCGATGATGATGTACGGCGACCTGAACGTTTCCGTGCTTGACGAGCTGCCTCCCGGAAGAAAGGCTGTCGAAACCTATCAGGTAGGCAGCGAATACCACGCAAGGATTTATTCGTATATCAAGAAATATCTTGACGACGGCGCGCAGGGCTACGTTGTCTGCCCGCTTATCGAGGAGGGCGAACTTGATATCACTCCCGCCGAGGAATACTACAAAATACTCTCGCAGGGCGAGTTTGCCGACTATCGCGTCGGACTTCTGCACGGTCAGATGAAACCTGCCGATAAGGAAAGAATTATGCGCGACTTCGCAAACGGCGTAATTCAACTTCTTGTCTCGACCGTTGTAATCGAGGTCGGCGTCGACGTGCCCAATGCGGCGATAATGGTAATTGAAAATGCAGAGCGCTTCGGCCTTTCTCAGCTTCATCAGCTTCGCGGGCGTATAGGAAGGGGCGAGAGAAAGTCCACCTGCGTACTTGTTTCCGACGCTCAGAATGAGGAGGCGACCGCACGTTTCCGCGTTATGTGCGAAACGTCCGACGGTTTCAGAATTGCCAACGAGGACCTTCGCTTAAGAGGCCCAGGCGACTTCTTCGGAAAGCGTCAGCACGGTCTGCCGAAGCTTGCGCTGGCAGACATACTGACGGACACCGAGCTTCTTATGAAGGCTCAGCGCGAGGCGTGCGCGGTAATCGAAAACGACAGAGATCTGTCGAAGCCCGAAAACGCCAAGCTGCGCCGTCAGGTTGACTATATGTTCCGCGAGAGCTACGGCATATAGCAAAACTTGAAAAAAATACTGTTTTGTGATATAATAAATAAGTTATAGATTTTTATCTTTTTCGGAGATATTATGTTCGGTTTTGTTTACAAAAAGCTATATCTGCTCGGTCTTTACACGGCGAGATTTCTTTCCCGTCTGTCGAGAAGGCTGATACGCTTCTTAGCTAAGCCCGTCAAGGCGCTTGGCGCTTTGGTGATGGCGGGATTGCTGCTTGTTGACCGTTTCGTAATATCCCATATCCGCAACGTTGCCGCCGAGACGGGTGAACTTTACCGCGAGGCAAGGGCGACAATCAAGGAGATTTTCAGCATCTTCAAGGGCGACAAAAAACGCGGCTGGAGTGTGTTCAAGTTCAACGTCAGAAAAGCTTTCAACAAGCACGACACGGTTTTCTCGGTGCTTACAAATGTTGTGGCACCCGCGTTTGCACTCGTTATACTGCTGTTTACCGTCCATCACTGGAATTCGCAGCAGCTCGGACTTAAGATAACCTACAACAACTCCGATATAGGCTACGTCAGCTCCGAGTCGGTCTATCTCGCCGCCCAGAGCAAGGCGCAGGAGAGACTTCAGACTGCCATCGTTGCCAACGAGGGCGAGAACGTTATTAAGACCGCCCAGTATAAGATTGCGACAGTCAGCCTTACGGATTACAATGACTCCGAGGCTATCGCGAACAAGCTTATTGAGCGTTCCGACAGCAATATCACCAACGCCTGCGGAATCTATATTGACAACGAATTTCTGTGCGCGGTCAAGAATGAAACCGACGCTATGACGGTCTTTGACAACATACTTGAAAACTACACCGTTGACGACCCGAATGCGATTGTCAGCTTCGTCGAGGATATCTCGTACCGTCAGGGTATGTATCCCGATAACGACAACACCGTATGGGATGCGGTCAAGCTTTCGGACAAGCTCGGCACTAAAAAGAGCGAGGCCATATACTACACCGTGGCTTCGGGCGACACTCCCTCGGGAATTGCCCAGAGGTTTGGCATCTCAACGTCCGAGATTTACGCGCTTAACCCGTCAATCGGTAATGCAATTCACGTCGGCGACAAGATACTCGTCAAGAGCGAGGTCAACTTTGTACGTGTTCAGGTTACCAAGACCGAACAGCACACGGAGCTGTTGCCGTACAGGACTGTTACAATCGAAACCTCAAATCTTTATAAGGGCGTCAAGAAGACCGTTCAGAACGGTCAGAAGGGCGAACAGCTCGTCACCGAGCTTGTAACATATATTGACGGCGTAAGAGTTTCCGCCAAGGAAATCGGCAGAGTTACGACCAAACAACCCGTTGAGGAAAAGGTTCAGGTCGGCACCAAGGCTTATGCGTCCTCGGGCTACGGTTCGGCGAGCTACGGCACCGTCAAGAGCTACGGCGGCACCTTCGTATGGCCTGCAATCGGCGCGTACAATATCTCGTCGTACTTCGGCGGCAGACGCGGCCACGGCGGTATCGATATCGTCAAGGCAGGCGGCAACAGTACGGGCTGTCCCATAGTTGCGGCTGCTTCGGGCAGAGTCGTTTCGGCGAGCTACCACTCTTCGTGGGGTTACAACGTGCTTATTGACCACGGCAACGGCCTTCAGACGAGATACGCTCATATGCTGCCCGGCTCGTTCAAGGTCTCATCCGGCCAGCGCGTTTCGGCAGGTCAGCAGTTGGGTAATATCGGCTCATCCGGTAACGTAACCGGTCCGCACCTTCACTTTGAGGTCTATGTAAACGGACGGCGTGTAAATCCGTTGCCGTATCTGGGAAGATAACAGAAAACTACGGGCAGTAATACTGCCCGTTTTTGATAGGAATAAAAATGCTTAAGAAAAACGACGACATTGAACTTTATATCGACGCTTTTTCCTCCGAGGGAAGCGGTATAGGACGCTTTGAGGGTATGGCTGTATTCGTTGACGGCGCCGCGGCAGGCGACACGGTTACGGCGCATATAATCAAGGTCAAGCCTAACTATGCCGTCGGCAAGCTCGTTAAAGTTCTGAATCCTTCGAAGGACAGAATTGCGCCCGACTGCCCGCTGACCGCAACCTGCGGCGGCTGTGCTTTCAGGCACATTTCCTACGAAGCGGAAGTTAAAATGAAGCGTGAAAAGGTTGAAAACGCCTTTAAGAGAATCGGCGGTATTGAAAAAGATCTTGACTGCTTTATCGAAGCGGAAAGTCCCGTCGGCTACCGTAACAAGGCGCAGTATCCCGTCGGCTTTGACAGGGAGCTGAAAATCGGTTTTTACGCGCTTCACACTCACCGTATAGTCAACTGTGAGAATTGTCTGCTTCAGCCCGAAGCCTTTGCCGATATCGTCGCCGTAATCCGAAAATGGATTGCGGAATTCGGCGTGTCGGTCTATGACGGAGAAACGGGAGATGGGCTGATAAGGCATATTTATATAAGGCAGGGAAGCGTTACAAAGGAAATAATGGTCTGCCTTGTAATCAACGGTGACGAAATTCCGTCCGAAAAGCAGCTTGTTGAGAGGCTGAGCGGCTTTGCCGATATAAAGAGCATAGTGCTCAATATCAATAAAAAGGACTCGAACGTCATACTCGGCGACGTGTGCAGAACGCTTTACGGCTCGGATTATATTTACGACGAGCTGTGCGGCGTTAAGATAAGGCTGTCGCCGCTGTCGTTTTATCAGATTAATCACGCTCAGGCGGAGAAGCTATATGAAAAGGCGGGCGAATACGCCGGCCTTGACGGCAGCGAGACCGTGGTCGATATGTACTGCGGTGCGGGTACGATAGGACTTTCAATGGCGAAAAACGCGAAAAAGATAATCGGCGTTGAGATAGTCGAACCCGCCGTAGAGGACGCAAAGGTCAACGCTGAACTCAACGGCATTGAGAATGCGGAATTTTACTGTATGGACGCCGCCGAAGCGGCGCAGATGCTAAGCGAAAAGGAGATAAAACCCGACGTTGTAATTCTCGACCCGCCGAGAAAGGGCTGCGCAGAGAGCCTTGTTAAAACCGTCAGCGAAATGTCGCCCGACAGAATAGTTTATGTTTCCTGCGACCCCGCAACGCTCGCAAGGGACTGCAAACGCTTTTCGGAATTCGGTTACAAAGTCGAAAAGCTTACGGCGGTCGACCTTTTCCCGAGGACAGTTCATGTGGAGACGGTTGTATTAATGATAAATAAATAGATAAATCGGAATTTGTAGAGGTCGCCAATGAAATTATTATTTTTGATCGGTGATGCAGCTGTTGGAAAAATGACAGTTGGTCAGGAACTAATGAAAATTACAGACTTAAGACTTTTTCATAATCATATGACCATCGAGCCAGTGATAGAGATTTTTGGTAAGTATGATGGCAAAACTATTTCACAAATACGAGAGGTAGTTTTTAAAAACTTCGCAGCATCTGATAATTATGGAATGATTTTCACTTATATGTGGGCGTTCGATTGTAAAGATGATTGGGATTATGTTGAACATGTTAAGGAAATATTTAAGCCATATGATACGGAATTCTATTATGTAGAATTGATAGCTCCTCAAGAGGTTAGACTTCAGAGGAATGCAACAGAAAACAGACTTAATTACAAAGCATCCAAAAGAGACATAGAATTATCGAATCAGCGCTTAATAAATGATGATAAGAATTATAGATGCGTAAGTTATGAAGGAGAAATCACTTTTGACAACTATCTTAGAATCGATAATTCTGATAAAGAACCTGCCGAAGTTGCAAGATTGATTAAGGAAGCTTTTAATCTATAAATTCTGGTTTGCCGATATTCATCTTACTGTCTCAGCCCTGACCGATACCGGAAAATTGCCCGTTCTTTCATAGGGATGAACCAGCGGGCCGAATACAAGCCATTTTATTTGACCTGCTGCTCCAAGGCATGTGGAGTGCGTGACAATGATGACAAAGAAATAGATAAATCGAAGGTTATGGAGAGAAACAAGATGGATAAGAATACAACAATGGAAAACCTTGCCCGGGCGCTGCAGGAAAAAGACGGCTTCAATGGGGCGTGGCTCTATGCGGAAAACGGCGA
>JAEEGI010003387.1_pt1 | contig 38012 bp, 36 predicted proteins | sample 8958751 | NCBI WGS metagenome assembly JAEEGI01 (sample SAMN16246545, study PRJNA631951) | gut metagenome | biome: gut microbiome; feature: rumen; material: KS-attached | host: Bos | place: Iran: Karaj | collected 2018-10 | reverse complement strand
GACTGTTTTAAATTTGATGAACCACGCTCACAAACATCTTCAAGTTTTACTCTCATCTATTATCCCTACAAATCTCAATTTGATTGTAGCCTATGCTTCATTATATGCTCTCTCAAGTAATTCCTTTGCTTTATAAAAGTCTTTTTCGTTTTTTATAGAAATTTCTAAATCACCAGTTCCATAATGTCCTTTGTTCCTCATATCTCTGGTAAATCCATCTTCTAATTCTACTGCATCCGGATTAAGTTTCACTCGAACCAAAATCTGTTTTTGATATACTTCGACACAAAATACATTTTGAACCTTTTTATATGCTAAATACATCTTTAATTGATTTGTTACTAGATCATCACCTAATGATGCTATATAATCACAAACTGAATCATATAATATTTTCATCTTGCTTGATAAAGTTGATAGTTTCTCCAAGTGAGATTTTTGCTGACTATTAGAACCCGTGTTGGATGTAGTAATATCTACCTGTGCATTAGCTACCGGCTTATTAATATGTTCAAACAGAATTAATTCATCACTATATTTTTTATACTTAACCAACTTGATATTACGTTGCATCTGATTTACAGCATGAATATCATATCTTGTAAAATCACTCGCTACACATATTACACATGGAACTGACCAATCAATTTTTTCTGCAATTTCCATACCATATTTTTCTATAACAAGGAGTTTAAAATCCGCCTTATGATCAAGGAGCCAATCTAAATAGAAAAGTCCTTGATTAATCACGTTTTCATTGGTACTTCTTTTATACTCAAATATAACTGGACTAAAATTTTCATCAAGTCCAATACTATCCATTCTCCCCTCATTTATTACATATTCGCTTTTTAAAAACTTCACTCCAAAAAACGTTTCCATATTTTTTTCAATAAGATTTTGAAGTTCCTTTTCAAGCAATACTTTTGATGATTCTAATTCCTCAACTTCTGATTTGATACTAAACAATTTAATTTCTGACATATAAACCTCCTTTTTAAGCCATAAGTTTACGATGTGATTCCTTTACATTTATTTGATTAACCATAGCATATTGCATTGTTGTGTCTATTTGAGAATGTCCAAGTATTTTTTGAACCTGTTCAATTGGCATCCCCTTATCAATTGCTCTTGTTGCCATTGTTCTTCTAAACTTATGCGGATGAATTTTGGATAAATTCGCTTTTTTACCTAGTTTTCTTATTCTAATTTCTACCCCACTTATTTTTAATCTAGAAAATGGTTTATCTAAAGTAACAAATAAAGCTTCATTCGTATCTATCCTATTGGTAATATATTCTTGAAGATGTAACTTAGCCTTTGCATCAAAATAAACCTTACGCTCTTTACCACCTTTACCAAAGACAACGCATTCTCTAGATTCAAAATCTATATCAGCAATATTCAAATTCACCAGTTCTCCAACTCTAATACCTGTTGAATATAATAAATCAATCATTGCAAGATCTCTTACACATTTACACTTATCACGTAGTTTCTCTATTTCCTCATCAGATATAATATCCTTTACCTGCTGATTTGTTTTTATTTTATGTATTCTTTTCATAGGACTTTTTAAAATGTAATTCTCTTCCTCAAGCCATGAAAAAAAGCTAGAAATATTGCGACGTACATTATCTACTGTTACCTTACTACAATTATTAATTTTCTGATACTCAGTTAAATAATTTCTCATATCATCAGTAGTAACTTTTCGAATAGACATATTTAGTGAATCTAATAGCCTCTCAATAGTGGTGCTATAATACTTTATTGTACGCATAGAACACCCTTCTATTGTTTTTGCCGCAATAAACATATTAAGATACTCCTTGTTAGAAATATTCTTAGCTTCTGCAGATTTTTCTGAAAAAACTCTTAGCATTGTTTCCTGTAATTTCTTCATCTGAGCAATCGAAAGATACTCTGACATTTCATTAAGAATAACAACAATCTTTTCTTCCATAGTGGTATCTCCTTTCAAAGATACCAACATCCTACAACCAATATTTATCAACTAATTACTGCCTGTCGCTTATTTCTAGCTTTAATATTTAATTATCTCTTTTTTTAAAAATTTTCTTTGAAGATATTATAAATGGAACAATAATTGACGTTATAATAACCGTCCAAAATCTATCCTCCCAAACTGTAGTATTACATTTTACATCTGCATAGTAAGCCGCAATCCCCAAAAGCAAAATGCATACAGCTAAAGCAAATCCTATTCCAATATTTTTAGGTGTTAAGTATCTTTTATACTCATCCATTTCATATTCTCTTCTATTTGTCAAATACTTTTTATACTCTTCACTTTCTTTCATTTTCTTTGAAACCTGCTTTATGTCTTGTTTCCATTCTTCTGTTAAATACTCTCGTGTTGTCGAATCAATATATATATTCAACTCAGATAGTTTATCTACATGACCCGACATATTAGTATTTTTCATATTATCATTAGCGGTCTTTAAATAATAAAATATTAACGAAACGAAAGTTTCTCCAACTTTTAAAGTTCTAACCTCATCGGTTATATTATGCAATGCAAACATCAAATGTCCAGAAAAACAAGGACCTAACATTGTTCCAATATCACCAATACCTAAATTAACAATTCCTACTTTAGAATGAAAAGTGCCACCTATATAATTACTTACTGATAATACCTCACTAGTTTCAACTATAGTAGTTGAATGTGGTAGCAAAATCATGTATTTTTCATTTCCCTCTTGAACAATTGCACTTTTACCTTTTTGAAAACTAATAATATTCTTATTGTTTTTTTCACTTGCTGTAACTAAACAATATGTCCCTTTACTTTTTTTCTTTACACTTCCTTTCCCTAATGTCCAAGCGTTTTGACCAACAGTAAAATTAATAGAATTTTCTTTTAAGTTTTTTTCATGAAAAGGGTAAATATTTATTCCTTTACCTAATTCATTTTCGATATCTCGTTTACCTAACATAACAATCCTCCCTCTACTAACTATAATTTTTAACCAAAATATTCTTGCATTAAACTATCAAATAAAGTCTGTGCTTCATCTAATGCTTTCTGCACTACAACTTTTGATTTGTCGACTTGTTTGACAAAGTCCATAAATTGTTTTTGTAAGTCAAGTGGTGGAACTATTAACTGCAAATCTTCTATTTGCTGCTTAGTAATAGCTTCGCGTGTTGCACCTCCAGCTGTAGCAATATTCCACAGCAATATTTGGTAGTTATCCTCTGTAAACATGCTACAAACAAATTCAGGTAAAAGACTTTCTTTGCATCTAATAATAGAAACGTGCTGATTAACTCTTGCAGGAAGCAGGTCATCAGGAACTATGCAACATCTTGCTACAGAGGCTCCCGTAATATTGAGAAGTACATCACTTTTCTCAACAGTTACGTTATCAAGTTGTTCAGCCTGCTCATCTGTAATGTGTGCCAAATCTTTATACTCAAATCTGTTGTTATAAACATTCATACTTCGTATTAAGGATATTCCTTCATCACAATAGCTTTCTCTGCCACCCTTAGGTGTAGCACCGGAGCCTATTTTCTTCATAAGATTCTTACAAGAATCAGTATTCCAACCTTTATCATTTGTAACTGGATTGCCAAAGAGCTCGACAAATCGGGCTTTAATGAGTTCGTCGAGTTTTTGAAGTTCATCTTCTCTTGATGCAATTACTTTTTCACATTTACCAAGAATATCTACAATCTCTGCTTGTCTCTCTAATGAATCTAAATTAAATTGCTCATTTTTATAATCTTTAAAATATATATGCGGTATAGTTGCACCAGTAAAATACTTTTCAAGATGCATATACCTAACAACATAGCAAAGGTATTCAGGCAAAACATTTTCTTTAGGCAGCAAATACTGCATTGTGCCTATCACTGAAGATTTAGCCGGATGCAATGTTGTTCTTCCTATTCCAGCACCATCCTTAACTACAGCAACATATGGTTTATCTTGATGGTAAAAATCGACATTTCCGATATATCCCGATGCTCCATAAATAGGATAATCTCCCGTGGCATCTATAATATCTGACTGTTTTAAATTTGATGAACCACGCTCACAAACATCTTCAAGTTTTACTCTCATCTATTATCCCTACAAATCTCAATTTAGAGATTTGTCCTTTCTTTTATTTTATCATCATCATTAATCTTACTTATTCAACAACTTCTCCAACTCATCCATCTCTTTAGATATCTCTGCTTCTATACTTCTTAGATTAGCTAAAATTTCAGATGTTGCTGGATATTCAACCTTTTCATACACAACTTCCTTATATTTATTAATTGATAAGTCATAATCATTGTCTTCGATTTCCTTTTTAGAAACCATAAATGATTTTTCTGTTCTCTTTCTATCTACTTCCTTATCAAGATGTTTAAATCGTTCAATAATATCTGGAATATCATTTTCCTTAACTTCTGAACGCTTATCATCTAAGCTTAATCCATCTGCTGTCATATCATAGAACCAGACATTATCTGTTCCACCATTTTCTGTCTTAGTAAAGATGAGAATAGCAGTTGAAACTCCGGCATATGGCTTAAATACACCAGAAGGCATTGAAATAACTGCTTCTAATTTATTGTTATCAACAATTTCTTTTCTAATAGTCTTATGAGCTTTTGATGAACCAAATAAAACACCATCTGGAACGATACAAGCGCATCTACCACCAATTCTTAACATACGTAAGAATAGATTTAAGAATAATAACTCTGTTTTCTTAGTCTTACATACCTTAAGGAGATCATTTGAAACTGATTCATAATCTAAACTACCCTTAAAAGGAGGATTTGCTAAGATTAATGAATACTTATCCTTATCCATATTCTGGTCTGATAAACTATCTCTGTATTCAATAAATGGGTTTTCAATGCCATGTGTCATCATGTTCATAGCACCAATACGAAGCATTGTTCTATCCATATCATATCCATAGAACATATGGCTCATATAATGTTCTTTCTTTTCTTTGTTATAGAATATTTCTTCCTTTTTAGTTTCCTTTAAATATTCAGCTGCTGCCACTAAGAAACCAGATGTACCACAAGCTGGATCACAAATCATCTCATCACTAGATGGATCCATTAACTCAACCATCATTCTAATAATGTGTCTTGGTGTTCTAAACTGTCCATTTCTACCAGACTGATTAATCTTAGAAAGAAGATACTCGTAAACATCTCCTCTTGCGTCTGACGACTGCATTTCGTTCATGATTTTATAAATCTCATCCAATAAATCAACTACCTTAGATAAAACAAGTGGTGTTGGAAGCTTAAAGATTGCATCATCCATATATTTTGAATAAGCACTATCTTTATCGCTATGTAGAGTCTTAATAAATGGGAATACCCATTCCTGCATTATTGTATACATTTTATCCGCTGGAAAATCCTTAAACACTGACCACTTTAATTGCGAGCCTTCAATTGTTCTTTCTCCTATTGTTACCTCACCAGAAAAAATACTCTTGAATGATAATCCAAGCAATGCACTATCCTTAGCTCTCTTATTATCTGCATCATCTAAATCTCTAATGAACATTAAATATGTTATCTGTTCAATAACTTCCAGCGGATTTACTAATCCACTTGATGCAAATACATCCCATAACCTGTCAATCTTATTCTTTACTTCTCCTGTAATCATCTTACTCTCTCTTTCTCATTTTTATTATTAATCATTAGCTTTCCAGACGTACTTTGTATATCGTCCACCGCCAATTTTTTCAATTTCACCAGCCGTTAACATTTCTGTTAGTGCTCTTTGTACTGTAATAGCACTTATATCCGGACAAACTTCTATAATTTCTGACTTTGAAACTGGACCCAAATGTAACTTTACAACTTCTCTTACTCTTTCAGGCTTTGATAAGTCAGAAGAATCAAATAAAGTTACTCTATCCGCAAAATCTCTATAAGCTGCTAAAATTACACTTAACATGTATTTTACAAAAGGCTCATAATCATTTTCTTCTTCATACCATCCATATGAACTTTTTTGCAAACTATCGTAATAATTCACCTTAGTTTTCTCAATAAGATGCTCTATACTTACATATTTACCAACTATATAATTAGACTTATAAAGTAACAACAATGTTAATAATCTACTCATTCTTCCATTTCCATCATTAAATGGGTGAATACATAGAAAATCTAATATAAACATTGGTATAAGCAATAAACTATCTATTTCACCTTTAGCATCAGCTTCCTCATATGCTTTGCATAATTCATTCATAGCTTCTGGTGTTTCCCAGGCTGCTACTGGTTTAAATCTAACACTTTTATTTCCTTCGCTATCGACTTCCTGAATTATATTATCAGCTGTTTTATACTTTCCACCATATTCCATACCTTCAAATCGATATAAATCTCTATGAAGTTGTAAAATTATATTGGGTTTTACTGGAATAAAATCATAATCCTCATGAATAGAGTTTAAAACATCTCTATATCCAGCAATTTCCATTTCATCTCGTGACTTTGGCCTAGTTTTATCATTAACCAAAGCCTTAAGTCTACTAGATGATGTATAAATGCCTTCAATCTTGTTAGATGCCTCAGTACTTTGTATTTTGGCTATCTCTGTAAGTTTAGTTAAAATATCTGCCTTAGCCTCTTTAAAAAGTGTCTGTTTTCCCTTAAACTCATGAATCTGAGATAAATATGTAACTATCTCAGGAGTTAATAATTTTTTCCATTTTTCACCATAATTATATTGTCTCATTTTAATTACCTCATTTCATATTCAATATAATCATTTTGCAAAAAATGATGTAATTAAAGTATAACTTTTAATTGCATCATCGTCAATTCAATTATATCATTTTGGCAAAAATGATATAATTGAATTTCATAATGATATTATTAAACTAAAAAACAAGCCATATATAATATGACTTGTCTTTTCTCACATGATTTTCCTATCTCACAAAATTTGTTGCCTGCCATTCTTCTGTTTCTGGGAGACCATATTTTTCCTTGCCAAGGGCTATGCTCTTTATAAGGAATGACATGTTTCGTGCAAGTACGCGCATTGTCTGTAAGCCTTCCTTATCGCTTTCTGCTTCTCCCTTTAATCTACCGTGAATGCTATTCCAGTACTGGCTTGATGCCACCGGCATTCCACTTATTGTAAAATACTTATTTAACTCGTCAAATGTTGCTGATAAGCCGCCTCTTCTAGCAACTACCACGCTTGCTCCAACCTTCATTGTCTTATCAAAGCTTGTGCTATAGAAGAGTCTATCAAGACAGGCGATAAGTGTTGCATTTGCAGAAGCATAATATACAGGAGATGCTACAACGAGTCCATCTGCTTCTTCAAATTTTGGTGCGAGCTCATTAACCACATCATCAAATACACATTTTCCCTTAGTTGAACAGACGCCACAAGCTATACAGCCTCTTACATCTTTTTGTCCGATTTGTACAATTTCAGTTTCGATTCCTTCCTTATCAAAAATCTTCACCATCTCATTTAATGCTATTGTTGTGTTGCCCTCTATTCTTGGGCTTCCATTAATTATTAATACTTTCATATAAATCTCCTTTATAACTACACCAAAATCTTATTAACTATACTACCAGTCTTCCCAATAATCATAGGCATCATCCCAATCATCGAAGTCATTGCCCCATGCATCGTCTGCGAAGTCATCTGGGCTGTCGTAATCATCGGGATCGTAGCTACTTCCATTAAAGATTTGTTTGCCTGAGCCTCCGCTACTTCCGGAGCCTCCACTACTTCCAGAGCTTCCGCTTGTGCCTCCACTACTTCCAGAGCTTCCGCTACTAGGACTATAACCGCCAACTTTATATTTTGAAACATTTAATTCTTTATCAAGACTTCTTGTGAAGTAATTATCTTCATCCCACTTATGAACCGTAAATAAAGGAGTATTGTTCTCGCCCCAGTATCTTGTACCACCATAGCGAGTTACTTCCGATATTTTTGTGTTACGACATACCACCTTCATATAAATTGTGCTGTATCGATTATTTTCTAAGTCAGCCCAATAATAAATATTGACATATACCTTTTTTTTAGTTTCTTTGTCGGTTTCCGTACAGAAATAATAAAAAGCAGGTTTGCCTGTGTTGCAATAGTCTACTGCCTTTGACGGCATTCCCACATTTATGGCCTTATCTCCAAACTGATCATACCACATCTTTTTTTGGGCATTTTCATTTTCCTCGCTAGCCTTTCTTGATTCAGCTTCTACTTGTTTTTTCATTGAGTTATAAATCTCATTGTATTTATCGTAGCTTTCACGCATTGCGGCATCTAAGTCGCCTTCCACAGTTTTTGTGAAATTAAAGTTTTTACACACTTCATAGATTTTAAGAGGATCAACAGCTTGAGCCTCCATATTCAAAAGTTCAATATAAATTCCCAAATTATGCTGATAATTTGATTTATAGTCAATTTCATCCAATTTTTCCTTAGCTTCGCTAAGTTGATTTTCCTGAATGAGTTGCTCAATTTCGGCTGTTTTTTTATTATACCTACTAATTCTATTTTCTGACAAAACAACCATAGCAAAAATAAATATTAATACTCCAAATAACGGTATAAGCTTAACTAAGCTTTGCATAAATTTCTTTATTGCAGCTTTCCTACGCTTCTTTTTTATACGCTCATACAATTCATCCATAGGCATCTCCTCATATATAATATGACTTGTCTGTAAGCATTCCTTATAACCACACCTGATAGCCCTGCCTCTTGGCAGAATCATACACAGGCTGCATATTTTTTTCTAAAATCCAAAAGAACTCCTCTTTTGAATTTCCCTTGCGGTACAATTCCTGATTTGCCCAAATCGAATGCAAGTTGTCCCTAAAGCAGCCTTCAAAAAGTCTTCTAATCTCTGGCTTACTCTCATCATTTACCAACTGATACATCAAATACTGATTCCTGGCGAATTTTGTAAAAAATGGATCCCACTTCGGCAACTTATTGCTTTTAGCAGAATTTAACGAGCTATCCATAGGCATCAAATTCCACAGCTCATCATTCATCACAAAAGACCAAGGAATAAAATGATCCACATCATAAGCCTTATCCTCAATCACAGTATCCTTGAACACATCCATCACAGGACTTAAATCTATAATAGCATCCCAAAGCTTATGTACATGAGCGAGCTTTCTTACATTTTCATCCATAGGCTCTAGCTTATAAACCAAACTTGGCACTTCCGGATTGTTGTTCTGCAGCCACTTCACCTTCTCATACTGAATCCAACTAAGGATGGCAACGGTGTTGTCTTGTATCATTTTAATCCAAAAAGAATTGAAAACAACTTCCTTCGCCAAACCTTTAGCGGTTCCTAAAACATAAGGCAGAGCGCTAATCTGGTTGATTTCATCAATGTAAATCGTTATCTTGCTTATGCTCTCCCAACTTGGATTTTTCTCGTATCTATTAAAAAATCCCGCCAAAGCCCTATAAGGAACCATCTTTGTTAGCTGAATTTTCACATTTTTCATCTCGCCTTCATGGGCCTTAATCGCATTCTTAATCTCCACTTTTGAGGCATTGCTAGGCAAACCACTAAGCTCCTTTAATAAAAGCACAGCCCTCTCAAGGCCATCTCTAACCTCGCCTAGCACCACGCCGCTTAGGTGAATGTGATACTCTAAAACCGTGTACCAAGCGTTGGCTATCATCTCGTCTATTATTTCTGAAAATGTAGTTCTTTCCACATCTTCAGCAATCAACTTCACGCAAGCCTCTAACCAGTAGAATTTGTAGCAATAAGAGGGATTCTTTAACATTTGATAAAATGCTTCCATATCCAAATGGTTATAATATTCTTCCTTAAGATTAACTTTTAGTCCACTTTTTTCAAAATCAAATTCAGCCATTTCTCGTCCCCTCTTGATTCTCTAACATCACAAGTTATCCAATTTTCCATTAATTCTAGCTTATATCTATCATCTATTCTATTAATTTCAGGTAAAATTTTTTCAAAGGCTTCTAAAGTCATATCTGTAAAAAATCTACCATTTCTTTCACCCTCAAAATTCCCGTACTTAAAAGAAGCATATATAACACCCTCCAGTTTTAATGCCCTCTTGGCAATTCTAAAAATATCCGGCAGTTCCTCCCTTCTTGCATGAAGTAAAGAAGCACAAGCCCAGATTCCATCATACTTATCAACAGCCTCTAACTCTAAAAAGTCCTGATTATCCACAGCAAGTCCTAAATTTAGCCTTGCTAATTCACAAAGCTCTTTGGATTTATCCACTGCATCCACCTTTAGCCCACGCTCCATAAAAGCTAGGCTATCTCTAGCGCTACCACATCCCCAATCTAGAATGTAGCCTTCTTTAGGAACATAGTTTAAGAATCTTTCCCGAAGATTGCTTACATCTGCTGCCATGGTGCCTTCTATGAAGGCTTTGGCATTTGTGTTGTAGTAGTTTGTTGTGATGTCTTGCATGGAAGCCTCCCTTTTTGATTCGTTAATTGCTGTATTAATTATAGCATTTGATTAAGTTTAATGAAATAGAATTCTGGGGCATCCCCAACTTGCTTATTTACTACATCAGGGGCGATCATCTCCCTGAAAGTCAGTATTCATGCCTCTTCCGGGATTCATTGACCCTAGCGACTTCTTTCACTCCCGTTAGGTCAACGCTTCCCCGATTTAGCAAGTTGCTTTTTAATCCCTTTCGGCATCTTTTTTTCCGCTAGTCCTACACCCCCGGAAATAAAGCCCTTTAAAACAAGTTTTTATTGACCTAATCAGGACTTTTCTCTTTATAAGTCCTAGTTTTGAAAAAGCGACCTTTTTAGAAATGCAAAAGCTAATCCGTTTAGCAAGTTTTTGTCGTATTAGGTCAATCGATTCATCCCGGCAGTAGCGAAGCGCCCGGAACGCTACACCTCTCCGGGAGCCCAGAGAAATCAAGCCAATCCCGGCAGCAACAAAACCTCCGGAACACTACACCTCTCCGGAAACCCAGAGAAATCAAGCCCATCCCGGCAGTGACAAAACTCCCGGAACATCACAAAACTCCCTCCCTTTCTCGCCTTCAGGCCAAATAGGGAGGGAGTCTTTCTATTTTATTCTCCTAATATTTCACTTGTCACATGTTAAAACACAGATTCTACTTAAAGAAACTAATGTCATTATTGAGTTGCTCTGCGACGTCTTTCAAATCATTAGCTGATTTTGCAAGGTCTGAAACTGTGGCAGAGAGCTCTTCTACGGAAGCTCCTGTTGTTTCGGCAGATGATGCATTTTCTTCGGAAATTGCTGACAATGATGTCATTGATTCAGAAACTTCGTTATTAGAATTTACGCAGACTTCTGCATCTTCTGTGATATCCTTTACGCCATCAACAGTTGTTGAGATATCTTCTAACATTCCGTTAACTGATTCAAGTGTTTCCTGGATTGCGCTTTCTTGTTCTACATTTCCGGCCTTTACTTCATTTGCCGCATTAACTGCTGCTTCTGACTGACTAAGTAAAACATCCATCTCAACTCTAATTGATTGAGCTAATGTATTAGAATCATCTGCAAGTTTTCTAATCTCTTCAGCAACGACTGCAAAGCCCTTACCAGCCTCACCGGCACGTGCTGCCTCAATTGATGCATTTAGAGAAAGTAAATTTGTCTGAGTTGCAATATCTGCAATTCCATCTACTCTTTCATTAATATTGGCAACGGCATCTTTAGTAGCTGAAATTGTCTTTTCAATTTCATCGATCTTTCCTGTCATTGATGTACTTGTATCATATAAGAGACGAAGTGACTTGCTAGAGATTTCAGATGCTTTTTTCATCTGAACTGTTACGTTTGAAACACTCTTAGCCGCATCTTTTACACCATTTACTGCCTCTGTGATTCTGTTAACATTTTCAGCCGCAGCCTGAATCTCTTCAGCCTGCTGTATTGCTCCTGTTGCTATATCTTGCACTGCATATGCAACACTATCAGTTGCCCCTGAAATCTGAGTTGCCATATCTGCAAGATTTTCTGAAGAGTTGGTAACTGTGTTTGATGATTCCTTAATTTTTCTAACGATATCATCTAATTTATTAATTACGCTATTAAAATTACGAACAATTAATCCAATTTCATCTTTCTTGCCACTATAATTATCAATAACTTCAAATCGACCATCAGCCAAAGTAGAAACTGATTTATTAATATCTATAATTGGCTTAACAAATCCATTTGCTGAAATTAATGAAATGATTACACAAATTATAATTAAGAAAACGCCTACAATTACAATTATTATAGAAGATTTTACAGCTTCTTTCATGATATCAGAATCCTTAGCAACTACTACCACAGTCCATCCTGTAATCTCACTTCTTGCCCAACTAATGTAAGCTTTTCCACTCTTTTGTCCAGGAATGGATTCGTATGATTCAAACTGACCACTTGTGCTGCTTGATTTCATAAACTCAGCATTACTTCTATTAATTTCCTCATCTTCTGCTGTTAATTCCTGAGAGGCATCGGCAGCAACAATACCCTTTGTATCAACAATAACACCCATTTCAATTTTATCTGCTAAAATGTCATGGAAATAATTTAGGTCAAAATTTCTTTGAATAGTACCAACTACTTCACCTGTTGCTTCATCTAAAACAGGTACTATAATTACAAATATTCTTGATCCCGTACCCTTACTTACCATTACATCAGAAAATGCATACTTCTTTGTGCTTACACAAGTTGTGAAATACTCTCTATCTGCTACATTAGAAAGTTTACCACCATCAGTTCTAATAAGCTGATTTCCATCTAATCCTGTTAAAATACAGGCATTACCATCATTAATTATGTCATCAATACTTTCTAACTGTTTCTGAATTGTTTCTAATGAAACGATAGGTGAGGCCGTATTATAGGTTTTTAAAAATGCCCTCGTACTCGGTGAAGTTGTAACAGTTTCAATAACTGTTAAATTATTATTAATTACTGACTCAAAATCAGATATTACGAAATTCGTATTTGCCCGTAATAAATCTAGTGCATCATTTTTTGATTTATTAGTTGCAGAACTATAGCTAATTATAATAGCTATAATTAAAGGGATTACAACCAATGAAACCATAATGCACATTAACCTGGTTTTAATACTGTTGCTTACTTTCACAGAATCACTTGACTTAGTTTTTTGCATCTTCTGTACCTCCATATACTATATTCAATTATTATTCACGTCTCTTGATAAATTTAATTATAGCATATGCAATAGCTCATGTATATATAAAAAAATACATATATAAAAAAATGGTAAAGTGCGCATTAACACTTTACCATTTCTCAAGACTCGTTCACTAATTAATTAGAAGTCTTTTTTTGACTGATTTTCTTAATTACAACTAAAGTTAAAATCATAAGCACAATAGAAACAAATAAGCTTATAAACCAGTTCTTTACAAAACCTGCGATTACATAAGAAACAAGCGAAACTGTTGCAACTGTAAAAACATATGGAAGCTGTGTAGTTACGTGTCGCATATGTTCGCAACCTGCACCTGCTGAAGCCATGATTGTAGTATCTGAAATTGGTGAACAATGATCACCACAAACAGCACCAGCCATACAAGCTGAAATAGAAATAATCATAAGCTCGTTGTTTATATCCCCACCAAAAAGGTTTACTACGATAGGAATTAAGATTCCGAAAGTTCCCCAAGAAGTACCTGTTGCGAAAGCAAGGAAAATACCTACAAGGAATACTAGCGCTGGAAGTAAGCTCATTACAGCACCGTTACCTGCTACATTTGCCACAACACCACCAACATAAGTTGATGCTCCAAGGGAATCTGTCATTGCCTTAAGGGTCCATGCGAAAGTTAAAACTAAAATCGCAGGCACCATACTCTTAAAGCCTTCTGGAATTGCATTCATACAATCGTTAAAGCTTAAAACCCTAGTTGCCACAAAGAAAACAATTGTAATAACAAGTGCCACAGCGGAACCGTAAACTAAGCCTACAGATGCATCTGAATTTGAAAATGCAGTAACGAAATCTGCGCCTGAGAAGAATCCTCCTGTGTAAATCATGCCGATTACACAACAAACAATTAAAGAAACAATTGGTAGAACAAGGTGAATAACTCTACCATTTTGCGAAATTGGAGGATGTGGCTGATCTTCAGCACCTGTTAAACTTGCTGCATCCTTCTTCTTGTTCTTTCTATTCTCAACCATATGATTTAACTCAGCTAAATTCATTGAGCCATAATCAAACTTCATATTAGTAATAGTAATCATCATTACAAGAGTAAGTAAAGCATAAAAATTATAAGGAATTGCTCTAACAAAGAGAGAAAGTCCATTAGCTCCATCTACGAAACCTGTAACTGCTGCTGCCCAAGAAGAAATTGGGGAGATGATACAGATAGGAGCTGCTGTTGCATCAATAAGGTAAGCAAGCTTTTCTCTAGAAATGCCATGCTTATCTGTAACTGGTCTCATAACGGAACCAACTGTAAGACAGTTAAAATAATCATCGATAAAAATCAATACACCAAGAATAATAGTAGCAAACTGCGCACCTCTCTTAGTCTTTACGTGCTTAACTGCCCATTTACCAAAGGCTGAGGAACCTCCGGCTCTATTCATAAGCATTACCATACTTCCTAAAATTACTAGGAACACGAGAATACCTACGTTCCAGCTATCTGATAGCTGTCCAATCATTCCGTCTACGAAAATGTGCTTCATAGCCACGGAAACATTAAAACCTGCAAATAATAATCCACCTGCTAAAATACCAACAAATAATGATGAATATACTTCTTTTGTAATCAATGCCAAGATAATGGCAATAAGTGGTGGAAGTAATGACCAAATCGTATTAGTAAATTCCATATACTCTTCTTCCTTCATTAAATAATATCTATTTATCACATCTAATTTTTAGACATGCATAACAGTATAACAAAGATTAAGAGATTTTTCAGTATTAAATTTTTTAACTAACGGAAGTAGGTTTCTGGGAATCCAGTGTTTGTGGGATTTGTGGGATAAAAATTTGATAAAATTTAATGGGATATGATGGGAATTGGGATTACGTTATCCGGATGGTTTTTGGTTTCGTAGTGTTTGGTCAGAGAATTCTTGGATGTTGTCGTGACGGGGTTGACCTAACGAGAGTTTTTTTACCCATAGGGATTACGTTATCCGAATGGTTTTTGGTTTCGTTGCGTTTGGTCAGAGAATTCTTGGGTGTTGTCGGGACGGGGTTGACCTAACGAGAGGTTTTTTCCCCATAGGGATTACAAAACTTGCTTCTTAAAAACTCGAATTTTCAAAACTAGTACGTTTCAGCAAAAAATATCCGAAAAAGTCAATCACAACTTGCTTATTAAAGCTATATTATAGAGGGAATTGACCCAATACAATAAAAATTAAGCAGAGGGATTAATTTACTAGCTTCTAATATTAAAAAGCATTGACCCTAGAAAGATAAAACTTGCTGCTAGTCCTACTTTTTAAAAAAAGTAGGACTTATTCAGCAGAAATGCTGGAAAAGTCCTACGCCCCCGAGTAAAGCCCAAAGTCGGGATAAATATGAATAAGCAAGTCCCAAAACACGATAAGTCCCATATCCTGCAAACTATCACACACAGCTAGACACAACACAAACCAACACCCCTCAGAAATCAAAAATAGCCTAGAATAAATCTAGGCTACTATCTAAATACATCTCTTCTCTTACTCTTAACTGATATTCTGGTTTTACCATGTAATATAATAGAAACTCTAAAACTATGGCGCTGCCAAGGCTACGTCCCTCAATCTTAAATTGAGAAAAGCCCATAGGCATATATACATTTTGAATGTCATCAAGACTGATAAATCCTGGATTCTTCATGGCATCGGAGAAGCGATAACCAGTCTTAGAATTGGGAGCCTTGCAAATATGATCTTCCTCCGTCTCACCAAGAGCCTTGAGGCTTACGTTTTCATAACAAGCTTTTCTGTCGGTGCAGCCAAAATAGCAACATTCGTTACACAAGAATTCAAGCTTGTCCTTGTACTTCTGCTCTAGTTTGCCAAGTTTATCAAAGGACTTATTAAGTCTAAAGTCCGGCACTACAAATTTAAAATCATCTCTCTTAACTTCTGCCTCTAAGTCCTTAAAGTCAGTCAGAACCTTAGTTGTAGAAGAGACGAAATAAAGGGAAGGATACTTTTCCTTTAAATAGTCTAGTAGCAGGTCGGAGTGTAGGATGACACCATTTTGTACTTTTCGGACATTGCGAGTTTCTGTAGTTTGTCCATTTTCTTCAAAAATCTCGCATAACTTATTGCAAACATAATCGGACAAGTGCTCCTTACGAAGCTTGGAATTGCTGAAAGTTAGGCGGGCGCTGATTTGGTGTTCCCTTAGGAGTGCTGCGACTTTTGTTGCATTTGCATCACCAAAGCCTACTCGTCCTCCGCCCCATAGGGCATCTGCCGGGGCACCATAGATTGAGCCAATTTCGCACCAATCATAAAAGAATTCTCTATGATTTTTCCAGAGAGAAAGAAACTCCTTATAAAAATCATAAAATTCAAACAAGCCCGGTAGGTGGTAATAAGCCTTCATCGTTACATTTTCTCCAATCAATCACTTTTTTATTTATTATAGCAAATGGACAAAGCCCGCTCAATTACTTACTTCCCTGCTTATCTAACAATTTTTTCAAAATCATCCTTTGGATGCTTACAAATTGGGCAAATAAAATCATCTGGCATGTCCTCGCCCACATACTCATAGCCGCAAATCGTGCATTTCCAGATGGTCTCGCCCTTAGGAGTTTCGCCCGCCCTTACAGGCTTTGGCTTTATATTTTCCTGATAATACTCGTAACTGCAGGACTTAGCCTCTGAAAGGACCGTCATGAAACTTGGCTGGCAGATGAAAAGGGTGTGTGAGCTCAAGTCAATCATCTGCTTAACTTCTAGCAAGAAGCAAGCGTTGACACCCTTAGTAATCACAGGAATTCCGTTATCCGCCATTACATAATTGGACTTGTCGTAGCTGTCCGCAAACTTGTTGACGTCGCGACCGGACTGGAAACCGAAATGCTTAAAGGTTTCAAAGTCCGCATCTTGGCTTAAAACTGAGATGTTGCAAGCCTTTGTCTTTTTTAAAATGTCATGCGTAAGGTTTGCTTTATTTAGGGAAACGGAAATCAAATTAGGATCGGAAGCTAGCTGTATTGCTGTATTTGTAATACAGCCATTGAGCTTATCCCCGTCCTTTACTGTACAGACAAAGAGTCCATAACTTAATTTATACATTGCCTTCTTATTATTTTCCATAGAGCCTCCAATCTAGAAATATCCTAGACTAAGCAATATTTCTACAAAACGACCAATTGTTATCACGAAATTATCTACTTATATTATATTGGAAGATTAAGGAAATGTAAATATACTGCCCCTAGCTCTAAATTTCCGGATACTCGCCCACGCTCTTGCCCAAATATCCCATGATTCGTAGCTCATCTTCGGAATCTGTGAGGGCGTTGTGCATTTCCCTATAATCCACCTCGCCAAACATGGAGAGGATGCACTCAACTCTATAGTTTCTTTTAAGTCGTCCGGTGCCGCAACACTCGGCGTTTTCTGGGATTGCTTGATTATGTTGTTTGTATGCGGCTAGCTTTAAAATGTCGCGCCATGTGAAATCTCGAAACTCTGGAAGGTGACGCTTATCAAAATTGGCATTGTAGGCCAAAAGGTCAGTGACTTCATTTTCATATAAATAAGCTCTCATCTGGGAGAGGGCTCCTTCGCGGTCCGTCTTGATAGATGGGATACCAGGAATTTCAAGAGTTTTAGAGTACATGCCGCCCTTCTTTGCAGCCTCAGTGATTATCCAATAGTTGCTGCTAAGGGGCTTAAAATCCTCTTCCGAAGCGATAACCACGCCTATGGACATGACCTCATCGCTCCAAGTTGTTTCTGTATCTATAACTGCAAATTTTTTTGACATTTTCATAATCTCCTTAGGGCTAATTTTCTTAATAATATTCGCTATTTATCATAACATAGATAGTGTAATATAAAATTGTACTCAATTTTATTAATTTTTTCCAAAATTTTTTATGAAACTATTGACCGAACCCCGTTTAAAGTCTATAAATGAACTAAGCTTTGCAGGGAGGGGCTTAAGGGCAGCAAAAGCCTTATGACCTTAAAATTTGATATACGAAAGGAGTTTCTATGTATTTAGAAAAGATAAATGGACCTGAAGATGTTAAGAAAATTGACATTAACAATCTACAGACACTTGCAGATGAAACAAGAGCGGCCGTCATTAATAGAATCAGCAATATTGGTGGTCACAAGGGCCCAAATCTTGGTGTGGTTGAATTAACAGTGGCACTACACTACGTGTTCAATTCGCCAACAGATAAGTTTGTATGGGATGTCTCTCATCAAAGCTATCCACACAAGATTTTAACTGGTAGAAAAGAAGCCTATCTTGATGCAGAGCATTTTCGCGATGTGACTGGTTACACTAATCCCAATGAGAGCGACCACGACCAGTTTAAGATTGGTCACACATCCACTTCGGTTTCACTCGCCCTCGGACTTGCAAAAGGCCGTGACGTGAATAATGGAACTGAAAATGTTGTCGCAATTATCGGTGATGGATCGCTTTCCGGTGGCGAGGCCCTTGAAGCCTTGGATTACGCTGGTGAGTACGATAAAAATCTTATCATCGTTGTTAACGATAACGATCAAAGTATTGCTGAAAATCATGGTGGAATTTATAAGACACTAAAAAAATTACGTGACACTAAGGGCGAGGCACCTAACAATTTCTTTAAGGGATTCGGGCTCGACTACATTTACATAGACGAAGGCCACAATATTCCTGCCCTCGTAGAGGTTTTCAAAAAAGTTAAGGACATCGACCATCCAATAGTCGTACACGTTCATACTATTAAAGGTAAAGGACTTTCTTATGCTGAAGAAAATAGAGAAAGTTGGCACGCTGGTGGCCCATTTAACATAGAAGATGGATCACCAAAGAATAAGCCTACTAAGCCAGCGGACACAACAGTTCACGACAGTTTGGTAGAGCTATTAGAAACTGATGATAAAGCCGTTATTTTCAACGCTGCTACCCCAGCATCCCTTGGATTTATCGGTGAAGAAAGACAGGGTTATGCAAAACGCGGACGTTTCGTTGACGTTGGTATTGCTGAGGAAAATGCTATGGCTATGGCAAGTGGTGCTGCTAAAAATGGCGCTACTGCTGTATTTGGTACTATGGCTCCATTCCTTCAGAGAACTTATGATCAGCTATCACACGATTTGTGTTTAAATAATAACCCAGCTACTATCCTAGTTTTAAACCCAGGAGTGTACGGCATGAACTCTGATACTCACATCGCACTTAGTGATATCCAGTTCTTTGCCCACGTTCCAAATCTTCTTTATCTTGCCCCAACAAGTAAGGAAGAATACGTTCAAATGTTTAAATATGCCACAAGCCAGAAGGCACATCCAGTTGCAATTCGCGTCCCACGTAAATTTACGACTGATGGCATAGCTGATAACACAGATTATTCCTTAACAAATAAGGCTAAGGTAATTAACAAGGGTAGCGACATCGCTATCGTAGCTGTTGGTTGCTTAGTCCCAGTTGCCCTTGAAACAGCTAAGGCTTACAAGGAAAAGACTGGTAAGGAGGTCACAGTTATTAGCCCTAGATTTTTAACTGGACTTGATACTGATCTTCTTGACTCCCTAAAGGAAGACCACAAGCTTGTTATTACTATTGAGGATTGCTATCTTGACGGTGGCTACGGCCAGCGCATCGCGTCCTTCTACGGTGATAGCGACATGAAGGTTAAGAACTTAGGTTTAACAAAGGAGTTCCATTCAGACTTTAAGCCGGATGAACTTCTAAAAGAAAACGGAATCAGCGCCACTGGCTTACTAGCCCTTATGGACTAACTAAACTCTTTCATAGCGAGAAAGTAAGCTAGAGCTGATGAGGCCCCGCAGGTGACTGCGGGGCTTTTTTAGTGGTTGGGGGGTGAGGTGTTGTTGTGGGACGGGAGTGGGGCGCGGTCGGACGCAAAGGCGCTTCGCTGTTTGCTGTGACGCTGGCTTCCGGGGATGGCCGCTTGCTTTTGTTGCTGGAACGGAATTGGCGGTTTAGCCGGGTTTTTTGTTAAATTCTCGGCAGCGTTAGGGGTGAGTTGACCTAACGCTAGGTTTTTTCGCTATTGGGATTATGGAAAATTTCCTAGAGCACACAACTTGCTTTTATTTTGGCTCCGGAGGTGGTTTTTGGCCGGAGGGAGTTGACCTAGCAACTTCATTTTCTTGCTTTAGTCCTACTTTCCCACTATTTATAATACTCATTTTTTAAAAAGTAATACTTACGAGCAAAAAAGTCTGGATTAGGTCACTACAAACTCACATTTCAACCTTTAAATTTAGGGGCAATTGACCCAACGCGAAATTATCATTCCACAGGGATTAAAACTCTAAATCTATTTTTCTAAATCATTGACCTAACATACAAAAAAAGACCGCTAGGTCCTAGTTTTCAGAAAAGAATCCTTTTTAGCCCCAATTCTTAGCTAAGCCTAACGGTCTTATATTAAATTCTTGGTCGCGACCACAACTTGCTCTCTAGCCCTTTAGCAAGTTCTCCAACTCTTCCTCAGAAATTTTCATACCCTTTACTAGAGCTAGCTCATCTACTTTTTCATCTAAGATTTCCTTATACACGTAGCCATGCTCGCCTTTGAAAGTAAGGCCGCACATTAAAGGTGCATTTTCAGCTCTTTCTTCACAACCAAAATCAGCTTCACCAATATTTATAAGTTCTAACATAATCTTCCTCTATATATGCTTCTTACCAATAATCTTTATGATATCTTTCTCTTCTGCCTTTGGATTTAGCTTGAGTACCTGGTTATAAATCTTTTCCCAAGACTTTGTTGAATCTTCGCCATAGGCACTTGTTACTAAATCGTAACCCCAGATAACTTCTGGTGGCTGCATAATAGAAACTGCCATGCCGTACTCATTTCCTGTCTTTTTGTTGGTTCTTCTTCTAAAGTCGGAAATTACAAGGTAGAGATTCATTTGCAAAGAAGTAATAATTCCAGGATAATTCTTAGCTCCGTCCTTGCCAAAACCCGCGAGTTTCTTGAGTTCTGTGGAGAGAATCTCGTCCTCTTTCCAGACAATGTCGCCCTCGTCGTCTTCTTGCATGTAAAAATCCATGATCATCTTTTCTCTTCTGCTTGCCTTTCCATCTGCATAGCGTGAGTCAAAGTCGTAACCGTCTCTCCTTGCATTTGCAAAAATCGGCAGCCATTCCTTACTAATAAAACCTGCCCTCTTGTCAAAGAACTTGCCATAGGCAACTTCCTTAGAACGAGCGATGATTTCTCGCCATTCCCAAGGATCCTTGTCTTTAATGCCGGTCCACCAGAAATCTGCTGCCACCATCTCTTCTAATGAAAAGCCTTCCACCTCATTTGCGAAAAATGGGAGAAAACCAATCTTATTCACTAACTCCACGACCTCTTGCCAAGACTTAATTCTTGAAGAATCGTTTATGGCCTTGCCCTTCATGTACCAAATTCCATCTATTTTTTCCATTGCGTTCCTTTCATTGCGTGTTTCTATTCAAATCTCGCCATGCGAGACTTGGCGCGGGATTTGCGCAAGCTTTAGCTTGCAAATTTCAGGTGCAAATCCCTGCGCATCCAAAGCGGAGCGTATATCTCAGAGCATCTGAGATATATTCTTATCTTTAATAGGCTTATTATAGCATTAATCCCATATTTTTGTAGAGGTTTCCTTAACTTTAAGGGAAGTTATTGTGATTTTTCGTGAGGGTTACAATTAACGAGGGATTTTTGATAAATTACCTGTATTCTAAATGAAGAAAATCAAAAGAAAGTGTTAAAATTTCTACGTTTGCATGTCATTTTTATATTTATACATATATTATAAAAATTTTATATATGTCTTATACTTTTTATAAAATTTTTTCTATTTTATTCGTATTGTACAACTGTATATAATTTTACTAGATATATAGCTTGTGGACACAGTTCACAAAGCTTTCACAAATTCAAAACATTTACTATTTGTTAAATCACCTCACAGCCCGCATTATTACTGGTTTTATGTTATATATTTATTTTTTTATCAATAATTTTTGCACAATCTATTCATGTTGACACATCTACGATTCTATGTATAATCAATACTTGTTTAAACGAGATAAATGAATAGGAGGTAAAAAATCCATGGGAGTAGCTTCATTAGTTTTAGGTATTATTTCTATCCTTATCGGACTTTTTTCAGCAGGTGCATTAGGTTGGTTAGGAGCTATTTTAGCAATTCTAGGTATTATCTTAGGCGCAGTTGGTAAAAAGAATCCTGCGAAAAGTGGACTTGCAACAGCTGGTATGGTTTGTTCAATTATTGGCTTAATCTTATGCCTAATATTATACATCGCATGTGCAGCTTGTGTAGGTGGATTAGCATTATCTTTATAATTTAAGATTGCTAGAGAAATACACAATGATTATAAGGCTTCTGTGTAACATCATAGAAGCCTTGCTTATTATTTAGGAGATTTTTATGCATTTATATACTAATATATTTGGATTAGTTACAGTTCCAACTTATGGTCTTATGATCGCAATCGGCGTAATAATTGCAAATATAATAGCTCTTTTTCTTCTTAAGAAAAACAAATTCGATATAAATGATTATATTATACTTGAAGGCTATTGCTTAATGGGAGCTTTTTTCGGAGCAAAGCTTTTATACTTGGTTGTATCATATAAAGACATAGATTGGTCTAGAATACTTGAACCTGCTTACTTTAACGAATTAATGTTAGGTGGTTTCGTCTTCTATGGCGGTTTAATTTTTGGTTTAATATTCGTCTTTATCGGTGGTAAAATTCATAAAATAAATACAGTTCTTTTTATTCGTGAATTTATATTTCTAATTCCTTTAATTCATGGATTTGGTCGAATTGGTTGTTTTATGGCAGGATGTTGCTACGGTGTACCTTATCACGGTCATGGTGCAGTAATATTTCCTGAGAACTCATATGCAATATCAGGAATAGAATTATTCCCAATCCAAATCGTAGAAGCTGTGTTATTATTCTGTATTGCAGCTTTAATTTTATTCTTAAGAATTAAAAACAATTTCCATTATACAGTGGAACTTTATTTTATTCTTTATGGTATCACAAGATTCATATTAGAATTCTATAGATATGATGCAATTCGTGGTGTATATTTTGGAATTTCTACATCGCAATGGATTAGCATCGTAATGCTTCTAGTAGCTTTAGGATTATTAATCACAAGCAAAATACAAAAGAAGGCTACTGTAATTCTCTAATATTTTTATATTGGAGAATTACAATAGCTTATATTTTTAGACTATTTTCTTTTCTTAATCATATTTAAAACACTACCTTCATAGTCGTTCCAAACCCCGGCTCACTTTCAAGCTCGATCTTAGCGTTGTGGATTTCCACCACATGCTTCACGATTGAAAGGCCAAGGCCTGTGCCACCGGTTTCTTTCGAGCGGCTCTTATCAACTCTATAAAATCTCTCGAAAATTCGCTGCTGGTCTTCCTTTGGAATTCCAATGCCGTTATCCTTCACAATCAAGCAAGCTTCAGGATTTGCTGTAACAACGACCTCAACCTTGCCACCAGGATTGTTGTAACGGATAGCGTTCTGAATTAGATTTTCTGCGAGTTCCCTAAGCATGTGGCTGTTGCCCCTGAGCCTGCAAACTTCACCCTTTAGGCTAAGCACCACGCCCCTTTGCTTTGCGCCAAACTCAAGATTTTCCACGCACTCGCTAACAATCTCATAGAGATTGAGCTCCTCAAATGAAGGTTCTCTATCACTTCTATCAAGCTCTGAAAGCCTGATAATATCTGTGATTAAGGCAAGTAATCTATTAGAGTTCTTTCTGATTTCGTGGTAAAAATGTTTTCTCTTTTCTTCATCCACAAAATCCCCCTCTAAAAGCTCCGCATAGCCTGAAATGGCCGTTAGCGGTGTCTTTAGCTCATGAGAAATATTTGCAGTAAAATCCTGTCTTACCTTGGCGGCCGATAAAACCTCGTCGTGCTGCGCCCTGATAATCTCCGTTAGCGGCTCAAGCTCCTTATAAGGTGCCTCGTAATTGACATTATTAAAGTTCTTCGCCATATTTTCAACCGGTCGCAACAACTGCTTTGTAAGCAAATGTGAAAGCAAAACGCAAATCAAAAGCAAAGTCATGATAATCACGACTATTACTGGGGTTGCAGACATAAATACCGAAAACAAGCTATTTACATCTGTTGCCACTCGTAAAACTGTGCCATTATCTAGCAAAAGCGCATAATATATGGTGTTGTGGTTCATGGTGTCTGAAACACGAGTAATCTCGCCATATCCATTTTTAAAGGCCTCCTGAATCTCCGGCCTATCGTAGTGATTTGAGAGGTCCGCAGCCTCGGCATCATTGTCGTAGAGCACAGTTCCATCCATGTCCACCCAAGTGATTCGAAGCTCCTGCACATCCGCCGACAAATCCATGCTCGAAAGGTCCCCGTCAGTGGATTCAAAATAGTTCGTATCCCTCAAAAGCTTCGCCGTAACCGCCAAGTCATTTTTCACCTGTCTCTGGAAAATATTGTAGTAAACAAGCGTCGTTCCAAGCACCGTAAAGGCAATGGCGATAATCGCGATAATCATAAGTCTTATGTTAATTTTTGTTTTCATATGAAAATGTCACACTTCTTTCCATTTATAATATGTCCTAAACCATGTCCGATTTTTTCAATTATTGCTGTAAGACATTAACAAGTCCATAAAATATTTACAAGTCTTCATCATTCCATAATAGAATTACAAATCCTCGTAATTTCATAATAAAATTACAAATCCCCATCACTCCATAATATAACCCACATTGCGCACTGTTCTGATGCGATTTCCATAGGACTGCAGCTTCTTTCGTAAAGTCTTTATGTGCATATCTAGGGTTCGCGACTCGCCCTCGTAGTCGATACCCCAAATTCGCTCCATAATAGTATCCCTGCTAAGCACGATGCCCTTGTTTAGCAAAAGGAGGGAGAGCAATTCATACTCCTTGAAGGTGAGCTCTACATTTTCACCATTAATGCTCACCGCGTGCTTCTCATTGTTTAGATGCAAATCGTCCAAAACCAGCTCCTTAACTTCCTCCGGAGCAGACCTGCGAAGCAAGGCCTTGACCCTGGAAATGAGCTCCATGACGGAAAATGGCTTCTTAATGTAATCGTCCGCGCCGTCCTCGATGCCCCTCACCAAATCCAGCTCCGTAGTCTTGGCTGTGACCATGATTATAGGCATCTTCTTTGTATCCGGATTGCGGCGCATTTCCTTAACAATCTCGTTGCCGCTCTTGTCAGGCAACATGATATCCACAAGGCAAATGTCCGGCTGCCTCTCCGCAAGCTTCCTATAAAAATCCTTGGCACAGGCAAAGCCCATGACCGTGTAACCCGCAGTCTGCAAGGCATACTCCTCGATTTCCCTAATATTTTCATCGTCTTCGATAATATATACTAATGCCATTTGTTCAACCCCTTTAATATTCGTTACCTTTATTATGACTTATATTTTGAAAATGTCTAGCCTAAGGGTAACATGGCTTTGTAAAATCTAGGTAAAATGCGGCGGGTGGGACGGGACTTTCTTTCCTTCCCCGCTTCTATTCGACAACCGCAGCTTTACAACCCGCCCGCCTATTCCATGGCGGGTGGGATAGGCGGCTACTATCTAATGAAACTACCGTTTGAGTCCTCAAAAAAGCAACTTGTCCCCAAGGATTTAGAAAATCACTTCTTTTTTCCTCAATATTGAGACACATTTTCCCCAAAACCCACAAAACTAAAACAAAGAAAAAGAACACTGCAAAATACAGTGTTCTTCTCCCATAGGAATTATGTAGTGTGTCTTGTTTGCAGACACCAGAAAGGAAGTGTCTACGTTGGAGTTTTTTCTGTCTACATGGAGTTTTAATCTGTTTTGAATTGATATGTAGACACGAATTATATCTATATAAATTAATAGATAACAAATCTAGTCGGTTGCCAGGCGACAACCCTTATCAATCGGGACTTTCCTATAATCCCTTTGTTACTCCAAAAGGGGGTAACAACTAATTTTCTCGAACCCACTGGCATGTTGGTTCATTAACAAAGTAAAATGTATTATATGATTAACGAAAACTCGTTACTTTAAAGATTAATAGATTAATTTACTACATACGGTGAAGTCCTACCGTTTGGTCATCCCCTCTCAGCCGAATAGCGAAGCGCTTTCGGCGTCCGTTAGTCTCATCATTCCCGGCAATTTTTGGCGTCCGGACTTCCCAAAACTTCCGGCCTCCTCTTAGCCCTCCGTCTCTCTCCTTCCAGCCACAGCGTAGCGCTTGGCGTCCGTCCCTTCCCAACGGGAGGTGTAAACCAGCCGCTAGGGCTGGGGGGTATTTAAGCAGACTGTCTTGACTCCGTCGCTACTTTGCTTGCTGGCCCACTACTGTGGGGCAGGAAGCTTAGTAGCGCTACGAGAGTCAACAAGCGAGAGCGAGTCTGCGAGAATGCCGCCCCAGCCCGCAGCGGCGTCCGTCCATCATCCCCCGTTGGAGAGACAGAAGCCAAACGGGAGCGCCTTACTCCACATCAGCGAGAGCACTAGCGTCTTCCTCGCCAGTTCTTATCTTAACGACCTTACTTACATCATAAACAAATATCTTTCCATCTCCGATATGACCTGTATAAAGAGCCTTCTTTGCTGTCTCAATTACTTCTTCAACTGGGATCTTGCTTACAACGATTTCAAGCTTAACCTTTGGAAGAAGAGTTGCATCCATTTCAACACCTCTATACATTTCTCCAGCACCCTTTTGGATACCGCAACCCATAACCTGAGTAACTGTCATACCTGTTACACCTAAATCATTCATTGCCTTTCTTAACTTGTCATAACGAGAAAGTTTAGCAATAATTACAACCTTATGAAGAACTGCATCCTCACCGTCATTTCTAACAACCTTAATAGCTGTATCTTTAAGGGTTCTAGATGCATTTTCATAATCAATAACACCAAGATCTGTGTTAGCATTAGCTTCCATTTCCATGCCTGTAATATCCATGATTGAGAAGCCTGCATAAGCTGATGCAAGACCATGCTCTGTAGAATCAAGACCTGTAAGCTCTTCTTCCTCAGAAACACGAAGACCAAGTGTTGCATCAATTAACTTGAAAGTGATAAATAATGTTACTGTTGCAAAACTTAAAGTTGCAAACATACCAAGAAGCTGAATTCCTAATAATTCAAAGCCGCCGCCCATGAGTAAACCTGAGATAACGTCACCATTTGCATTAGCGATTGCATAACCAGGAACTGAGCTATCTGCAAGTAAACCAACAGCAACTGTTCCCCAAATACCGTTTAACATATGAACTGCAACGGCACCAACTGGATCATCTACTCTTAATACATAATCAAGGAACCAAACACCAAATACTACTAATAAACCAGAAACAATACCTACTATAATTGCACCAAAGGCATTAACTGAATCACAACCTGCTGTAATACCAACTAAACCAGCAAGGGAAGCATTAAGGCACATTGAAACATCTGGCTTCTTATATTTTAACCAAGTGAAAACCATTGTTGTTACTGTAGCAACTGCTGGCGCAATTGTTGTTGTTACGAAAATGTGACCTAGCTGATCTACAGAAGTTGCAGCAGCACCGTTAAATCCGTACCAACCAAACCAAAGAATGAATACACCTAAAGCACCGATTGGAATGTTGTGGCCTGGGAAGGCATTTACCTTAGTAACCTTGCCCTTCTCATCCTTTGTAAACTTACCGATACGAGCACCAAGAATCCAAGCACCGATTAAAGCACCGATACCACCTACCATATGAATACAGTTAGAACCGGCAAAATCGTGGAAGCCTATTTGAGCAAGCCAGCCGCCGCCCCATGTCCAATGAGCTTCGATTGGATAAATAAGACCTGAAATAACACCTGAATAAACACAATATGAAATAAATTTTGTTCTTTCAGCCATAGCACCTGAAACGATTGTTGCTGTTGTTGCACAGAACACTAAGTTAAATACAAAACCTGACCAATCAAAAGATGCGTAATTTGAAAATATATCTAAATTTGGAATACCAACTAAACCAAATAGAGCATCTTCGCCAAGAAATAAACCAAAACCGATGAAGATAAACATTACTGTACCGATACAGAAATCCATTAGGTTCTTCATAATAATATTTCCTGAGTTTTTAGCTCTTGTAAAACCTGCTTCAACCATTGCAAAACCAGCTTGCATCCAGAATACTAAAGCTGCACCTATTAAAAACCACACGCTAAAGACCTGTGAGTTTACTGCTTCTAAAACATCATTCATAAATAACTTTCCTCCTTTGGACTTTCATCCATTTACCAAACACACTCCCTAATATAAATAAAGCGCTGCTAAGGTGGACGTCTCACCCTAACAGCGCCTTTGCTGTAAATCTTTGTGTTTGTATATTTTTAAAGCAAATGTTTATCTCTCCTAAAAGCCACTAAGTCTAGATAAACAAAAAGAGCGCTTAAAGATATCCTCTATCTCTAAGCGCCTTTGCTTTTATGTTTTAGATTGTATACAAATACTTTTTTAGTGTCAAGAATAAATTTAATATTTTAATATTGTAAAGCATTTTTTGAAAATGTGACTAATAATCTAAAGTTCCTAAGAGACTTTAAAATCTTAAGTCATTTTACTCAAACTTCTCCATAGCCTTAGCAAATTCTTCGTTATACTTTTCTTCCTCTCGCTTTAGGACTTCCTTCTCCTTAGAAACATCAATAATCTTTATGGCATCTAGCCAATGTAGATTCTTAATTCCCTTTATAGTTTTAATTGCCACTTGTCGATATTCCGGGCCTATTAGCAACAAACTTAGTGCCTCTTCATGGTTCAGAAAGCCACTAGTTATAATGCCTAGACTATCGTATAACGTATCATTTGCCACAGGACCAATAACTACATCTGCCTCTATTGTATCCTTCTGGCGTCTATTATTAAAAATGTATTCAAACCAATCTTTATTTCTTTCAAATTCAACGACCTTTAGGCCCTCTAAATCTAGCCTATACTCGTTTATGTAAAAATTCTCTCCGGCCCACTTATTTACAAAGTCCCTGTCTGGGCTAAGATAAAAACCCTGACCAAAGTCAGCATTTTTCCTACCATGAAAAATATCTGGCTGTTTTATCAACTCACTACTAGCATGAAACAATCTCATAGCCATCCCACCTTTTCCTCAAAAAATATGTATTGTTAATCTCGATTTATTATCAATATCTTACCATTTATAAACACCAAAAGATAGTCAATTATGCAATCTTATTTTTTAGTTACAGGGGCGGCTCGCCTGACGGCTGGCTGTAAATCTAGCTAGAAAAAAGCGGCACACCACAAGGCGCGCCGCTGTATCTCATGTCTAAGTTTTAATCTTGCGATACATTTTCACAAGGCCATTTATTCTTCGATTGGACAGACCTCTGAAAGGGCGAGTACTGCGTTTCTTACGCAATCGTTACATGGACAGACTACCTGACCTGTAGTAATTCCCTTAAGATCCTTGCAAATTGTAGCTCCGCATTTTTCATTAAACTTAGCTAGAATTTCCTTAGAATATCTAGGTGTTCCCTTAGCGCCTGTTAGCTGGCCGGCTGTCATTACAGCTCCGATTAGGGCTCCGCATGTACTTTCCATGCAACCCATACCTGCAGCAAATCCTGCTCCAACTGTCATTAACTGCTCATTTGAAAGATCGAATTTATCCTCGAATGCAGCTAAAACTGCCTGTGTACAGTTACATTTTCCTGTTGCTTTAAGACTTACCGCTAAGTCAGCACGTTCGTTTATTGTCATAATTATTCCTTTCCTTTTGCCTTTAATTTACAAATTCCTTGAGTCATAGTTCCCATTGGACAGAAACTACACCAAGTTCTCTCCTTAAAGAGTAACATTACAATAAGGCCTATTAGTGTTGATGTCAACATTAGGCTGTAAAAACCGAAACCAAATTTTGCTACCCAATCAGGAAAGATACTACCATTATAAGCCCATTGCCATGGAACTTTAAAGGTCCAGAATAACTTGATTGCTTTTCTTAAACTATCTGTTCCTGAAAATACTAAATATGTTTGAAATACCATATTGGCAAACATGGTTAAAAAGAAGGCCAAAAATCCGTATCTAAACCAATTAGAAGAGAGAAACTTTGGAGCCTTTTTCTTCCTTGATAGCTTTAATTTGTTACCTAAAAACCAGAATAATTGTCCTCTGCCACATAAATTGTTGCAAAAATATTTATTGCCCGCAAAAATTGCAACTATGAGGGGTAAAATAAAGTCAATTAATCCTAGCCAAGCAAACAAAATGTTAAAAAAGCCTAAGGCAAAATAAATAATTGACCAAATATAAAGATAATCCATCCACGATTTCTTTCTTTTGGGTTTCTTGATCTTTACATTGTTACTATTTGTCATTTGATACCTCCACTGTTTCTATACTTATTGTGTCCGCTGGACAGGCCTTGGCGCATATACCACAACCTACACATTTCGCCATATCAACCACTGAATAACATCCTCTAAAGATGCTAATTGCGCCTCTTGGACACTGCTTTTGACAGACACCACAAGCTACACAATGGCTTACGTCTACTTTTGCCTTTCTTTTAACCATCCTTGCTTCCTTTCAAATTTTTTATTTTTATCTTGCATTTCGTACAAGATAAGTTTATTATATGTGGTAAGAAAAATATATCAAGTACGCAAAATTTATTAACCTGGTAAGAAAAAACTGACTAATGAAAATGTAATGCGATTAAAGGAGTTAATTATGGCAAAGAAAAAAGAACCTCTATGTGATGATATTGCAGGAAATGGCTGCGGTTTAAAGAAAGTATTAAACATCGTTGGTGGAAAATGGAAAATCATGATCTTATGTGTCATTGATAATAATGAGACTGTGCGCTACGGCGAGCTTAGACGTTCCGTTTACGGCATCACTAACACTATGCTTGCCCAGTCCCTAAAGGAGCTTGAAGCTGACGGATTGGTAAACCGTCTTCAGTTTGATGAAATGCCAGTAAGAGTGGAGTATTCCCTAACTGAAAAGGCTAAGTCAATGATTCCTATATTATTGGAGTTAAAAAGATGGGGCGAGGCGAATTTGTAGTGGGGGATGGCGGGGATGCTGTCTCTTCCGGGACTTTCAGAGAATTCTTTTGTGCCTATAGTGGTGCTATTTCCTTCCGGATAGGCACTGGACTTATAGGGACTATGTCGACTTTAAATTGTGCCGTCTCTTCCGGGACTTTCAGAGAATTCTTTTGTTCCTCTTGGGGGCTTTTCCCTCTCGGATAGGCACAAACTTCCTAGTCTATCTCATCCCGATTTAGCAAGTTTTGACTTTTCCCACTAATCTTCTGAAAAAAGTCACACACAAAATTGTAAAAAAAAGACACGATTTGGCTATAATCCACTTATACGTTTATAAAAGTCACAAGAATTTTTCAATTTTCTAGTTAAGTCATAAAAATTAGAGGCTTCTTGTGACTTTTTAGTTACTTAAGCAAGAAAAAGTCACAAGCAAAATTTTTAGCTCTTAAAAAACTGTGCCTTTTTTCCTTTGTTAAACTTCATTGCAGGCACAAACGCCCCGAAAATACTAAGCTGCCGGGACACACGGAAGAATTCTTCTGTGCCTATAGGAGGGCTTTTCTCTCCCGTTTAGGCACAATGCCCCAAAACTATCTCATCCCAAGTTAGCAAGTTGTGACTATTCCCGCTTATTTCGCCCACAAAAGGCACAAGATCCCCGTAACATATACAATACCCCAGACCACACTACACCCACGATGGCTAAAAAGCAAAAAAAGATGCTACTTACGCAAGCGTAAATAGCATCTTCATCATTCATTGTCTATTTTAAGCATAATCCGCAACTGTAAACAGTGGCTTTACGACTACGACTTCGTCGTATTCTTTTTGTGTTACAGTAACGCTTGGATTTAAAGCTTTTAAATCCTTCTTTACGAGCTCCATAGCTCCATCTATTGTAGTTGTTCTACCTTCTCTGATTACTCGAATCATTCGTTCACACACAATTGGGTGGGCATAGATTGCAGGTAGTGGGAAGTTGCTTATTTTCTCAAGCTTACTTTCCATCTCAGAAAGGGTGTTGCGGTAACAATTGTCGCCATAGCGCTTATTATTAGTACCAGTAGGTAGTACGTGAGATGATATTACAAAGAAAATAAATGCAAATCCCAAAAGCACATAAACTCCACCAGTCTTTATTCCACTTGTCATTACAAGATGAATTCCGAAGGCGGCACATACTGCTGCCGCTAAGAATACTGCTACGGCTAAAATTCTGTATGTTGGATTAATAGAATCAAGAGTTCTTTTTTGTTTAGCATCATAGGCTAAACGTGTGCTTAATTCCCTATCCTTTTCAAGTTCAAGCTTTGCTTTATCTAAGATATCAATTGTTTGAATAGCTTCCTTAGATAATTTTTTTACAAAACGCGCACGTTCTTTTTCTTCAGCCTTTCTTAATCTTTTTTCAGCCTCAACGGAATGTGTTGGCATTTTCGGATAAGCCTCGCTTATGGCATCAAGCATTAAATCAACATGCTCTTCATATTTGAAATTACAAACTTTCTTAGTACCATCTTTGAATTCTACAACAAGATATGGAATTGAGCCAAATAAGCCCTTTCCCGTAAATCCACCTTTGCTCATTGCAACTCTTTTATAAACACGCGATACATTTGCCATATCAGCATAATAAACCCTATCTAGATAGAAGCTATTAAGATATATAGCCTTTTTTCCTAATCCACAAGGACCATATTTAACTAGATTTTTCTTATCCTCTTTCAACTCCTCAACTGTTAAATTAGAAGAGCCTAGAGCTTTTGGTGTAAATATCATAACCCCACTCCTTTACTGGTTTTGCTCTGCTTTTGATCTTCTCTTTGTTGCTGCAATAAATAATCCTAAGAAGAGGATTGCAACAATAATACCTGCTGGATAAGCAACTAATGTGTTGTTCTTTAAGGCAGGGATTAAACCTAAGCATTCTGGAGCCATTACAAAATATGTAATAGAAACTGCACTCATAAATGTTGCAGGAACTACTGTGATCCAGTAATTTTTCTTATTTATGAATAGATACATAGATGCAGACCAAAGAACAATCATAGCAAGTGTCTGATTTGTCCAGCTGAAGTATCTCCAAATAATTGAGTAATCAATGAATCCAAATGTATTACCAAATCCAAGGATAGCTCCTATACCAAGAAGTGGAAGGCACAAAAAGAAACGATTCTTAACCTTGTTCTGATCAATTTTAAACCAATCTGCAATTGTAAGACGAGCAGAACGGAATGCTGTATCTCCTGATGTAATAGGACAAGCTACAACACCAAGCATAGCTAAAATAATACCTACTGAACCCATTGTCTTTGCACAAATTGCATAAACTGTTGTTGAATTTCCACCACCAGCTGCTACAAGTCCTTCACTACCATAAATTGCACAACCTGCTGCTGCCCAAACCAAGGCAATAATGCCTTCAGCTACCATTGCACCATAGAATACAAATCTACCTTGTTTTTCACTCTTTAAGCAACGAGCCATAAGAGGAGACTGAGTTGAATGGAATCCTGAAATAGCACCACAAGCTACTGTGATAAACATAAATGACCAGATTGGTGTACCTGATGGATGCATATTTCTAAAGTGTGACCAAATTTCTGGTACCTGATATCCACCTGCAAATGTACCGATAATAACACCGACTGCCATGATAATAAGGCAAATACCAAATACAGGATAAATACGACCAATAATCTTATCAATTGAGATAAAAGTTGCGATGAAATAATAGATAAGAATAATTGCAAGCCAGAAAGGTGCACTTGTAAGAATTCCTGAAACTCCATTATTTTTGAATAGTACAACAATTAAACCTGCAGGACCAACTGCAAATACTGTACCAACCATAACTAGTAAGATTACGGAGAATACTCTCATTACATTTTTCATAGTCTTACCAAGGTAAGTACCGGTAACTTCTGCAATAGAAGCACCTCTGTTACGTTCTGATAACATACCTGAGAAGTAATCATGGACACCACCGGCAAAAATTGTACCGAATGTAATCCAAAGAAATACTACAGGACCCCATTCAGCACCAGTTAAGGCACCAAATATAGGACCTAGTCCTGCGATATTTAGAAGCTGTACTAAGAACAGTTTCCAGAGAGGCATGACAACATAGTCAACGCCATCATTTAAAGCGATTGCTGGTGTTTCACGATCATCTGGTCCAAATGTGCTTTCCACAAATTTACCATATGTGAAATAGCCAGCAATTAAGATAAATAGACAAATAAAAAAGCTTACCATATAAAATACCCCCTTAGATGCTTTTTACACGTAGCAAATCTTAAGATAAGTCTCATAAGTCTATAAAGGTGGATATAAATTACGGCTTATGATTAGCCACCTTCAAGGTTTTCTACTGTCTCTCATTATAATACTTTTAGGGATTTTTAACAATCTTTTTTGTATTTATAAGACATTTTTAGGATAAATGTCTTAGCATTTTGTATTCAACTATTCTCATTCTATTGAAATTATATTTTTATTATCTAATAATTAGCCATGTTACAATTAAAATTGCCAGAAAAATTATGTTATATCCTGTGAATGTTTTCATGTATTTTCCAGTGTTTTCCTTGTATTCCTTGGTGTAGGCCTTATAGGAAATGAGGCTTGCCATGGAGGCTATTAAAGTTCCAAGCCCACCAACATTTACACCAATAATTAATTCCTTATAGTTTGCTGTAAAGCCAGACAACATCAGGGTTGCAGGCACATTACTTATAAACTGGCTTGTGATTAGGGAAATGATGAACTCGCTATTTGCCATTACATTTTCCAAAAAGTTCTTTATAAGTGGAATTCTTCCCATATTGCCTGTAAAAATGAAAAATCCTATGAAGGTCAAAAGTAAGATATAATCTGCCTTAGCGATTAGCTTTCTATCAAGCACTAAAACTGCAACTAACACGATTCCTACAAAGATGTAATATGGAATTATACGACCTACAGTAAGTAAAGCGATAATGAATAGGATGCTAAAGACTAGAACCTCTCTTCTATTTAGAGAACTTCCTGTCTTGGTCTCTTCCTTTTTTGCAGTCTCTTCTAAATCAGAATCTTTATCCACAGACTTTTCTAAATCTGGATTTTTATCCACAGACTTTTCTAACTTATCAAGACCTGCATGTCTTTTATTTACAAAAAATATGGCAACAACTAAAAGAATAAAAGACATAACGCTATAGGGCAGCATAATTTTACAAAAATCTATTAAACTAAGGCCTGTAAGCCCGTACATATAGAGATTCTGCGGGTTACCAATAGGTGTTAACATACTACCTAGGTTTGCTGCTATGGTTTGGAGAACGATTATAGGTATCATTACATTTTCCAAATTCGCCCTTCTTAAAATCATAATGGCAATGGGCACGAAGGTGATTAGGGCCACATCATTAGTTATAAACATACTTAAGAAAAAGCAGATAAATACTAAGATTGCCATTAACTGCCAAGGCTTACTAAACTTGCTAATTAGCTTATTGGCTAGCATATCAAAGAGATTGTTTTTCTTAAAGCCTTGAATTATTATCATCAATCCCCACAAAATTCCAAGGGATCTAAAATCTATATAATCTATGTACTTGCCATCTGGACGCACAAGAAGCGCAGACACTATTGCTAGTATCCACGCTACTGTCATCACGATGTCCAATTTTTTCAATTTATCAAAAATCATCGTTTAACATTCCTCTATTTCTAGGAGATGTTTTATGCAGCTTTTTTCTTCTTAATAACTAAAAAAGCAGTTACACATGCAGCTGCAATTGCAGCGATTACAAGCTGAATCTTCATAAAATCACCTCCATCTCTTTATATTTTTCTAATCCTCACCTAACAGATGCACGATTCTTGCCTCATGCCCTACTGCTGGTAAATATTTTTCAAATACATCGGCAGTTTTAAGCTTCAAGCTGGAAGTATTAATGCAAGGATGACAACCGATATATTCATCCTTTAACACATCTTCATCAACTAGGAGCTGCACTGCATTTTCCTTATCATTCATAAGTCCCATGATGCTAACGGAGCCTGGTGTGATATCAAGATACTTCTCCATATCCTCGGCATCTGCAAAGGATAATCTTGCTGAGTTTATCTGTTTTGAAAGCTCCTTAGTCTTAAACTTCTTATCTCCAGGCATCATGAGTAAGTAAAAATTCGTCTTCTGACGATTGCATAAAAATAAATTCTTACAAATGACTACTTCTAAAACCTTATCTATTTCATTGCAAAGTTCCATTGTACTTGCTTCTTCATGATCTGTTCTTTCATAGCCAATTTCTAATTTATCTAGTAAATCATAGACTCTTATTTCTTTATCTAATCGATTCGACGTACATTCGGGTCTACCTTTGTACAATTCCATTTTAACACTTCCACCTTTCTTTTAATAGCATTTCTATCGTAAAGATTTTATGAATATTTTATTGTTTAGGGCTTATTCTGCCAAGGCATACTCCATCCTCACATGCATAATTCCTTCTTCAAGGAATTCTTCTGAAACCACCTTAAAGCCAAACTTCTCGTAAAACTTGATAGCATGGGTCTGAGCATCAAGTTTTAATTTATTAGTATGAAAATGATTCTTTATTCGCTCAAGTCCTTCTTTTAGTAGTATTCCTCCATCGCCTCTACCATGAGTTGTTGTAAGAACACGACCAATCTTAATAAAGTTATCTTCAACCTTAAAAGCTCTAAGATAAGCAATTACCTTGTCTCCTTCCTTCATAAATACATGAAGTGCATCATAGTCGATATCATCCATATCCTGATATACGATATTTTGCTCCACTACAAAGACTTCTGCTCTTGCCTTAAGTATTTCGTAAACTTCTTTTGATGTTAATTCATCAAAAGTTTTTGCTTCTATATTTATTTTCATATATTTCTTAATTTCCTTTTTATCTTTCATATTTCGATTTACTAGTTGCTAATAGCTACGCTTTTTTCTTTAATGATTTAAATCAAATCTCCGCTAAAATGCTGGATTTCATGCTGTATTATCTGTGCTGTAAAACCTGTGTACTTGCCATGTTTCTTATTGAAGTTCTCATCTAAATAATCCACTTCGATTTCCTCATATCTTGTACAAGGTCTGCTGCCTTCAAGAGATAGACAACTTTCTTCTGTCTTATACTCTCCTTTTTTAGCAGTGATCACAGGATTTACCATTGCAAACATAAAAGGTCCTGCTGCCACTACAATTATCTGCTTCTTTACACCAATCATGTTAGCTGCCATGCCAACACATCTTTCTTTATTAGCTTCTAATGTATCTAATAAATCCACTATAACCTGCTTATCTGCTGTTGTTGCAGGCTCTGACTTTTGTTGTAGAAATAGTGGGTCTTTAACTATCTTTTTAACCATAAAAACTCTCCTTTATAACCTAGTCCAAGTTATTAGGCTAAGTATAGCATGATTATAGTGAATGTGGGAATTTTTGTTATATGTGGGTGCTGTGGGGCGATATAAAAGAAGTTTTTAGGGAAAATTGGGGCTGGTGTCTTTAGTAGCCGGTCGGTGAATACGGTTAAATCGCAGTTTTTTCCAACTTGCTTGTATGGGACGATATATGACTAAGATGAATTGAAAAAATTTCGGGGAAGCATGCAGGTAAAATGGAGTGTGTGAAAGTTTTTCTGTAAATAAGATATCCTAAGATAATTGACGAG
>JAEEGI010003385.1_pt1 | contig 38026 bp, 27 predicted proteins | sample 8958751 | NCBI WGS metagenome assembly JAEEGI01 (sample SAMN16246545, study PRJNA631951) | gut metagenome | biome: gut microbiome; feature: rumen; material: KS-attached | host: Bos | place: Iran: Karaj | collected 2018-10 | reverse complement strand
AACATTGACCTTTACGCCGATCAGGTCGCGCGTGTGAGTGCATTGGTGCAGGCCGCTCCCGAAATCGTGGAGATGGACCTCAACCCGCTGCTCGGCAACCCGCGCTACGTGACCGCCGTGGATGCGAGAATCCGGATCGAGAAGTAAATCCCACTATCCATACGACAAGGGAGGCCGCCCGTTCGGGCGGCCTCCCTGCTATTTTTGTTTTACCAATATTCTGAAACACTAACAAGATCACATGTTCGTAATCTCTTTCCCATCCGATATTGCGGGACATCGGGATTGAGGAAACCGCCGTCATCACGCCACTTGCTTGCAATTCTAGCAAAATTGGCCTGTATCATAAGGGCATGGGAACACATAGGATCCTTGAGTATATCGTTGTTCTTAATAGTCAACAGCATTCGGGTCATTGTCTGGATAGCTTAATTCAATACGATGAAAGCCTGTTATATCAACATAGAAGCCCAAAAGGTAAGGCGCAACGGAGAATGTTGTGTTTATAACCCACAACACAAGTAATGTCAGCCAAACACTCTTGACAACTCTCTGCGTTTTTAAAGTGAATTTCTTTTTTGACAACAGATAAACAAGCGCTAAGATAATCAGAACAGGAAAAAGAAGAAGCGTCATCGTTTCAAACAAATCTTGCTCCCAACTATACATCCAATAGTACTCCCAATACATAATTGCTTTTATTTTGGCACATAATATCTAAATTTAGTCATTCCGTTATTATTATTCAGTACGGATTTTGGCCTTTGTCTGAAATCTCCATTCCCAGCACGCCCATCACTATAATTCAACAATGTATCTCCTTTTCTAATAGTATCTCCAAACAAATTTCAGTCCGTTTTTTTTTGCTGCAAAAATACAACAAGAAAAACCGATTCCCGTCAAAGGAAATGCGACATTTGGTGTTATAAAGCGCGACACTTTACAATCTACACAAAAGCACTAACAGATTTTGTGCATTTCCAAATATTACTGAAAACCGTTAGGATTGAGGGAAACAGCGCCGTTATTGGCATCACCCATTTCGCCTCCGGCATATATGTGGTGCACGCTAATACGTCCAACGGACCCGTTACGCGCAAGGTGGTGAGATAGTTCCCCAAAAACGTCACTGTGCAAACTGGTGCAATATGATGGCCGTGGCAATGGCGGCGTTCAGCGACTCGGCGGTGGCTCGCCCGTGCGCCGGCGATGGGATTGTGATCCGATGGCTGACTACTGCTTCCACTTCCGGCGAGATGCCGTTCGATTCGCTGCCGATGACAATGATGTCTGAGGACTGGAACGCGAACGTGTTGATGGAATCCCCCTCAAGAAACGCACCCAAAATACGCCGTTGGGAGGATTGCCGATGCAGGAAAGGCATCAAATCGGTATAATGTGGGACCAGATGTGCAAATGAGCCCATTGTGGCCTGGATGGTCTTGGGGTTGTAGAACTCCACGCAATCCGAGGAGCAGACGACATGCCGGAAATCGAACCAGTCGGCGGTGCGGATGATGGTGCCCATATTGCCCGGGTCGGCGATACGGTCAAGGACCAGCACCGGCTCGTTGTCGGGAATCGGCTGCGGTTGGGATGCCTGACGGGCCACGGCCATCAGGTCCGGCGGCGTGGCCAGCGTGCTGATACGTTCCATTTCCGCCGAAGAAACCATTGTAACAGACCGATTGTGCAACAGTTGTTGATTCTCTTCCGCGGCAGATTCCGTAGCGAAGATGTCCTGCACCTCAAAACCGGATTGCAGAAGCATATCCACACTCTTCCGGCCCTCCACTAAGAAAAGGCGTTCCGCATCCCGGAATTTCTTCTGGTGCAACTTGCGGATATCGGAAATCTTATGCTTGCTGATCATCGGGAAGATGTTCGAATTGGCCAAACAGTTTCTTGTACTCTTCCCGGATAGGAATCGACTGGTGGGTGACACGGTCAAAGCCCGCGAGAACGCTGTAGCATGTAGTTTTCACAACATTGGTGCGTGTGTCGCGCAACTGCTGCATCATCTTGACGCTTTTGTTTCCGATGGAAAGCACGCGGGTTTCGCAGACGATCTGGTTGTGGAATTCGATACCCTCACGGAAATCCATCTCCACATGCACGAGCACCATGTCCATGTCGCGCCAATCAATCGGCCTTTGGAACACATACTCGAAATAGGCGCTCCGTCCGAAGTCGAAATAGTTGCACTGGGCTCCGTTGTTCACATGTACAAACGGATCCAAATCGCTCATTCTCACTTGGATAGGAGTTGAAAACTTGTAATCGTCTGTCTGCATATTAAAAAAGGGGAATGTTGCTTCCCCGTTATTTTTTATGTTTATAATGTTTGGTTGTTGGTCTTTGGTTATTGGCATTTGGCATTCAATCCACCACCAACTCCCAATTCCTAATCACCAAATCCCAAATTACATGGCGTTGATTTTCTTCATCAAGCCAGACTTGAGGTTGGCGGCTTTGTTCTTGTGGATCATGCCTCTCTTGGCGAGTCTGTCGATCATGGAGGTCATAGCGGACAGCTTTTGGGAAGCCTCGTTCTTATCCTCGATGGCACGGATGTCGCGCAAGGCGTTGCGCATGGTTTTGGAATAGTAGCGGTTAGCCAATCTCTTACTCTCGTTTGCTCTAATTCTCTTAATGGATGACTTATGATTTGCCATTTCTAACTTTGATTTATAATATTTTACGTTTTAAATTTTCGGGCTGCAAAAGTACACTTTTTTTATTAAAGTTCAAGAGGCGCAGAAAAAAATAATTTAACAGGCTACAAAAACGGTGAAGCTCTGTTTTCGAGGTTTTCATAATCTTAAAAGTATATATGCTTCGTCTAGTATCTTGGGACGGAACTAGTAAAATTGTGAAGTTTGTGAAGAAGTAAGGGTGTACTGAAATTCGACCTCATAGGTCAACATCCATATTATCAACAAAATTCATAGTTCCGCGTCATTGTTCACAGTCCCAACAACAGCACTCCGCAAAGCAATCCCAACCCCATAGTGATACCCTTCATGATAAAAAAATTCTTGCGCGACTGCGCCAACAGCGGCAGGCCGGCGTGTCCGTTCTGCGCAATAGAGTTGGCCAGCAGGATGGCAAAGGGTATGTTCCCGTTCAGGAACATGATGATGAACACAAGGTTCGGGCCGGACTGTGGAATGAAGCCCACTCCCACGGCCACTAACAGAAGCACGAACAGGGCCCACTGGTTCTGTTGCAACAAGGCATTCAAATCCAACCAATGTTCCAGACCCTGCAGCACGAGCAGCACCCCGAACGACCATAGAAACACCTTCAGCAGATGCTGTCGGATGACATGGTTCCAGATGTGTTCTTTCAAGAAATGGAGCACCCTCACTTTTTGTTCGGGCTCTGCCTGGGCGTGTGGTTCCTCATCGTGCGTATGCTCGTGCGCGTGCGCATGTTCGTCCACATCCTGATGTATCTCAAACTCATGCGGTTCCAGCGTAAAATCCCATTTTTCACCCAAAAAAGCAAGCATAAGGCCCACCAGTACGGCAAGGACAAACAAGATGGACATGAGTATCAGTCCCCATTTCGGACTCGTTGCAAAAATGTAAAAAGCCTCATCGCCGAAGGTGGCGATCATGCCCGCTATCAGGGCCCCGAACGTCACCATGCGGTGGGTGAACATCGACACCACGGCGAAGCCTCCGGCACATCCCGGGATGGCACCGAGCAGGGCGGCAATGAACACCTGAATGACAGGCCGATGACGGAACTTCTCCATCAGTCGCCCCGAGGAGGAGACGTTGACCAGCTCTATCAGTGTCATCATCAGGATGACCCAGCCGGTAATCTCCAACGAGGCGGTGAGCGCATGCCACACCACAGACCACAACCCGCCAACGGCAAGGGTTAATACCGGAATCATAGTCAATGACGGCAGCACGGATGAGGATATTGGTTACAAATTCAGATTCTTGGCAATGGCGGGGTCATTCTTTTTCGTGCCCCAGATCTTCGTGTTGATATGCAACGTGTCCAGGATGGTCAGCTTTTCGGAATGCTCGAGGGCGCGCTGCACGAAGATGCACTGCTCCACGGAAGCCTTCTCGTTGACGACAGCCTCCGACAGGGCCTTGCACGACTGGTAGCCACAGATACGGCAATCCACCTGCGGCAAGTTCTGGTTTATCTCGAAGGCGCGACGCATCTTCTGCATGGCCACGGCCATATTGTCGTCCATCTTGTCCATCGACCGAGGCTCCACCGTACCCAACACACGCTTATGCTCGTTGAGGTAATCCACGTAGTTCAACAGGTCGTTGTCTTCCGAGTCCACCTCGTCCGGCGACTTCTGCATCCGTTTGTGCTGGCGTTCAGCCATGAGGAAGCGGTTGTTGGCGCAAAGGATGCCGCCGGCGCAACTTTGGTCGCAGGCGCGCAGCTCCAGGAAGTCAATATCCTGAATATCTTCATCTTCCAGTTTTTCTAAGAAATCCAGCACATTGTGGATGCCGTCGATGGCCAAGTTGCGGCCGGTAGAGAGCAGCCCCACCTCCCCGCCGGTCAGTGTGAAGTTGACGCTGGACTTCGAGAGGCGGTGATAGCGTGTGCGCGAATCCTCGCACAGTTTGTACTCGCCCTGCTTGATGACACGCATCACCTTGCTGTACAGGAAGTTCATATTGATCACCTGACTGACGGACGATTCCTCTTCCGTAGCCGGACTCTTGATAGCGGCGATCTTGGCGGCGCAAGGCGTCACATAGAAGATGCCGATGTCCTCCGCAGGAATATGGTCCTCTTCCGTAAGCAGTTTCTTGATATAGAGGGCGGTAAGGTCCAATGGGGGTTTCAGCAGATAGAGATTGGGCACCAAGACGGGGAATTTCACCTGAATGAGGCGCACGATGGCCGGACAGAAGGTGGAGATAATCGGTTTGTAGCCGTTGTTCGCGGCAACCGTACGTTGCATCTCCTCCTTGATGAAATCCACGCTCTTCTCCACCTCAAACACATGTTTGAATCCGATGTGGTACAATGCCGACAGGATGGTCTTCTCCTTGATCTTCTCCTCGAACTGGGCAATGAAGATGGACGGGAGCAGCAGTACGGGGTACTTGCAATTGTAAACCGTCTGGAAATCATCTTGTTCGATGTAGATGGCATTGACGGGGCAATGCTGGTAGCATCTGCCGCAGTCCACGCACCGGTTAGGATCCAGCTGCGGGTGACCGTCCTCGATGTGGATGGCGCCCGTGGGGCAGATGCCGGTACAGTGTGCGCATCCGATGCACAGATCGGACTTGAATTTAAGGGCATGGTGGAAATCTGCTACTGCCATAATGATACAATATTATTTATTAAAATAGTTGACGAATTCTATGGTGGTTCCTTTCCCCACCACGGAATTGATTTTCAGCTCGTCGGAGTTGTTCTGGATGTTAGGGAGGCCCATGCCGGCGCCGAACCCCATCTCGCGCACCTTCTGGGAAGCGGTGGAGTTGCCCTTCTGCATGGCCCATTCGATATTGGGGATGCCGGGACCTTCGTCGGCGAGCACGATGCGCACCTTGTCCTCCTCCAGGTCAACGTTGATGTCGCCCCGGTAGGCGTGGGCCACGATGTTCACCTCCGCCTCGTACAAGGCCACTACCGTCTTTTTCACGATATCAGGACTTACGCCGAGTTTCTTGAGCATTCGCTTGACTTCGCTGGAGGTGGAGCCGGCATTGGTGAAGTCACCTCCTTCTACATGGTAGGTAAAATCCATATTGACAATGGTTTGGTTAATAAATTGCTGGTATTCCGGCCCCATAGAGTATGCCGGCGGTTTTGTACAGGGAGAATGCGGTCCGGACAATGACCATGTCATTGTCCTCCGCCAACTCGATCATCTCGTCGGTCACCACCTTGCCGCGGACCACCAGCATCAACTGGATGTCCGACATCTCGCACGTGCGTATCGACTGGAGGTTGCACAATCCGGTGAGCAGCAGCAGGCCCTCGGTGTCCTTGATGGTGAGTACGTCACTCATCAGGTCGGAGGCGAACACCTTGGCCACCTCGCGGTTTTTATACGCTTCTCCGCATACAAACTCTCCCTGTACCAATGTTGAAATTTCCTCGATAGTCATTTTGCTTTTTGTATTAAAAACGGTTAAACAATTTGAGCGGCAAATATACAAATTAAATCGTATCTTTGCCGCCCAAAAATTACAGACAAAATATGGAAGAATTTAACGACAGGGACGCGAATAATCTGGAGAAGTTGGTGAAACGGTTCATCTCTGCCGTTGACAAGAATCAGACCATTTATCTGGACGGGGATGACTTGGAAGACATCATCCGTTCCTTATTGAATTATGAGCAGCTCCCTTACGCCCAAAAGGCCATCCGGCAAGCCGTTTCCCAATATCCCAACGACCCCCACTTCCGGATTTATTTGGCTCATTACTATCATCTCAAGCAAGAGTTTGACTCGGAGGAACGGGAACTGGACTATATAGAATCCCATTTCGAGCCGATTCCGGACACCTACTACCAGCGAGCGATCACCGCCTTGATAAACGATAAGGAGGTCGATGTCATCCTCCTGTTGGAAAAGGCCATCGCCATTGACGACGTGCTGCCGGAAGTGCGCTTGCTGCTGGCCTACGAATACATTGTGCGGCAGGAAACACGCAAGGCCGTGCCCCATGCCATCCGGGCATTCCAGCTGGAGCCCTCCATCTTCTTCGAGCTGCAAGCGCTTATCGACGAGGAGCCTTTCCCCAATCATATTGCGAAAAACGAAGACCTGATCACCTTCTATCGACTTCTGCTGGAGGAACTGCCGATGGAAGAGTCGCTCTGGTGCGGACTGGGCATCGCATACATGAGAGCCGAACAGTTTGACAACGCGTCCGAGGCTTTCGAGTTCCAGACATCCCTTGAGCCGGAAGCCCCCTTCGCCTACGTCAACCTCGCCGAATCCCTGTTCGCAGGCGGCAAATACCGCGAGGCCATCTCCCATTTCCAGACCGCCAACAAACTGACCGACCATTTCAATTTCTACGCTCAGATCGGGCGCTGCTACGCCAAACTCCACGACTACGACAACGCCTTGAAAAACCTCACCAAAGCGGACCCCGACGACCCCACCTACCCGTTTGTACTCCACGACATCGTCAGCATATTCACGTCACAGGGGGAGTTCGACAAGGCGCGCGATTACCTTCGCAACAACATCCTGCGGAACCCCGGCGATGTCGAGTCTATCCTTTCCCTGATTGATCTGCTGGACCCCGGGAAAAACGAGACGGAAATCCGCAACCTCTGCTTCATGGCCCTCCACCGCGAAGATCCCCCGATCCTCTACATTCTCTTTTTCCTTTCCAACTACGCCATCCGGAACAACATGTACGATCCGATCATCGATCTCTGCAGCGATTATCTGGGCAATCCGGATTTCCGCCCCAGTGTCCACTACTTCATGGCCGCCCTGTTTGTCAAAAAAGGCATGATCACTGAAGGATGCCGCTATTTAGAATATGCTCTCCAATGCGGTCCCAGCCGGCTCCATCTGGACTTCCTGGAGATTGACGAGGACATGGCCAACATTCCCGAAGTGGCCGAGTTGCTTGACATCTACAACATTGAAGATTCATCCATTACGGATTCATTAAACTAATCCCCCAAAACGCCGATAGGCGTTACATATCTGTAGAAACGCGCGCACACACATCATCGCGGCGCGGCAGGCGCGTGCCACAGAGAACGGGAAGGGGCCGCCGCGAAACGACGGCACGATGAAAAGGGGTGTATAATTCGATGGCCATACGGTTCTGCTCGTTCACGAGCTTGTTCATCTCGGAACGTATCTGCTTGACGGAGGCCTCCACCTCCTTGCCGTTGATGTAGAGGATTACCTTGCGGGGGGGGGCTTTGACATAAACCTGTAGTTTGTGGCAAATAGATGGCCTAAACGTCCGTCACGGTTTGGGACGGTAAAAGAAAACCACAGTCGTGCTGTTTGATATTCTATTCGTGTTTGAAAGGAAGGATCTTGAGCTTCAGAATAACTGGTTCGTTATCACTTACTTTGTATTTTGCTATCGTATAGTCTCCGAAACCATACTTTTGCTTGATTTTTTTTAACATAGTGTATTTTTTGGGAACATAAAAATGTATTTTATTGATATTGTTTTCAATTTGAGACTTATAATACAAATATTGTATGGAATCTGAGATTTCACATCCATCATAATAAAAGAACTCCTTATTCGGATAACCGCCGTCTGTGGATTTGAACACCCACATATAGGAAATATTATTGATATTTAACACCTTCATTTCTTTAATATTATTGAATTTTATGTAAAGGAAAACCGTTGCATAGGACATGGTATCAACATAAGGACTATAAATCTGTATTTTTTTCAGCGATCTTTTAGTATAATGAATATTTTGCGGTTTTAAGTTTGGAATATTTGCAGAATCTAAAATACACGGATGCTCACAATACATGTTGAGTTGTCCTTTATTCAAGAGAAATCGGGCTTCGAAATAATCATTTTCCTTAAAATATGAATAACCATGAACAACATCCTTATTAAAATTAACGCCGCCAAACAAGGTGTCCGAACAGAGAAAATTTTGAGTTTTATGAAACAAGTTAGAAATGTCACTTGATTGATGAACAAAGAAGGGTATTCCCTTGTAAACAAACACATAAGGGAAAGGAGGATCTATATTTGTCCCTTGCTCAAGGCGTATTGTCATTGTGGTATCATTAACTATCATAGTGCAATAAAAAGGAATACTTTCCCTTACACACAGACAATTGCTAAAAGAATTGCACACATTGTCCAAAATTTCTTCTATCAATTTAGTTGGATTAATAACCAAATGAAGCTGTTTATATGAACAATCATTTTGTGCGAAAATATGATTGCAAAACATTCCTACCCCTAAGATGGCAAGCAAAAGATAATGCATTCCCCTTTTAAATACATTACTAGTATTTTCTCTCATAACCTCTATGTCTTAAAATAAAAATGCAGTTGGGCGATGCTTCTGGTTTGGTGCATAATCTCTTATGTCCATAATCCCCATCATTATAGTCTGTGCCGTTAGGATCCCCAGACGGTGTTCGTATTTGAGAGGGGTCTATCAGTTCTGATAATGAATAATAGGCAGGGTGACTATGTTTGAAACGGATTAATCCACCATTATAAGAATAGCACGCAGAAAGTAGGGCTGCAGAATTACAGTTTAATCGGGAATGATCCGTTATTAGGTAATCTCCGCGTTCTGGAGTTAAACCTGTACCCGTATAATTATCAACAGTGGCAAGTGCCCACTCTACATTAGTGTTATCTGCTAAATAATTGAAAATTTCTTCCATATCATAACTGCAGTCACTTTGATAAAAACAAATCTTTCCACTCTTTTCAGAAGCAGTTAACCCTTTCATTATTTCGCCATCTACATTAAGACCGTCAATATCAGTTCTTTTCCTAAATTTGTTTGCCCCAAATCCTCTAACTGCAAAAAGTTTGTCTGGCATCCCTTCTGATCCATCAACATGTCTAATATGTCCTGATTTGTTCACTTCCCATTCATCCTCCCCATTAGGGTCTATCACTTTTAAAGGGTTATTACTGCAATAAACATAGTTCGATTGATAGGGATATTTCCCACTCATCGGATCCACACTGAGCCAGATGCTCAAATCGGAGGAGTAATACCTTGCTCCAAAGTAGCTTAAACCGGTTTCCGCGTCGCGTTCTTTTGCGGAGAAGGTGTAAGGGGCATTCCAACTGGTGGTGCGTTGGTTTACAAAATCCTCACCCCAAGGCAGATAATGCAAATGCTGCTTCACCGTCCCGTTGGTAGTAGTGATCCAGCTGCTGCTGCCCAAGTGGTCGGGGTGGTAGAAATAGAGCGTGGAGGTGTCGTTCTGCTGGTTGGTGAGCGTGTCCAAATAAGAGAAGCGGGAGTTTGCCGGAACGGTCAGAGTTGCGGGATGGTCCACCCCGTTTGTCACCGCCTGCATTTTCACCTGCACGAGGGAGTCGCTCACCACGGGAGTGCCGACATCCGCAAACTGTCCCCTTCCCAACTGTGAAGTTATCCTTTCCGTTTCGGCGTAGTAGTGCTTGGTGTAGCCCTGCGGGTCTGTCTCCTGCAGACCATGCGGAATTTTGCTCGGAAAGAGGGACTGTACGGTATTCATTTTTACATTTATTATCGTGATATTCTCTGTCAATAACATGTCACAAGCATTGCCAATGATAGTTTTTTATTTGTGCATGGGAGTGATGGACAGTGAATTTAGCATCGAATCAAATAATTGAACATCATCTTGTCGTACTCCGTAATAGCCGTAAGAAATCCAACCATTACGAATATCCTTCCAGTATCTCAGAGCTGAATCAACAACCCCACCTCCTCTATCCATTTTAAGATCAAAGTTAGAACCTTCGCACACCATGAAGGCAGGCTCTATAATACATGCGGAACTATCAAATTTCGCTGAATGTAAATAGAATAAATAATGATAAGCGAACCTTTCCGAGTAGGAGGCACTATCCAATACTTTTACCATTTTGCCGACATTGTTGCTATAAGTGAGATAACAATCGTTTATGTATATTGTGGCGGGGAAATAACCATCCTCATAGGGGAAATAATAAACATGGTCTCCATCACTCCAAAAAGAAGAAGTATTACTGCGTGGTATAAATTCCCGAAAGAAAGAGAGTCTTACTTCAAAACAAGAATCATCGAATCGACCGCAAGGAAAGACTTTCATTGAGATAGTCGTATCCATCCCTGTATTTCTATATACATATTGACAAACACTCATATTGGATTTACAAGCAATAAGAGTGGAAAAAGAAAACAACAAGGCCAAGCATTTATATGTTATTCTATTCATAAATAAAGGTTATTTATACGGACTGTCATCCAACGAGTGCCCATCATTATTATAGTAGTATTTAATATTTCCATATTCATTTGGCCATGCAGAAAAATTCCCTCCATAATGCGTTTGTAGAGGAAAACCGTAACTGGCTCTTATGATATTGACCACATAGCATGCATGCCATTCGCACATGGCAAGGTCATTCACGACAGTCCTGTCAAACAAGCCATTCATAGCATCGTAAGCATGGGCTAATTCATGAGCGAGTCCCAAAAAGGGAATATTATCTACGCCATTAACCACTTTTACTTGACAACTGGAATATTTCCAGTGTATAATCCCCCCACATCCATTTGTTATTTCTCCATTTTCAAGCTTAGCTTTCCTCATTTCCTGAAATTCATCGTGCACATTTACAGCAGCACTATAATAATCAGATTCAAAAAAGTCACTCTTCACGTCAAAATATTCAATACTATAATTATAACTCGATGAAGATAGATTTTCTACCATTTCTTTCGCAAGAGGTGATTTCCCGTTGTAGAGTTCATTCAAAGCATCAATTGTTGATTGAGTAAAATAATCCCCCGTTTTTTCCATTCCCGGCATATATATTGTATTTATCCCATCAATCCCAACAATGATAATCGTGTCCCCATTCGGATCCACGCACCTCACCGGATTATTCGCGCAATACGTATAAGGCGATAATGACGGATATTTCGAAGCCATCGGGTCCACACTCAACCAAATGCTCAAATCCGAAGAATAGTAACGAGCCCCGAAGTACGAGTATCCCGTCTCCGTATCCTTCTCCTTGGCACTAAACGTGTACATTGAGCTGAACGACCCCGTCTTCTGGTTCACAAAGTCCTCACCCCAAGGCAGATAGTGCAGATGCTGGATGGCAGCGCCATTGACGTTGGTAATCCAACTGCTGCTGCCGAGGTGGTCAGGGTGATAGAAATAGAGCGTAGAGGTGGCGTCCTGCCGGTTGGTAAGCGTGTCCAAATAGGCAAAAGTGCCGCTGTCGGGAACGGTTAAAGTTGCGGGATATTCCACATTGCCCGTCACCGCCTGCAGCTTCACCTGCACGAGGGAATCGCTCACTAAAGGAGTACCTATGCCCGAAAAGCCGCCGTTCCCTATCTGCGAGGTTATCCGTTCCTGCTCCGCATAATAGTGCTTGGTGTAACCCTGCGGAGTTATCACAAGATAGGGCGAGGCATACAGGGTGGCCCCTTCCGGCACGTAATATACCGTACCCGTGCCATTGATGTTGCTCCAGTTCCCCGACCAAGTCAGCTTGCAGGTGCGCTCCCCGTCCGCATCGTACTGATAGTAGGAAAACCAGCTGTTGTCGGCAACCGTCTGAAGGCGGCTGTCCTCCGTCCAGGTGTGCAATCTGAAGGGCGGATTCCTCATCTGATTGCTGAATACCCATATACTCATGTTGCCACAGTCATCCCACGTGAAGAGGGGGTCCTGATATCCCGACGATGTTGCCCCCCGCACGGACTCCAGTTTGTTGCTGCCGGATTGGTAGGCGTACTGCATTGTGCGTTGCTGGTTCCCTGCCACCAATGACTTGCTCCTAATCCTTCCGTTAGCCGTATAGTTCATCGATTCGCTGAACGGCAGGGAGTCTCTGTTGTTTTTCCAATAGCCGTCGGCGGTAGCCAACCTGTACAGATTGTCGTATGTGTAATGTCCCTCATAGTGTCCACCCAATCCGCTCACGCCACCTGCAGAGTTGGAAATATGCGTGATGTTGCCCACGCTGTCGTAAGTGTAATGGATGTCCTGCATCAGGGAATCCTGCGCGGTGAGGCTCCTCAAGGTCTGGAGCCGCTGGAGGCTGTCGTATGTGTAGTATGCCCTTGTCCCGTTGCCGTAGAAGACGGCCTGCCTCAGTTCGAAAATGTTGTAGGCGATGCTGTCGATATAGTACCGGGGGAAGGTGTCGTATATCGGTTCGGGAGGGGTTGGCGGGGGATCCGGCGGTATGATGTCTCCCGGGTTCCACTGCACTCCGTCGGGCTGGTGGAAGGATTGGATTTGTGCGGGGCCTGTCTGGTCATGGTGCTGTCGCGTCACGGCACCATGTACCTTCCGCAGCATCCCGCCACGGTTGTATCCATAGCGCACCACCTCCCCGTCAGGGTAGGTCATGCTCTGTATCCTGTTCCAGCTGTCGTATGCGAATCCCATCTTGAAAGTGTAGGTCTTCCCCTCAAAAGGCAGTGCAAAAGTACGGATATTTTCCGTCACCTCGCCAAGCTTGCCGTATTTGAAGGTCTGCCAGCCGGAACCGTCCTCCTGCATGACGACACGGCCTTTCCCGTTGTTGCCCGCAGTGCTGTCACCGTAGGTGTAGTGCACATTGTTGGCGGGATGGTCGGGATATTCCACATCGGTAAGGCGGTTGTAGTTGTAGCGGTATTGTATCGTTTTGTTGTTTCCGTTGGTATGGCTGACCATGTTTCCGGCGGCATCGTATTCGTAAGTGTCTGTACCTGCGTCAGGATGCACACGTTTTGTGATTTGTCCGAATTTGTCGTATGTATAGGTGGTTGTGAGATTCATTGGGTCGGTGCTGCTTGTCAGCTGGCCGAGCGGATTGTATGAAAATTTCGTCACCGTGCTGTCCGGTGCCGTTTGCTGCACCTGTAGTCCTCTGGAATCCGTCAGGGTGGTGAGCGTGTTCTGTTTGGCGTCTGTGGCGGATGAGAGGAAATACCATTCCCCGCCTTTCTGCCCGAAACCATAAGCCATAGCTGTTCTGACCCCGTGTGGCCGGGTCACAAGAACTTGCCTGTCAAGTATGTCGTATGTTGTGGTGGAGGCCCGTCCGTTTGACGTGTCTGACTGGAAATGCGTCTCCGTCAAAACACCGTCTGTAAATGGATAAAACTGTCTTGTCGCACGTCCAAAGCAGTCATAGACAACCACTCCTGATACAAGGCTCGTTTCATATCCTTCGATTTCCGCGTCTTTTCTGGTCTGCACAACCCGGCCAAGGCCGTCGGAAATTACGGTGGTGTTCAGCGGATTGTCGGGGTGTTGGATGTCAAAATGGGATGTCCTTGCCCACGGGTTGTCTCCCTTGTGGACAGTGTCCTCGTCACCTTCACCGTAAGTTATCCAATATTCGAAGCGCAGGGTATAGCCTGTATCCGCAGGGGCGAGAAGGCTTTCAAGCCGTCCGCTTTTGTCGTAATTGTACGTCATCACATTACCGTTGATGTCTGTTGTCGACAACGGCTTACCTATCCGAAGGTCGTAGGCCGTCGTGGAAACATAGCCGAAAGGCACATTTTTCACCTTTATGGGATAGGTATGAAGGAGACTGTCATACGAATAGCAGTGTGTGACGCGCTGGCTCCGGCTGTTGGCCGGACCCGTAACTTGAACCATGTTGCCGAAAGTGTCGTATGCGAAATCCGTCACGGCGGTGTCATGGTCGTTATATTGCCGCGATATGAGAATTTTTCCGGTATGGTAGTTTACTTCACAGTCCTTCTTCCGCAGCAGGCTGTCTCGATAATCCTTTGCTACCATGCTTTTCACCATTCCCGTGAGATTCTTGCCGGCAGTGTCAGGATGGTAAATCATCGTGACAATGATGCTGTCTTCCGCCACCCCTGCCTGTCCGGCATCAATATATCTGGTCAAGTTCCCGTATGGCCCATGTTCATAGTGCTTCCGGGTGATAACCATTGCCGTATCTCCGCCTTCGTAAAAGCGCACTTCCTCCTGATTGATTGCAGGGTAACTTTCGCCATAACAAAATTCGAAGTCCTCATTCACAACAATTCCAGAATCAATCGTTTTCGGTACGTATGTGAAAAATTTCTCCACATATTTTCTTCCATTGCCGTCTGTCAGCAGCTCGTATGTTTTCAGATTCCTGAATTTGTAGAACCGGTTGCTGTATCTTTCGGTTACCGTGCGGTAAACGGTTCTGTTGCTGTTCAATGAATGGGTTTTCACCAAACCAAATCCGTAGGAAGTGCGCTCAAAGCGGTCATAGTAGGCACTGTCGTACTCAAAGGAATATCTCATCGTGTCATTCCAGTCATCCTCCAGTCCGTCATAGACAAAAAGGGAGTCAAGCACCTGTATGCGGTTGGGGCAGTCATATCCCATATAGCCCGACAGCCTGTAGTCCATGGTCATGCCGCCGCCCGCAAGGTTGGTCACGGTTTTTAACAAGTTAGCCTTGCCAGACTTGTTGAAGCGGACCTGCAAGTGCCCGATGTCCCCTGAGGTGACATAGTCGGGCAACCCGTCCCCGTTGATGTCAGTCAGCTGAACTTCCGTCTTGCCCATGCTGCGCGTATAACCGCCTTTGGGATTGACGACAAATTTTATCGGGAAACATCCAAGTGAGAATCCGACGCTGATGGCAACGTTAATATTGCTGCAGGTGGAGAGCGTGGTGTAAAGATACTCTCCATCAGAAAAGAGTGTATCCTCCTGAGCGAATCCGCTCCCTTTGTTGTAACGGACTTTCAGCACGCCGTTACCTCGTTGTACAAGATCCGGCAGACCGTCACCGTTCACATCCAGCATCATTTTGTCGGTGTTGTTTATATTGCGAGTGAAGCCGTAACCGGCCGAGATACTGGTCTCAAATAGGTTCACTTCCGTCGGTTTTACGGTGGAATTGTCCCCTCCGCTTGTTCCGGTATTGTTGTTGCTGTTTTCTTTTTTCAGACCTTGCACCACCAGTGAGTCCAAAAGACCGTATGAAACGCCACAGCCTGCCGAACCCCCTATGTTTTTTGAAGAACCTGCCCTGCCACAGCTTTCAAAGAGACCGCCGTCCACGAACGAATAGCCGAGATTGTAGAACACCTTGCCAGTCTTCGAGACCCTGTCCGGCAAACCGTCACCGTTCACATCTGTCCAGATGTGCTCATCCTCATCCCAGTTTTCTCCACCACACCCGTTCAGTCCGGCACTTCCTCCTATTTCATGCTGGCGTTTCGAAGAGGGCTTGGATGATGGAACTTTCTTTGCTAACGTGAAAGAAGCCCCGAAGGAAGAGGAGACCCCATTGAATGTGGTGGTGTCAAGCGGCGAGCCAAGGATGTTATGGCCGAGCATCAGGCTTGACAAGCCGCCTTGGGGCTTGGTGTACTGAACCTGCATATCCGAAATCACATCCGGATAGCGGTCGCCGTTCATGTCATAGAAGTCCGACAGTGTACGGGTACTTCCCCAATGCCAGCTTTTCCCGCAGGAGGGAGTGACACTGCTGCCAACAGGAGTATAGGAAAGGCCCACATTAATGGTATGTGTTTTGGTTATGCTGTTCCTGGACACGGCAAAAGCGGGACTGCCGTCCACGGTTACGGGAACAGGGAATTCGGTCTCATCCACCTCGTTCGGGTCCGATGAATATGTGTTGCTGATTGTGTCGGGGCTGAAATAGACGATGTTTCCATATCCGAGCCACCTGTTGGCGTCATGGTCGGGTTCGCACATCAGGAAGCTCTCCTCCACAGGGTCGAACACGGCATTGGACAAACCTGCATGAAAAGCAGACGCATCAGTTGTGTCCAAGGTGGTGGTGGAGGTGGTGTCGGGGGGAGTCTGGGCTTTCTGTGAGACCACGAGTCTGCTCTCGTCAAGTTCCCGTTCATCAGGCGTTCCTTTCCTGTAACTGAACTGCCCCCAGTTCTGGAACATATCCCCGAAAACAAGCATGTCCTCAGGTTGGGATATATGCAAACCGAGATCCAATGTGCTGCCGTCCTGCAATGAGATGTAGGCCTTATGGACATCTGCCAACTCATAATAATCATTGGAATAGAGGTCAAGGTAATAGACATTGTCGGCATTCATAATGAAATCAGTTTCCAAGGAGGCCATTCCATCCATGTCGAAAGACAAAGGATATGTCAGAACGGCACCATTGTTTTCCTCTTTGAGAGAAAATGTGGCAACGGCATTACCATTGGAGCCTTCGAGATAAATTTGGGCATATGATATGTCAAAATCCCTGTCGGTTCGGACACTAAAAGTAGGCAACACAGGACGGGGGTATGAAGTGAGATGGGGAACCATATTGTCATAGACGATGGAGGGAAGGATCTTTGCTGTGTCGGTATAGGAGTCCCACAACTCAATACTCGTGTCAGATACCTGTATGTAATAATATCTCGCACGCCAATCTATGGCATTCCAATTGACATTTGTCCCACATTCCAGCTCAAACCAGATGCTGTCCCCCTTGTTGACAGTGATACTGAATGAATCCGTGTAATGGGATACGGTATGCATCTTTGGAAAAACGACAGGGGTAATGGGGTCTTGCCCATTATGATAAAAATGAAGAATCACGTCATCGCTAAGTTTTTCAAGGATGGAAAAATCACTTTCAACGGTAATTTTTGACACACTGTCCATTGCAATGTGGTATTTTCTGTTGGGATTTATAAGAAAATCCCCAGCGGAAGAGAACTTGTAGATATATCTGCCGTCGGCATCCACCAAATCGGTGTCCTCAAGTGCCACATCGTCAATTTCTGTATAAACAAACATAGGGTTCCAAAAAACCTTGTCATACAGTCTCTTGTCCAGCGACTCCACCCTGAAATAGAATCTGTCGCCTTTTCTGACCGGAATGCCGACAAGAGTGGTTCCCATACAGATACGGCCATCCTGCGCCACTGTGTCAGGTGATAGCGGCTCCTGAATGAGCAAGTCGGCTCCGTCATTCTTTTGGATGGATATACGAACCCCGTCCATGACATGTGTGGCATATCGGGCGAATTGGAGATCTCGAGTGAGACAAGCGTAAGAATGAAGATTGACAATCCCATTGTAAGGAGCCTCCCACATTTTCACCGCGTCAAAGTCCGGGGTATATTCCGTTATTGCTTGGGTGATTGTGGTGTCAGAATGTTCGACATAACAGACAGAGTCTTTCCCATGGGAGTCATTGAGCACAACCCGCTCATACCATGTGGTGATAACCGTGTCTCCAGGCAAAAACATGCTTTCATTGACGGGCTCGTCCTGAAAGATGAAACTGCTGTCGCAACTTCCGCCGACCATTACTGTTTCCGAAATGATGCGTGTGAATCTGAGAGAATCATTTCCAGGCACATAGCGGTTGAAATATACCTGCCCCCCTTTTACTATGTCGGGAAGGCCATCCCCGTCAACGTCGGAAAAATAGTCAGTCCCTGAAGCTCTTGACGTGCTGTTGTTGTATGCCACTGAAGCCCCCAGTCCATAAAAACTGAGGTGAGCCTCAAGCCCCCAGTCATTGGAACGGCTGTGCTCGTTCATGAAGCCGTCAATGCCTGCAATCGGGGTCCGTATGCCGGAAAAGTGGGGACACCCGTCCTGCCCGACATACTGGCTTCTGTAATAAAGGCAGTCATTGTCCCTGCTCCTGAACACCTTGTCGGGGAGGCCGTCCCCGTCAATGTCTATCAGAGCCAGGACACCTTCAGATTCGCTCCTGCTGTGCATATAGTCACCACCTGCAGTGAATCCTTTTTGTGCCGGGTTCTCGCCAAAACCGACAGTCAGGGCTCCTCCGACATTCCAACCGTCGGAAAAGACTCCGCCAAGGGAGGAAGCGGCTATCTTCATCGGTATGACTCTCTTGGCGGCATCCTGGTCGTTGCCTGTTGTCATTGTGTCGGCATCGCCAAACACGTCACCGATGTCCGTTTCATCGTAATATTCGAAAGTGTGGGTGACCAAGTTGGCGGGTGAACTGCAATAGATACTGCTTGTCGGCCCATCATTGTTGTTTGAATCGTATGCAATCTGGCCAATATTAGCCAGCACTGTTTTCCCAAACATCCCTGTCTCATAACAAAAAGTGTAGGCTTTTATCCGCTGGTACAACCATTCATCCCGTTGCAGTTTGACCACAATGGCCTCAAGTAACTGGTCAAAGGTCTGTAGAAATCCGAATCGTCCGCTTGAGAAAGGGCTTTCATTGTTAGGTTTCAGCACAAAGCTGAGTACATAATGTGCGCTTGTCACATCAAGACTGTCATGTAGGGTGTAAGATATTTCTTTGGGATAGATGTTTCTCGGAGAGTTGCTGCTGTTTCCTTTCCTTATGGTTTGATATTCATAACGCACATAGTTCCCTTTCAAGTCCCTGACCTCCGTGAGCATCCATTGGGCGACATTTCCTTTGTTATCGCTCAAAACAGCATCCAAATCTATGGTGTCTTGATCAATTTTCTTGCCATAATAATAAGTCACGCCCTGCTTGTCGCGCACTTCCCACCAATAATTTTTTGGTGTAGTTCCGTGGCGTATGATTTGTTGGAATAATCCTTCCACACGGGGATAAAACTGTTTGCCATCCTCATACCGTTGCTTCCATGCAGCTCTATGTGGAAGAGGTTCGTAGTTTCCTTCGCTATCCTTTGTCGCCAGTTGTTCGCCGTTCAAAAGATAGGTCTCGCTCTCCTTGCTCTGGTCGTATCTCGGCACACCCCATCTCGTCTCCACGGTGATGGAGGGGATGGAGATGTCCCAGCCCACACCCAGCCAGCCGTTGCCGCCGCCGCTGCTGTAGGTCAGCGCGAGGTTTGGCTGCATGCCCTGCCGTCCGGCGGGGATCTCGATCGGGTAGCTCAGATTGGCCGTGCCGCTGTTGTTGGCTGTGGGCGGCTGCATCAGCGTCAGACCCTCCAGCGGGTCGGCGGCCTTCAGCTCCTTGATGCTCGTGGGCGTGTAGGCAGAAGCCTCCGGCATCTCTGGGGTCTTCAGCACCGCGTTGATGAAGTCCAGAGGTGAATCACCGCCGCCCTCACCCTGTGGGGCGAACGACATCATATCCCGAACCTGAGCGAGCGCATCCTGCGGGTTGGCCGGGTCATTCTGTGTGTGGGGCAACCCCTTCTCCCATGGTCGGAACCGCGAACAGACCAGCAGCTCCGCCTCGTTCACGGAATCGCGCTGTATGACCACCCAGCGGCGGTACTGCCTGTCATAGACGTAGGTCTGTATGTCATCCTCTGTGAAACCCTGCGGCAACAGGAACGGGTCGTAAGGGATCACAATCCGGCATTCGGAACCCGCAACAGGCAATGACAAACGGTAACCGCCCGCCTGTCCGGCACCGTCTTCCTCTGATTGCCCATTGGATGTCACGTTCACCATGCCCGCGTCTAACGGCGGCAGCTGCACGGGGGTGAGTTCCGTCATCGCGTCGGCTGAAAGCACGACGGGTGGCAGGGCCGATCCGGAATTTTCAATGGGAGGTGTGGAACACCCGTCATAGACCGGTCCCTCATTCAGAACTGGTGCCATGGCACTGTCCGGAACCGCCTCTATATGCGCGAACTGCGGCATGGTGCTCCCGCCTGGCCGGGCGTTCGGCCCGGGACTTGAGCAATAAGTCCTGTAGGAACGGGTTGGATACGGGTTGTCCGCCGTGTCAAATGAGGACAGGGCGAGAATGACGGCGGCCAGCACCGCGATTATGGCAAGCAGATATTGTTTCATGTCCGTTTGTTTTTGGTTGTTGTTTGTTTTTTAAGTTGAAAACACCGCTAATTGACGACCATTTTGAGGATCTTGTGCTCGGAGGGCGAGGTGATGTCTATAAGATAGTGTCCGGCGGCCGATACGGAGTTCCCGAAACGGTAGGCGCTTTGTCCCTTGCCGCTCATGGTGAGCAGGAGCCGCCCGTCGGAATCGTGAACCGTGACAACCACGTCCTGCATTTCGGGATATGTTATCTCCACGGTGAAGTTCCCGTGGTTGGGGTTGGGGGACAACCTGTAACGGGGTGTGGCGGACGGGGAGTTGCCCGTATCCCCATCACCGTTCACCGCCAACGCCTTGGGCGTGCCCGTGGTGTCCGATATCGCCATGGCGAAGCAGAAAAAGTCGCGCCCGTTTCGGTCGGTGTCCCAATGGATGCCTTCATACACATGGTGCCCCAGGCTGTCCATGCCTGTGCAAGGCATATATTGTGTCTCCCCCGCAGGGAACTCTCCCGTACCGCTGCGGTCGATCAGCAGGACCGGCGCGATGCCGTCCCGCACCGACGATGTGTCCAAAAGGACAAATGTGCTGTAAATGTGCGCGTTGCCCGTCGCCTGCACCATGCCGCGTCCGACGGCCTCGCAGGTCGTCCCGTCCTGCGTGTAAACCGTGGAGACGCAATGCATTGTATCCCTGCACCCGAACAGGATGAAATCGCCGTCAGCGATGAATGCGGGGTTGTCTTCGTTGTTTTCCGTCAATGTGGAGCCGCCATAATATGGCGGCTCTGCAATCCCGATGATTATATGTCCGTCGGCGAAATATGTCTGTTTCTGGTACAGCCCCACAGAATCGTCCCTGCCCACGCCCGCGATGGAGGCGCAGTAGCCGGGATAATGTGTATGATCCCATATCACGTTCCGCCGGCTGTCCAGGTAGTCGGTCTGCGAGAGGGTGATGCCGTACTTGACGGCCAAGTAGCTGATCCACTGGATGACGGCGGTGTCGCCGATACGGCGGTCGAAACACAAGGCCTCGGCAATCCTGCCGTTGAGCGTCAGGGAGTCCGCCCCGCAGAGCGTGAGCGCGGGGGCGCAGACCTCGGGCGAGCGCCACGACTGCGCCAGGTAGTTGACGACGGGCTTCAGGCGGTTGGCCGTGTCGTAGGTGATCTGCCCGTTGTCGTTGAGGATGCGCCGCGTGGTCTGCCCGATGCGCCTGGCGGTGTCCAGCCGTATCTGCCACAGGGCGTTCTCATTGGCGGTGTCGCGGGTCTCATAGACCACGATCACGTCCGACTGCCGGGAGGTGCTGATGCCCAATGGCAGGTTGAAGGTCTCCGCGCCATTCACCTCAAGGCATTTGTTGAAGTTCATGCGGGAGAAGGCGGCGGGCATGGAACCCGACGAGGGCGTGGCGTCCAGCCCGTTGCCGGACACATCGTGCCACGATGGCGCATTTAATACTGCGCTGTCGGCGCGCAGCCATACGATGGGGTGCGGGACCTGCGCCCCGAGGATGGCGACTGACAGCAGGAGGATGCAAAGAATGAGTGCTTTTTTCATGGTTCGGATTTTTTTAATGTTGCGGCAAATATAGAAAATTTTCAGATATGTACGGCCATGTTTTTTCTTATAAACGCACCCTGTTGGCCGCCAGTATCCGTCTCGCATCCGACACGTGCGTGTAGCGCTCCGTCATGGACAGGGAGTGGTGCCCGGCGAGGTCCTTCACGAACTTCGACGGCATCCCCGCCTCCAGCATCTCGGTGATGCCCGTGTCCTTGAGCGAGTAGAAGTGGTAGCTGTCCGGCATGGACAGGCTCTCCCGCATCCGCTGCCATACGGCGAACAGGTTCTTCGTGGTGTAGGCCCGGCTTCCAGGCTTGAAGTCCGTGGAGAAGATGTATGTGCCGGAGGGCAGTCCCCGTCTCTGCAGCTCCCGGAAATACCTCATCACGTCGTGGCCGAGCGCGACGGTCCGCTCCCGGTGGTTCTTCGACACCTCCGGCGGGATGCGCAGCAGGCCGCTCTCGAAGTCGATGTCGTCCGCCCGCAGCATGAGCATCTCCTTGGGGCGGACCAGGTACCTGAAGCACAGGCGTGTCATGGCCACATATCCGGCCATACCCCTCTTGTGGAAATAGTTGAGGATGCGCCTGCGGTCCTGTCTGGGGATGGTGGTCCTGTGTTTGGCCTCCCGCCGTTTCCCCCTGAAGCCCGCGAACGGGTTGTGCGAAGCGTAACCGTCGCGGACGAAAGACAGGAACATGCCTTTCAGGTACTGGAGCATGCTGTTGAAGGCGTAGGCGCTGCGCCCGTGCCCGCCGTACTCGTCGAGGATGCCCGCGGCGTGGGTGCTGGTGAAACGCCCGCAGAGCCAGTCGGCGATGCCGGCCTTTTCGCACCATTGGGTGAAGAACGACAGCTTGGAGCGGTAGCTGCGCACGGAATCCTTGCGGAGGCCCTTCTCCTTCTGCCGTACATATTCGGCGGCCGCCTCCACGATGGTGACGTTTCTCCGGGTGCCGGGATCCTCGCCGGTGAGCGGGTTCCAGCCGTTGCACAGCTTGCGGTTCACCTCCGCGCAGAGCAGGGCGGCGTATCTTGAGCGCGCCCTGCGGCCCTTGATGCGGTTGCAGCGGATGCGCATGCGCTTGAGCCTGTTGCTGGTCGGGTCCAGGACGTAGTAGCAGACGTAAACTTCCTTGTTGCGCATCACCTGCGCGGGCCTGTAGTCGATGAATGGTGTTGCCATAAGGGAAAAGTGTTTGAAAGATAATTTTATTGTATATATCGTATTGATGTAGCAAAGACCTGCAAGACTGCGCATTTCCCCGCCGTGGCGCAGTTCCGGCGCAGTCATAGCGGCGGGGATCCCGCATGGACAGGGGCGTTCCGGGAAATGTCCATGAAAAACGGTGGCGCAAATATGGCCATTTTTTTCCATATCGGAAAAAACATTATCTTTGCCCACCGAATAATTCGATATGAATCAGCGCATTACATATACCAGTTCCTCGTCTTCCCGCACCCTTGCGGAGATGTTCACCTTCTCCGCAAAAGAACGCGACTCCGAAACCGGGCTATCTTACTTTGGCGCACGCTATTACAGTTCCGATTTGTCCATTTGGCTGAGCGTCGATCCGATGAGTGACAAATATCCCTCTTTGAGCCCGTATGTGTATTGCGCGAACAACCCTGTGAAGTTAGTGGATCCGAATGGGGAAGAGATAGGCAATTACTATGATGTATTTGGTCATTTACTTGGGAGTGATGGCAATGATGATAAAAAGATTTATCTTGTTAGTGATCAACAAGGTGTTTCTAAAGACAAACAAGGAAATATTGTCGTTAACAATTCTGAATCTGTTCACGAACTTCCTGATAAAAAAACACGAAATCAGATTATTGCACAACTGAAAAGCAATAATTCCAAGGATCCAAATTCCGAATCAGGGGGGTGTTATGGTGGACCTTGGTCTCCGGAAAATCAAGGTGTTGAGAATTATCACGTGGAATGGGGTGAAACCAACCATTACGACCCACCGTGTGATAAAAACAGCATGGATTATCATCAAATACGACCTGAAAATTTTGTAGTTGTGTTTGATTTTCATTGTCACGGAAGTGGCAGTTGTAAACTCGATTGGGGTGTGTTTGAAAATGTTTGGACTCAAGCTCCAAGTCCAAAAGACTGTGCCAATTCCTCAAGTAGAGCAGCTGGTGGGCGTACATTTGCTGTTTTTGGAATGAGGTCGGAGAAGGTCTATTTTTATAACAAAGACGGAACATACGCTGTGTGGAGCTTTGATCAATTTCGAGATAACGAATGACAACTAACAATATGAAAAAAGCATTTTACAAACTTCTTTTGCTGTGTCTATGCATAATCAATACGTCTATCTGTATGGCACAAAATGATGAGTCTCCGTATATGTTGGATGAGATAATACGCGAGATGGTCAACACCCGCATTGATGTGCTTGAGGATTCTGCGTATTACAATCAACAAATGCCGTACTATAGGATGTTTTATGATATGCTGAACGACAGCGTGAAGATAGAATTGCTGAAAAAATCAACAGAACTATGGTATAAAGAGGGTTTTCTGGATGGTATGGCTCCCATTAGAGGGAATAAACTTGATTTTTACATTAAGATTTCCGTGTTTTTCCAACATTTTTTTCAAGAAGAACAAACGAAGATGTATCGTGAAAAATGGGAAAAAGAAATTGGGGACTCTTTACACTTTATTTTCTATGTTGACAGCATTAAGATTCCAAGTGAAAAATATCAACTGTATTGCGTTGTCATAAAAAAAGAAGGTCAGGGAAAAACAGTTTATACCGCAAGCAAAGGTGCTTCATCGATAAGAATACCAAAAGACACATTTCCAGGCGACTATGTTGTTATTATCAAATATAAACGTAAATACGTTCCTGTTTACAGATGTGATAATATGGGAAGGTTCTGTGGTGCAATAGGTTGTTGTTATGTGTCTTCAAAAGGGAAATTAAGATCAATGGGTGATCCAGAACTTACAGAACAAGGATGTTTCGGGTTGGATGCTTTTATTCATACTCTTGTTGATTATTATGAAGGAACAGGAATAGAGACAATTATACGCATCCAGAATCTTCATAAAACATCAAAAGAATATAGGAAATTAACCAAATAGAACATTTGAGAGAGACTGTCAATGCATCGCCGCCGACCATATTGTTTTGTGAATCCCCTGACGGGGATTTGGGTCCCTTGCGGGACTGTCCTTGGCTACAACTATGCATCCCCTGACGGGGATTTTGGACCATACATTGTAACGCCCATTCCTACCGAGCTTCTTTCCCTGCAGGACTTGGTGGTCGTGAGGTGACGTTGTCTTACAGATTTGTATTCCCTGACGGGGATTTGGGAAACACGGCGAATTCATCGTTTACGAAATCCTATCAAAAAAAAGCCCGTTGAGACATCACATCTCACAGTCTCCTTTGAATCCCGTCAGGAATTCCATCTCGGTAGCACGCGGACGCCAACGCAAATCCCCTCGCGGCGCGGATGGTGCGTGCCACGAAGCAACAAGCCCTCACGCCGCGGAAGTGACGACCTGCAGCCATGGGGAAAAATGCCATTGCCCATACCCAACGTGAAAGAGGACAGGTTATTTGCAATTATTTTGTAATTTCGCGGCGGAATGGATGATCACACCCGCACATATTGCCCACCGATTGTGTCCGCCGCGCCCCGCAGGGGGCGCAAGCCCGGTAGGACGAACCACCTCGTCCGCACCCCAAGCCCCGGAGGGGCGGCACGGCGTCTATCCGTTTTCGCGGGCGGTGTGACGCAATTCCACATGGATGTCGGGGAACATTTTCCGCAGATGGCGGGCCGTCTGCTCGGCGAAATAGACAGAACGGTGTTGCCCGCCCGTGCATCCGAAACAGACCATCAGATGGTTGAATTTCCGTTCCACGTAGTTGCGTACCGCTTGGTCCACCAGCGCGAATGTGTGGTCTTTGAACGCCTGCACCTCCGGATAACGCTCCAAATACTCAATCACACATTCATCCCATCCAGTAAATGCGCGGTATTGGGGCTCGCGTCCCGGATTGGGCAGTGCCCGGCAGTCGAAGACGAATCCGCCGCCGTTTCCGGAAGGATCCATCGGCAGCGCACGGCGGAACGAGAAGCTCATCACCTGCACCGTCAGACAGTTGGCGGGGCGGTAGGGTTTCACGAAATCCGAAGCGATAACCGCCCGCAGCGCACGGGTCAATTCCGGCAGCTGGATGGGCATGTCCATCGTATCGAGCAATCCTTCTAAATTGCGCGCTGCATACGGCACACTCTGCAGAAAATGGGACTTCCGCTCAAAATAGCCCCGATAACCATATGCGCCCATCGCCTGCAAGATGCGAATCAGCACAAAACCTTGGAAATAAGACAGAAATTCCTCCCTGTTGACTTTGATGTGCTGCGACAGCGCCTCCAAATAGACCTCCAACAGGTGTGTTCGGACGGCGGGTGGCATGTCTGCCTTGCCGTCGTATAGCAAAGAGGCGAGGTCGTATTGCAACGCACCTTTTCTACCTCCTTGATAATCAATAAAGAAAACCTGGTCGTCGCGCACCATGATGTTTCGCGACTGGAAATCGCGATACAGGAAATAGTCGCTGTCCGCCGTCAGCAGATAGTCCATGAGGCGGTTATAATCGTCTTCCAGCAGCTGCTCGTTGAACGGCACATTGACCAATTTCAGGAAATAGTATTTGAAATAGTTCAGATCCCACTGCATGGATTGGCGGTCGAAGGCGGCGCGTGGGTAGGCTACGGAGAAATCAAAGCCCTCCTTGCCGCAGAGTTGCAGTTTGGGCAACGTGCGCACCACCTGCTCGTAGCAGGCCATCACTTTCGGTGAGAACGAGCCGTCCTCCAGACGCTCGGCGCACAGCAGGTCGTACAGCGTCTGCCTGCCGCAATCCTCCTGCAGGTAATGCTGCTGGTCAGGGGCAACCATATAAAGCTGAGGCACAGGTAATTGCTTTTGGGTGAAAAATTCCGTATAGGAGAAGAACGCCTTGTTTTCGGCAATATCGTCGTTGTAAGCGCCGATTAGTGTGCGCCCGTCCGCAAGCGTGAGGCGGTAGTAGCGGCGGTGCGACCCTGACAGGGGCAGCTGTTCACAGGAAACGACATCTTGGTTGGCGTATTCTTTGGCCATCCGGCTCAAAAGGGCGGGGGAGTCAATGGTTTTAGACATAGTATGAATGGTTTGCAGCCGCAAAGATACGACTTTTTTGTATGCACGGTGAATGATGTGAGATGTAAGACGTTAGACTTGAGATTTTAGATTTGAGTGTGATTTACCGGTTCGTCTTTACGGAAAAACTCTTGTTAAGCAAGACCTTGGCAATTCCCACCAGATAGCCCCAACCGTAGCTGACATGGATAACTGGAAAAACCGCCATCAGGATGGGGACGATTCTCGGATTCCGAGTGGATTTCAGACTGAAAAGGAAATCAGCAATCAGGTAGAGGGCAAGAACGATCAGATAAAGGGCGAGGAATACGGGGTGCAGACAGGCTAAGATTCCGCCGATGAGCAATCCAAGGACAAAGCCCGGTGGGAAGAACTGCCGGAGGGTGGCAGGCTTGCCCAACTTTTTGTTTACCAATGGTTTGAAAAGACCATACTGGTAAAACATCTTGCTCACTTTGCCTATCGTGTCGCGGGCGTAGTAGTTGATGACTACAGACGGAATCAGGTATATTTTCCCGCCATCGCGGATGATTCTGCCGTTGAATTCGTCGTCTTGGTTGCGCACCAACTCTTCATCGAAAAAGCCGATCTTCTCAAAAATAGTCTTGCGAAAACAGCCGAAGGGCACCGTGTCCACCAACATTTCCCGCTCTGCACCGATGCGGAAGTAGGAGTTGCCCATGCCAAAGGGAGAACTCAGCGCGAAGGCGATGGCCTGGCATACCGGCGTGTCGTTGATGGGAAGCGTGCGGCACACGCCGCCCACGTTGTCGGCCCCGAGCGCGTTGAGCCGCTCGGTCAAAACAGAGAAGTAGTTGTCGGGGTACTCCGCGTGCGCGTCCAGGCGGATGATGATGTCGCCCTTGGCCACCCGGATGCCGATGTTCAGCGCCACCGGCACAATCTTGTCGGGATTGTCCAACAGATGGATGAATGGATGCCGCTCCGAATACGCCTGCACCCGCTCCCGCGTGCGGTCGGTGCTCATGCCGTCCACAAAGAGCACTTCCATGTTCTCTTTTGGAAAGTCTTGAGCCAGAATGGATTCAATACATTTTCCGATGTATTTTTCTTCATTGTAAATGGGACAGATGATGGAAATCATACGGAAGGGAATTAGGCGTTTGGTATAATCTGGCGATAGATGTTCTGATAAGTTTGGGCTATGGATGTCCATTGGAAGGTTTGGAACCGTTCTTCGGGCAGAGTCTGGTAGTCTTCCGGGTGGGTGAGCAGTCTGCGCAGGGCCTCCCGAATGGAGTCGGTGGAGTTGGGATTGACACTTTCACCTACCGTTTCTTCAAAAAGCCCGTCGATGCCTTCGTTTTTCGTGTAAAGTACAGACAAACCTTGAGACAGGGCCTCCATATATACCAATCCGAAGGTCTCGTGGATAGAGGGCATGGCGAAGACGCTGTTTTCTTTATACAGTTTCTGTAAAATGTCTTTGTCGAAAATGCGTCCGTGGTAGGTGATGGTGTTGGAATGGACATTCACCTGATCCAAAACTTGCTGTTCGCACTCGCCGGTGCCGCCCACCAAGTTGAGATGTATGTCGGGGATGTCGTTTTTGAGTTGCAAAACAGCATCCATAAGCCGCAGCACGTTTTTATTATGGTCGAAATTGCCCACGAAGATAAGGGAGTGGTTTTGTCCGTGCTGTTGCGGGTCGGGATGCAATGCCGACAACCAGTAGTTGTTTAGTCCGTTGGGGATGACGAGGCTCTTGTCGCGGAGCAGGGAGCGCATTCCGATGAGGGTGAAGTTGTTGGTCAGGCGCTGTTGCAGCATCGGGGTGATGAAGACCACTTTTTCCGCCTCGCGGATGACAGCGCGGTGCACCCACCACAGATGGGGCGTGTATTTCAGGAAGGCGTTGAGGTCGCTGTTGCGCACGGCCACGATGTAAGGGATGCCATAGTGCCGCTTGAGCCACAAGGCCGCGGCTCCGTCGCTGAACAGGTTGGTGGCATGTACGCACGCCACATCGTCCAAATCCACCTGCTTGGCAATGTCTTTCCCGATATTGTCGATTTTACGGTTGAAAAACAATCGGTGCAACGGTTTCAGAATGAAGGAATAGATAATGCGGGTGTGCTCTCCTTCAAAGGCGTTTTGACCGGTAAGGGATTCGTTACGTATGGGGGTGTACACAATTTGTTGAACCCCTTCTTGGTCAAGATGTTGGTATAATTCCGTGTGTACTTTGCTGTAAGTGAAGTCGTTGCTGATATGCAGCACCGTGTTGCCGTGTGCGTCGCGGGCGGGTGCCTGCTGGTATTGGCGGAACGTGGCCCCGAGGAGCAGGAAGGCCATCATCTGCACCGAGCCTGGCCCATAGGGGAAGTTGGGTTCCACGAAGCTGACCATCAGGGGTATCGTACACGCCACGAAGCCCACATCGCGCAGGGCGGTCCACCGTTCCCGGAATAGAGCCACGATGGTGCGGATGCCGAAATAGAGGTAGAAGGCCACCAACGGGAACGACCAGATACCATAGCGCACCATGCGCAGCAGGATGTAGTTGTGGATGATCAGAATGCCCGACGATTCCTCCTGCTCGCCAAGGAGCGGGTCTTTGAGGAGGAACTCCAACCCTTTTTGATTCCGCTCCCAACGGTTGGAGGTCAGCACGTCAAGATCCGAGGAGGATTTGCCCCCAACCATAAAGCGCGTCAGCTCGTCGCTGATGAATCCTACATATATTATATAAGCAATCAGAAGAATACCAAGAATGGTGAGGATATTCTTCAGGGAGGGACGCCATTCCCAATGGATGTCTTTGACGGAAAGGAACAAGGCGCATGCCAGCAGTGCGAAGCAGTCGGAGCGTGCACGGATGAGCACGAGCAAAAGCAGGGTGAGGATGAAAAGAACCAGAAAATGCGTGCGTTGTTTGGGCAGTTTTAAGGTAAAGAAATACATGACGGAACCCGCAATGGCCACCATGCCGCCAATCTGGTTTTTGCCTTCGTCCAGCATGTAGTGTTCGGGCACAATGAGGTTGCCCGCCCAGAAGAAGCAGTTGATGACACACATGACGATGAGCCCCAGCGTGTAATAGTAGCAGATGTTTGCCCACTGTTCAAGGTCGTAATCCAAGGTCATGCCGATGCCGATGCACAGGCACGCCACCACCAGCTGCGACAGGTCGGCGAGACGGAACCGATGGCCAAGTAGTTTGAAGACGACAAATTCCACCGCCACAATTAGGATGGTGAGGATGAAAAGGCGCATGAAACGTTCGGAACAGTAGGTTTCGAGAGAAAAGGTGAGCACAAAGGAGGCGGCCATGCAGGCCATGATGGCATAGCGGAGGATGTAGTACGTGACGGTCAGATAGACCCATGGGAGGTAGGAGGCTACGACCATTCCCAAAGTGGCCAGAAGCAGATATTGGGCGATTTTCTTTTTCATTGCTGTAAAATCTATTTGATTTTGGAGATAGCTTTCAAACTATTTGGATGGATTGTTTTTCAATGCATGGATCAGCAGGTTTCGGCGGGTGTCGTTTTTCAACATCGTCAACAGACTTTGCTGCGATTTGGACGTGCACCCTGTCAGACGGTGGAGGATCCTCTTAAAGATGATTTGGATTCGGGTGCCCAATGGCAAACGGGCGTCGAAACGCTCAACGATAGGGAATTCTTGGGTGGTGGCCAGCTTTTGCACAGCTTCTTGGAGGTAACGGTCATAGGCTGGGACATCGTGCAGATAATGGCATAGCTGCTCATTGTGCCGCTGCCGTTCTTCGTTTTTGTCAATGGAGATTCTCCTGTTGGCGGTGTTCACCGTGTCCACGGTCTCGAAAGTGAGCTGTCCGTCGCAGAGGTGGCCGATGACGCAAAGTCCTTCGTACCAGTGCGGTTTGTCAGTTTTGAAGTCGGGACTTTTCTGACTGTTGAAGAAGAAATTGCCCAGGCTGTAGAAGATGGTTTTGCCCTTGTAGGTTTCCCATCCTTGCGGACAGTGGGGATGTGTGCCGATGACCGCATCGGCACCATAATCGATAAGGTCGCGGTAGCGTGCGATGGTCTCCGGCATGGGCACATCGAGGTATTCGATGCCGTCGTGCGGCAACACGAACAGGAAATCCACCTCTTTTTTCGCCGCCATGATGTCGTGGTTCACTCGTAAGTCGTTGAGGTAGGCGCAAGCCAAGCCGTCGCGTGGCTGTAGTTGGTCGAAGACGCCGTGCTTCGCAGCAAAGCATAACGCCATAAAGCCGATTTTCACCCCTTTGATTTCCACAATCTTAATCTTGTAGGCATCCTCGTAGCTGCCCGACCCGAAGGTGCGGTGCCCCAAAGCGGCTTCCGTTTTAAGGAATCCCTCCTTCCCGCAGTCGAAGATGTGGTTGTTGGCCATCGGGAAAAGATTGAAACCTAAGTCGGACAGGAATGCGGGCGCGTCGTCGTTTTGGTAAATCAGGACGTGCGGCTGTGTCGGTTCCGGCATCAGGGGCGCCTCAAAGTTGATGACACGCAGGTCGCAGCTCTCCAACAGGGCCTTCACATCCTCGGAAACGGAGATGTGGGCGGTGGAGGGCTTGGAGCAGAAGTCTCCGGCGAAAAAGATTCGGATGTTTCCCATTGCGGTGGATTTATCGGTTGTTTGGCGGTGGAAGGATGGTTTTCTGACCGAAAAGCAGGTCGGTTTCCGGCAGCCGTCCCCGGTCGAAACCGCCGCCGGGTGTGAAAGTGAGTTCGCCGAAATAGGCTTTGCCTTTTTCCAGGTAGAAGTCAGCACGTACGAACGGGAAAGGCTTGGAGAGTTTTTCCGCATAGTCGAAAAGCTGGTCTATACCCTCCGGTTTGGGCAGTGTGAAACCCTCCGGAGCCGCCTTGCCCTGCCGGTTCAGCCGTTGCAGTTGCCAATGGCGGTCAAAAAAGTAGAAATCAGGCTTTTCCTGCGTTCCCCTACCGATACAGCACAGGACGTATAAGGCTTCTCCGTTGAAACAGTAAAATTTGTAATCCACGGGCGAACGACCGTCTTCTGTTTCTATAAACTGCTCACATAGAATCCGTTTTTCTTTGAAGTCGTATTGCGGCTCGGCAGCGATGAGGTGGAATTTTATTTTCTCAAACCTGTCCAAGTCCCGCTTGGTGGCAGGAATGTCCAATTTGGACTTGTCGGGACAGATGACGTTGCCACCACAGCCGAAGTTCCATTTCAGCACAAACTTGTCGGGTAGCTCGTCCCAGTTGATTTCCGATGCGTGACGATATGTTTTAATCAGCGGATTCAGGATATGCTCCAGTCCGCAATCCCTCACGTATTCGCGTACACGGAACTTGTCGGCGCATTGCTTCACTAACTCGTTGTCTTTGTAGTAGTTGAGCTTCATCCATTGGATCTTTTCGTCCAAGGTTTGCGGGTTGTCGAGATTCAATTTCCGATGATGGTAGATCCGAAACAGAGTGCGCACACTCCATTCGGGCGACAAGGTCGTCAGCAGGTAGCGAAATGCAAGGTTTGTTTTGGAACGGAATTCCATAGTATGTTGATTTATAATATGTTACCAATATTCGTTTCTTGTATTGGGCTTCGTATAAGCCTCTTGGATGATGCGTTCGGTGAGGTCTCCGAAGGCAGGTCCGAAGGCCGATTGGCTGAGGTCGGGGTTGGCATTCCACTCAATGAGGATGGGGGTGCCGTCCTTGCCGACAGAGAAGTCCCACGCGGCAAGGTTGAAGTAGGGCAGACGGTAGTGCTGCTGCTTGGCGGTTTCCACCACAGCCTGGAAATTCGGAATCTCATACCCCTCCAGCGTAACACCTACGTCGGTTTTCTCCACCATGTCGTTGCCGGGCGCACCGTAAGCGTATTTGGCCAATGTCCCGTCCGGATTGATGCGTGCGCTGATGCCGCCAGAGCTCTCATTGTCAATCACTTGGTCTTTCTGTCCAATCCGAATGACAGCATATATGAGCATAACGTCCATGCCTGACCGGTAGGTGAGCAGCCGGATGGTGTTTGCCGAGGTCGGGTTCAATGCACTCATGGCAGGATGCTGCTCAATGAACTCCTGCACCAGGAAATCCTGCCCGTACGAGGAAAAAACGTCCCCGATACGTTTGCCGTCAAGGTTGGTGATGCCGTTTTCCACATGCAGCCGGCGTACTCCATGCCCCCGCGATTCCCGAGAGGGTTTGATGATGGCGGCATCCAGATTCGAGCAGATACGTTCCGCCTCCTCTTTTGTAATGGCCTTATCTCCAGTATAATAGTAACCATTGATGTTCTTTATGAAAGTGGAAGGCTGCGTCACATCGGGAAACAGCATCTCGGAGACATTCTTGTCGGCGTAGGCATCCATCATCCAATATTGGTTCATGCGTCCGATAAGTTCCGTGCGGTACAAGCTGAGCGGAATATATTTTTTTGAATACTCGTTTCTTCTGGAATACAGGAACTTATGCCAGATGAGGGGCACTCGGTGTCCGGTGAGTGATTTGTAATAATCTTGGATTTCACGCTTTTGTTCGGCCGTCAGTTCTCTGCGTACGCGCAGTTTGCGGTATTTGGCCGTGAGTTCAGCCACAAAGGAGTGTATGGATATCCTTTTGGTTATCTTGGCGAAACAGCGTTTATATAGATCCATGAACATAAGGGTGGAATTTATTCGTTGTGTATGATTTTTTGAAGATGTTTTGGGGACAAAGTGTGGGGAAGCCGGCCGAAATCATATCTTTTTCCGGTTTTTTTCCAGGCAAAAAAACAGTCACGGATTTCCGGTCTCCATCCCTTCCGGATGAAATATTGCCCTGTGCGATCCCAGAAGTCGTTGACTTCAATGACCACAGGCCCGTCGTTGGTGATAGCGATGTCCCAGCCGGCAGCTTTGATGAAGGGCAGTGCTTGCTGGAATTTCAATACCTCCTTTTTGATGTCCTGCCAATCATGAATTTGTACCCCGTTTATGGGATTTCCACTATCGGGATGCACATCAATGTCGCGGATATTTTGCCACCCGTCATATTGGATGGCGTATTGCAGAGTGCCGGTTTCGGTGTCAATGCAGGCATCCACATTACCGCCACCTCCCGCATTGTCCACACATTTGCCGGCCCGCCCGATTTTCGTGAAGGTGGCGATGATGCGCGCCTCCCCATCGGGATATAGCAAAGTCATAAAGCGCACTGTGTTGACTGAGCTGGCGTTCAGGGAAGCCATCTGGTCGGTTTGCACCACGATGCTTTCAAAGATGAGCGGCTCGTCGGCCAGCAGTTCGGACAGTCGCGTCACTTTCCCGTTAAAAAGGTGCAGCATGGCATCTTCCTCTAAATATTCAATCGAGTTGACGACTACCACATTGTCGCCATGGGAGCTTTCGGTGGTTTTGATGACGCATTTCTGTACTCCTTTTTCGCGCAGTACCCTACAAATGCCTGATGTTGAATTAGATACATTTTCCGATTCGACAGCTCCTTCCGGTTGGAAATAGGCATATAATTCGGAAGTCCGGATGCCGGCATTCTGCATCAGGGTGTGAGCCACGTATTTGTTGCGGGAAAGGATGTAGTATTTGTTGGGGTTCAGATAATCCAGATAGTAGCGTTGCTCATTTATGCCAAGGAACTGTTGCCGGAAGGCCTCGCTTCGGTTATACATGGAGAATTGGTCATATTCCTCCAACGTGATGCCTCTTTTTCTGTGAAGATGGAAATAGTCGCGCAATACGGGCAACCGTTTTCTTGCGGGAAAGCGAAGCAAGCAGTTGCGCAGATGCTTTGTTTTTCGAAATATTGTCTTAATTCTCATATTGTTACAAGTGAGCTCTGGTATATCCGTATTGCATGTCCAGCTCTTTTTCCCGTTGCACATCAAAAATCCGGTGAAATCCGGTAGCTTTTACGGAGGCGGGTGCGCCGGCAAGCAGAGAGTCGGGTTCTATATTGGAAAAGTCTTTGTTTATCAAACTGTTGGAGGCTATGACGGTTTGACTTGGCACAACCGATCCTTTGGAAATGGTAACACGGTTGCCCACCCAGATGTTGTCGCCCAAGGTGATGGGCTTGGTGAGTGGGGGTACTTGGTTGCCTTTGTGGGTGAGTTCGATGTAATGAAAGGAAGAGTCCATGATCTGGATGTCCCAGGCCATACGCACGTTGCGTCCGATGGTGATGCGGTCAAAGCAGAACATGCGAAGGTTGGTGCCGAAGATGCCGTCGCGTCCGCCAATTTCCAATATGGCGTTGTCGGCCACCAGCACGTATGAGCCTTGCATGAATTTGATGGGTCCATGAATGATCATTGTGCCCGATATGGTCCAGATGCACTTCTGTACCGCTGTGGCGATGTAGTAGTCCCGTTTCCCGATTTTCACCATGCCCGAAAAAATGTTGTCTGTGTCTAATATGATTTTCCCGCTCATCCGTCTGAACTCTGCTCTGCCATAGACGTACAGGGGCAACCGGATGGCTTGTTGGAATGGCAACATCTTGAAATTCAACCACAACGTTTTGATGAGGTTGGTTTTGAAAAGAATATGGAAAAACAGTTTTATATGGCTCATTTCTTCAGTTTGCTTAACAGAATTTCTTTATATGTTTGATAGCCTTCCATTTTGCAGGCAATGGAGAACAGCCAGTACAGACCGGCAAACAGGATGATTTGGATGAGCATCACCCAATAGGAATGCAGGGGAATGTATAATCCGATGAAATAGACGGCAAGACCTATGATGGCGGTGCCCAAGTAGCAGATGCCCACATCTTTGATCTGTTTTATCAGTCCGTATTTGATGAGTTTTCCATTTACTATAGCATTGATGATGAAGGAGATATATCCAACGGAGGTTACCGCCCAAAGCAGTCCGTATATGCCGAATTGGAATCCGGCCACGATGAGACCGATACCGATGAGGCGCTTGGAAAGCTGGACAATGAAGTAGATGGTGCTTTTTCCTAATGATTTTATGACATTGGTGTTCAATGTGTTAAGTGTGTAAATCATGCTGGAGATACACAAAATCTGGAAATAGGGGGCTGCGGTGATCCATTTGGCGCCATAAAGAAGCATGATGAGGGGTTGTGCGATGACCATCATCAGTACCATGAGCGGGAAGTTGAGGTATGTGATGGCTTTGATGTTCTTGCGCACGCCCGCTAAAAGTTTTTCTTTGTCATCCTGAAGGGCGGAAAATACGGGAAAGGAGACCTCATTGACAATCGCGGACAGGGAATTGGTGGGCACTTCTTCCAGTTTTTTCGCCTGGGTGAAATATCCTAAGTCTTTGGCGGAGTAGAATTTGCCGATAATCAGACTTTGAAGGTTCGTGTAAATGGTTTCCACGAGGGAGGAGAGCAGCATAAGTCCGCCGAAGCTGAAGAGTTCTTTCAGCGACTGCAGGCTGAACTCCAGGGTGGGTCGCCAGGTGCTCATTTTCCAGAGCAGCATCACGCTCACCATTGCACTCACTAACGCGGACGCCACAAGACTCCAGACGCCGTAGCCCAGAAAGGCCATGATGATGGCCACCGTCACGCCGCACAATGCGGAGACGATGTTCCGTATGGAGAGTTCCTTGAATCGTAATTGCTTCTGTAGTTGGTTGGATTGGACAATGGCAAACGATTGGATAAACAGGACGATACTTTGCACCCGGAGCACGTTTTTCAGCAGCGGTATGTCGTAGAAGCTGGCGATGGCTGGAGCGGAGAAAAAGAGGATGACGTAGAAGATGAGCGACATCACCAGGTTCCAGTAGAACACGGTGGTGTAGTCGATATGGGTGGGTTCCTTTTTCTGGATGAGGGCTTGTCCCAGGCCGCCGTTGATGAAAATGCTGGAGATGGCGATGAAGACATAGAGCATTCCGATGCAGCCGAAGTCATCGGGCATGAGCAGGCGGGCGAGCACGATGTTGGAGAGGAAGGAAATCCCCACCGTGCCGACACGTCCGATGCCGCTCCACAGCATTCCGGAGATGGTCTTCTGTTTCAAGTCGCTGTCAACCATTGCTTTAGTATGTTGATTTATTTATCACCTTGTGCGAACGGCTCCAGATAATCGAAATGCGGGGTCAGTTTCCCCTTTTCGAGAATGGTGGCGCGCTGGATGATGTTGGAGTGTTCGCGTTTGAGCAACGGGACAAGCACATGCTGCATCAGCATATCGCCGAAATAGGCGCTGGTGTCGAGGGCCAGGGCGTTGGGGCAAGTGTCCACGGCCATGATGGAGATGTTGCTCTCTTGGGAGAAAGCAGGTTCCTCTTTGCCTGTTTGCGGGTTGTAGTCGTAAAAGGGCTTGTCGTGGGTGGAGGATCGCAGGGTGGATTTCAGGCTCCCCTGTATGTCGCACGTCACATCCCCGATGAAGCGGATGCGCAGGGTGGGGTCGGCCAGGTCTTCACGGCTGAGGTAAACAGGGGCCTCCGGAGCCCAGAAGTGGGCGGAAACCAGGATGTCGGCTTTGCGGGCCCAACGCATGAAGTCGCTGCGGTAGGCGGTAGGATGATGGATGAAATCGTCCCAGGAGAACGCCCCTCCGTCGGGTCGGGCCACGAGGCGGTCTGCATCTGCCGAGCAGAAGGAGAGTGCGCTGACAGGGCTGTCGGCTAAAAACTGCTCTTCCGTGAGGCGGACGGCTCCGATTTCTTCCAGAATGTGCTGGGCACCGTGCGAGACACGCCCGTTGCCGCTAACCAGCAACTTGACCGTCGGCAGTTTCACGGATTTCAGCGCATTGGTGAGGGCTTCCAAGGTGAAGTGCTTGTCGGGTTTGGGCAGCTCATAGAGTTGGTTGCGCAGGCCGTAGCCGCGCAGGGTGTAGTATGTGCCCACGATGCCCGCCCACCAGCCGAACGCACACACGCGCCGGTTGTCGTCGTCCACCAGATACTCGTAATCCGAGAAGGTGATGCGCTTGGCCATCAGGGTTTGCAACAAA
>JAEEGI010003383.1_pt1 | contig 38027 bp, 31 predicted proteins | sample 8958751 | NCBI WGS metagenome assembly JAEEGI01 (sample SAMN16246545, study PRJNA631951) | gut metagenome | biome: gut microbiome; feature: rumen; material: KS-attached | host: Bos | place: Iran: Karaj | collected 2018-10 | reverse complement strand
TGAAAAAGAAGGTAGTAGTATTTTTGTGCAGTCTTATGGCTGTGATGAGTCTTGTTGCCTGCGGTAAAGATTCATCCAAAGATGATTCAATCGAGAGAGAATGGAGCGGCGTGTATATAGGTGAAGACGGAAGTACGCTTATTCTCTGTGAAGATGGTAATGGATGGCTTAATGGCGGAACACCGGAGAACTTTGAGATCGAATGGGAAATCGATGACGATGAGATCACCATTACCTGCGATAGGTTCAAAGAGCTGGTAATTGATATTGATGGCAAGGATCCTGACGATAAGATCAGTGTTGATAAAGGCCAAAATGGCGAAAACTGGAATGATGAAAAGTTCAAGAGAACAGAACTTTATGAAGAGGATTGATAGAGGGGGAAGCGTATGAAAAAGAAGTCAGTAGTTTTTGTATGTAGCCTTATGGCAGTGATGAGCCTTGTTGCATGCGGTAAGAAAACATCACCTGAGAAAGAGTGGACCGGTGCATATGTTAATAAAAATGGAATGATGCTTATCCTTTGCGAAGATGGGGATGGTTATCTTAATGAAGGCTATAGATCTAATGATAAGATAGAATGGGAAATTGATGATGATGAGATTGAGTTTAAGACTAAATCAGGTGAAAAATATACCATTGATATCGAAGATAAAGAGCCTGGCGACAAGATCACTGTTAAGTCAAAATCAAGTAAAACTAGTGAGAAGTTCGAACGTGTAGAAATATACGAAGAAGACTGATCCAATCGAATGACTTTTTGTCACTTCGTTCCAAAAGTCATTCGATTTTATTATCAAGACTTTTGTATAAAAAAGAACTATGGAGCGTGCTAGATAGTGCTTCATGCTTCATGGTTCTTTTTCTATTGTGATATTGAAATACTTCCAATAATCCGATATAATGTTAGAGCACATTTGTGCTTAATTGAATAAACAAGGGCTAGTAAAGGTTTCGACAGGGGTTTTGAAACTGGAGAAGCTATCCGCGGGATGGTGCGTTAAACCTCAAACTTAAAAGTAAACGCTAACAACGATTACGAATTAGCAGCAGCCTAAGTGCTGCAGCCGTCAGCCCAGATGCACCTGCTCATCTGGAATCTGGCGCCATTCTGGCAGGAAACGACACATTCAAAGCTTTGAGATTGTGGGCGTAACATGAAGCTACCGATTCAGGTTGTTCGTAAACTGATGGTCTGATGAGGAAAATGGGGCAACCCGAAACAGTTTACTATGATAGTAGAAGGACAGCGGACGAGCTTTTGGACACGGGTTCGACTCCCGTCTAGTCCACTTATATTGTAACAGCAGCAGTACCTGACGCGTCTCTTATCAAAGAGAAATACGTCGGGTCATTTTTTTAGTCAGCTCTCCTATATGACGACAGTATAACTAAAAAAAGACGCCAAAGCCTTAAAAAATCAGGTTTTTGGCGTCTTTATTTTTTTATTTCTCTTCGTATATCTCTACACGTTTGAACTTAGCTGAACTTTTATCACTTCCTTTTACAGTGATCCTATCTCCAGGCTCTTTGTCTTCTATGTCGATTGTGAATTCTGTTCCGTTATCTGCTTCGAAGCTGATCTCATCATCTTCGATCTCCCATTCTATCTCCATATTACTGCCATAGCCGTCATTGAGATAACCTGAGCCGTCCTCACTTAAAACAAGGATCATTCCGCCATCATTAACATATGCTCCGCTCCAGGCTTTCTCAGGTGATGTCTTGCTACATGCTACAAGACTTGTAACTGTCATGATAGTGCAGATCAAAGCTGCTGCTTTCTTTTTCATTTAATAATTCCCCCTAAATCAGTCTTCTTCATATATCTCTGTTCTATCGAAGTCCTCGTCTCTCCATGACTTGCCTTCTTTGCCGGATACACAGATTGTATCATCAGGCTCTGCGTCATCAATGTCGATGATAAGTTTTTCAAATCTGTCGCATTTGATCACGATCTCGTCATCATCAATCTTCCATTTGATCTTATCATTATCAGGGGTGCCGCCGTTGATATAGCCGCCTCCATCTTCGCATAGAATAAGAACACTTCCGTCCTTACCAATATACACTCCTGCCCATTCTTTCTCAGAAGATGTCTCCTTGCCCTTGCCACAAGCGGCAAGACTCAGAACAGCCATAAGGCTGCAAAGTGCTACTACTGCCTTCTTTTTCATATGATTCCTCCCAAACATAACTTTAAATAAAGCCCTGATCATATAGAGAATGCCTACACGATCAAGGCTTACAGAACTTTATTATACCCCGTAGATTGTCCTCTGACAATTCGTTTATTTCTAAATCACTGAAACTTCGCACTTGCCAAACATACGCCACCCTTTGAGACAGTGCCGATGCTGATAGTTTATAATGCAAGACTCATCTCATGCCACTCTTCGCCGGCCCAGACAGATCCTGATATTCCCTTGTCTACGAAGCCGAACTTTAGGTACATGCCAACTTTGCTGTCAAGGCAGGTAAGGACGAGGCTCTTACGGCCTCTTGCTTTCTCGCGGATTCCATACTGCCTTACAAGTTCTCGTCCGAGGCCCTTCATCTGATAATCAGGAAGGACGTCAAGGCCGCAGATCATGACATTATCTCCACCCGGATCATGGTTTGATGCATCTGTGAAGAATTCATCCTTAAACTCAGTCTCATTAGTAGAGATTCCGTTTAAGAATCCCGCAATCTTGCCGGTAGTCTTGTCTACTGCTACAAGAAAAAAGTCAGAAGCTGCCTCTATCCTCGAAGTCATATTCTCAGGCGAACACGCTTCGTGTGGCGGGAAGCAGGTATGCTCTATAGTTATAGCCTGATCTATCTCGTCTTTGTGAATGGTCCTAAATTCGAAGTTTTCAAGAAAAGCTATATTGTTTACGGCTTCATTCTGACTATTTTCCAAATTCATCTCAAAATCCTTTCATTAACTACTACCTATCACATCGGCCAACAGATCCATTATATCGGCTCACAGCTAACAAGTCCTATACTTTTTATATATAATCATAATAAGAAATATATATATCATAGTCGAGCTTTTATGACGTTGTAGACATATTCATAGATGAATAATCTGATCAGACATGAATTAGTCAGCACACTACCTATCACACTTCCTCGACGCCGTCGCACATAGGAATAGTACTGATAGAACCGTCTTCGTTATAACTAAACTCGGCTACGCACACGCTTCTATGGAAGAGGCTTCCTCCCGGAAGATCTCCTGTGTGGTAAAAGAGATATGAATGTCCTTTAAAATCGCAGATGCCGGGATGGTTAGTGAAGATGCCTCCTTCCTCTTCTGCCATGAGGACACCGCCATATACCCATGGTCCTGTAGGGGATGTTGATGTAGAGTAGGCCAGGTGCTCGTTTCTATTCTTGCCTTCTGCAAATGCAGCATAGACCATGTAGTAGAGGCCATCTTTTTTATAAAACCAAGGTCCCTCGCCGTAGGATGTTCCTGTCATGTGGCTTCCTTTGGAAAAAGACTCCTGGGTCATAGGAACCTTCACAACTCCCACGGATTCATCGTATGATACCATGTCTTCATTAAGAAGGACGTAGCGAAGTTCAGGATTACCAAAATACAGATATGCCTGGCCATCATCATCGATGAATACAGTAGGATCGATGTCATTCCAGTCGCCTTCATCTACAAGAGGATGTCCAAGGTCCTTGAAAGGGCCAACAGGGCTATCTGATACGCCGACAGCTATTGCCATGCCGCTGTCTTTTTTCTTAACCGGGCAATAGAGGTAGAACTTGCCATTTCTCTCGATGCACTGCGGAGCCCAGGCTCTTGCATCTGCCCATTCGATATCATCAAGTGAGAAGATCTTGCCGTGGTCTTCCCAGTCAACCATGTTGGTTGTGGAGAAGCATCTCCAGTCATTCATTGTATAGAAATCGTTAACGAGTTCGTCTTCGTCATGAGTTGTATATAGATAAAGCTTATCTCCATACACCATAGGTGCAGGATCTGCTGTATAAATAGATGAAACAATAGGATTAGTGCTTTTTCTTTTTAGTGTCGTCTCCATAGATGAATAGTCTCCTTATTGGCTGTGTACTCAAACTTCCCACTTGGAATGTGTGGCATCCTCGAAAACTTTGCAGGGACTCGCAGCCTCGGACATACAGAATATAAACCTTTGGCACGCTGTTAATTGTTTTATAATTCATGGCATGATATCTGGAGTTTTCCATTCTGGGGTCCAAACTCGCTTCGCTCAAACATGTGGACCCCGGGCAGAATGGAAATCTCCATCTATCACGCTCATGAATTTAATAAAACAATTAAAAAGCGTGCCAAAGGTTTATATTCTGTATGCCCGTGGCCACGAGTCCCTGCAAAGTTTTCGAGAATGCCACACATTCCAAGTGGGAAGTTTGAGTTGTATACTTATTATATTTTTACTAAATCTTTTTTCAGAAAAGCGAGTTTTTATGCCTTCTTATAGTTTGGAAAAAGGTCGCCCAGCTCTACGCTGCTTCCATGATTAGCCTCATCGAACAAAGTCATGGGTAGTGTATTGGCGGTATCAGCTGTCATAACTTTTCTTTCTTCAGGGATAAGTGGCATGAAGCCTGTTCCTGACTTTATCGCATCTACATAGTCATAGATGCTCTCGATAGGTTTTTCAAAGAGCATGCCGGCGCAGCTGCCTTCTAAGACGTTGACGTCATGGAGGTCTGTGCCGGATGTCATGGTGATGCCTCTGTCCTTGCAGAAGTTATAGGCAAGGATGTCCTGATACTCGGGATTGCCATAGTTGCAGGCTTCCATGGCATCGCACTGATATGGGTGCAGGTATATGTCAGAGAGGTAACCTCTTTCTCTGAAGGGGTGAGCCTGAACTATAAGGCCGCCGGCTTCATGGATGAGCTTCATATACTCAAGGTGATCAGCATCTCTTATCTCGGGATGAGCTTTGAGCCAGTCCTTGTCAGGGCCATAGATGAGGTATTCATCTCCGTGCTGATTCTCCTCCCAGCCAAAGAATACCTTGAAGCCCTGCTTGTCGCCTTCTTCTTTGGCTGCTTCGTAGCCTTTGCAGAACTCATCTATATATTCTGACCAGGGTAGGTGTCTTGAAGGTCTTGTATTACCACGGAAGAAATGGTCTGTGATGATCATACCGTCATAGCCAAGTTCCTTGAACTTCTTTATATAATCCCTTCCATCAGTCTTGCCGCATGCACTGGACTGGGCCGTATGCATGTGAACTTCGTATTTATACTTGTACTTTTCAGTTTCAAAACTCATTGCTGCTACCTCTGAATATATCTTTTTCTAAATAACCAAGCTACTTCCAAACTTTATAATCATATTACTACCAGATTGTTACGTTTCTTCGAAACTCTCACATCTACGTTCCACTACGGTCGGCGCAAAGCAGACATCCCCCGGATGTCTAGCGCCATCAAACATTTGCAAATCCGCACTACGTGCTACTTTGCTCATGTTTGACGGGCCATAAAGTCATATTCTATTTGTATAAAAAGTATGTAAATACAAATACATTATTTTTCCAAAATAATAACATTCCAGGAAAGTGGCTTAACATAGGTCTTGACCTTGCCATCTTCAAAGGTCACACCGCTGACAGTTACAGGCTTTATGATATCAGGATCTTCAAAAGAGTTCCTTGCATCTATATCTTCTGTATACATAGCTTTGTGACACACTTTATCATAGCCTTCAAAACCGGATGCGTCTATAGTCAGAGGGTACTCGTCGCTATCGCTTTTATTGATAACGAATATAGCTACGCGCTCCTTGTCCTCATCCCAGGCTGATGCAGCATCGATGTAAGGCACGCCTTCCTTGGTAGGATACTGGGAGTTGTCATCGATAGCATATCCGGGGATATCGAAAGTCTCACTCTCAACAGCCGTATTAAGGGCTGTTCCCTTAGCATACTCGATAAGGTCTGTGAATGGATAGAAGGATGCAGACTTCCATACATGATCATGGTTTGAAGCGCACAGAGCACCAAGGCCTCCTGTCATACAACCGATCTTGACTCTGTCAGCATGACGCAGAAGCGCAAGCTGGATAGATGCCATAGAGAGGGCATGTACCATCTCGCTGCCAGGGAAGATCCTGTCTTCCATATTGTCAGGGTCGTGCATTATGTATTTTCTCTCAGGATTGAATACATAGTGACTTCTGTACATGTTGTGAGGTCCGTAGCCAGGATTAAGAGGCGACAGAGGGCGAACCATAGATCCGTATTCGTCAAAAGAGATCATGACCTTCTTAGGAGATCTCATCTTGGCTGCAACAAGGTCGCACAGAGCTACCTCTGTATTGATAAAGTCTTCATAATAGAGCGATCCGCCAAGAAGAGCCTTAAGGTCTCCGGGAGGTGCTATGTGATAGTGATGAATTGACAGATAATCGACAGATTCATAGCACTGCTCCAAAACCTCCTCATCCCATCTTGGGAAGTGGTCCATGAACGGTGCGGACGAACCGCATACAGCCGTCTCTATAGAAGGGTCGATCCACTTGACAACCTTGGACACTTCATTGGTGCGATTGCCGTATCCTTTTGGATCTTTCTCCCATGATCCAAGCTGCCAAGGACCATCCATCTCATTGCCAAGATACCAGGTCTTGACGCCGTAAGGCTTGTCGTGTCCGTTTTTCCTTCTTAGTTCTGCCCAGTAGCTTGTGTCCTTGTGATTGGTGTACTCTACTATCGCCATGGCATCGCGGATATCACCTGTGCCAAGGTTGACAGTATACATAGGCTCAGTTCCAACCTTTTCAGCCCAGCTAAGGTACTCATCGTGACCTACCTGATTGGTATAATACTGATACCATGCTGGATCCAGAACTGTCCTTCTCTCTTCTTTAGGTCCTATAGAATTCTTCCAGTCCCAGCCTGATACGAAGTTGCCGCCGGGAAGTCTTATAGCAGGCATTCCGGTCTTTTTAAGAGCTTCGATGATATCTGTTCTAAAGCCCTCTTCATCTGCTGTAGGATGCTTGGGATTATACATAGTACCATTGACCATAGTGCCGATCGGCTCTAGGAACGTACTAAAAAGTCTCCTGCTGATATCACCTGTTTTGAACTGCGGATGGATCGTTATCTTAGCGTCTTTACTCATAATGTCAGTCCCCCATTTACAATTTGTGCCATCCCATAAGCTGTATGCTTATGCAATAAGTAACCATCTAAAACTTCCCACTTGGACGGACCGACATCCCTAAAGTCTTTACTGGGGACAGGCAGTATATAAATCAGTGCCACGCTTTAATTGTTTTATGAATTCATGGCATGATATCTGTAGCTTTTTATTCTGGGGTCCAAACTCGCTGCGCTCAGACATGTGGACCCCTGACAGAATAAAAATCTCCAGCTATCATGCTCATGAATTCTATAAAACAATTAAAAAGCGTGGCACTGATTTATATACTGCCTGCCCCCTGTAAAGACTTTAGGGATGCCGGCCCATCCAAGTAGGAAGTTTTAGTATCCATATACAATTTTACAATGAGGGATTTATTTAAACTAAAAAACTATTGCTATATTTTTATCATTAGTTGTCATTAATGACGTCATATAGCATCACTTAATCAACTCAAACTTCGCACTTGCCAAACACACGCCACCCCTTGGGGCAGCACAGATGCGGATAGTTTGTAATACATTTTCGTATCTTTTGAAGGTGTTATAAAATTCAGGAGTATGATAGATGGATCTTTATATTCTTCTTAGGGTCCGCATGTCTGAGCGTAAGCGAGTTTCGGACCCTAGAATATAAAGATTCAGATATCATGCCCGGTTACAGGATGTAACTAGACATGTATAGAAATACATGGATGTATTTCTATGTCCTTGAATTTATAACACCTTCAAGATACGAAAATGTATTACAAACTATCCGCATCTGTGCTGCCCCGAGGGGTGGCGTGTGTTTGACAAGTGCGAAGTTTCAGTTAATATACTATAATCCCCATCACCGCTGCGATGCATATAAGTCCTATAGGCGATATGCCTGACTTCAGCACCTTCCTGGAGCCAAAATATATAATAGCCAATACAGCACAAAAAAGAGCGGCCTTAATATCAGGGGTAATAGACATCCCTTTAATGAAGGTATTTTGTAATATCATGCTGACACCCATAGCCAGGATGATACCCATAATGCAGGGTTTTAAACCTCTAAGCACTGCCTGAACATAGGGACTATCCAAAATGCTCTTAAGTAAGATCATAATAAGTATGATGATCACAAAGGCAGGAAGAGCTACAGTGAAGGTCGCAAGAAGCGCTCCCGGGATTCCTGCTGTCACGGTGCCTACGTATGTAGCCATATTGATCATAAGAGGTCCCGGCGTACTCTCGCTCACAGCTATCATGTATGATAGCTTCTCTTCATCAAGCCATCCGTAGTGTAGCACCACATCTCTTATAAGAGGGATCGCTGCATATGCTCCGCCAAAAGAAAACAAGCCCACTTTTAGAAATCCAAAGAAAAGATCTATATAAATCATCATCTGCTGCCCTTCCTGGTAACCATATTTCTGACACTGTATATAAGCAGACTGCAAAGACCTGCCACCAGCATCAGCGTAATGGATGAAATCTTGATAGCGCAGATATTCACAGCCATCATGATGACAAAAACTGTTATCAATACAGTAATCTGAAAAGGCCTTTTTGGCATCTTTTTGATCATCTTAAGAGCCGCATCCAGTATAAGCAGCCCAACAGCTATCTTGATCCCCTTAAATGCGCTCGCTATCCATGCTATCTCCAGGAAGCTGTCCAGGAACATGGAGATCACATATATGATGATAAAAGATGGAAGGATCACTCCTACAGTAGCTGCAATAGCCCCCATCAGCCCGCGCCTCTTATATCCTACATATGTCGCGCAGTTTATAGCTATAGGCCCCGGCGTTGATTCTGCGATGACTGTTATATCCATCATCTCATCATGGGTGATCCACTTCTTCTTATCAACGCAGATATCCTGTATCAGCGAGATCATGGCATACCCTCCGCCAAAGGTAAAAAGACCTATCCTAGCAAATGTCAAAAAAAGCTCAATAACCAAAACATCCTCCGAAAAACAAAAAGTTCAATAGCCAGATCCCCTCCATAGATCATAAAAGTTCAATGACTGCAACATCCTCTAAAGATCAAGAAAGTCAGAGATCAAGTTCCAGTGAATCCGATATATAATACTTAAAGCCATGCGCCTTGCAATAACGGCGTATCTTCATGGACAAAAGCGGATCATCAGTGTATTCCAAAAGGTATATATCAATGCCCTCATCTGCATATGTCTCTATATAGTCCTTAAAATATTCCTCGTCATCTGCAGCAGCTTCATGGAACTCTTCCTCGTCCCAGTCAATACTTGTAAGTACGGATTCCTGATTGATACCTGTTATGATATCATCTGCATCCCCGCCTCCATCTGTATATGCAGTAACAAAAGCATCTCCGCCGTTGACAACAACCTCTGCTCCTGTAGCTATGAGACCTTTCATTATAACAGTAAGTCCTTCAAAGATTTCCTTTTCAGGATACTGATAATAGACATCACAATTATCTACAAAAAATCCATCTATTCCTTTATCCAAAAGGTCAGGCGCCAGTATATCAAGGATGAACTCCTGCCATCTGCCTGAAGAGACATCTACCCACTTCTCTTCTTCCCAGTGTTCATAGACATCAAGTGTCAGATCTTCATATTCATCATAATAATCACGGAACGATTCTATAGAGCCAACGTTTATATAGCTATAAACCTCATGGCCCTGCTCCTTGAAATCCTCTATATCCTCTTTGTCAAAATACTGGGCATCTATCACCACCGTCTTATAATCCGAAAGATCCTCAAGATCGCCATCATAGCTTAAGAACACGCCGTACTCACCCTCCCCATAAGAGCAGGCTGATAAGGACAGCGCGGATATAATTGTAACGACTATTAAGTTATATTTTTTCATAAATAAATTATTTGTTTTTTTTAGTCTTTCCATTATATTTTGATCGTTCACAAGAAAAGCCATTCGTCAATTTTCATTTACAGTAACGAATGCATTCATAACCTGCTATTTACATCTTCGATAACAGCTTGATCTTAACCTGCTTTTGAAAAAAAGCTGCCCCAAAGCAAAGAACCTGTTCGTAGCCATAGAGTCCTTCAGCATACTTCTCAGTAATGATCTGGTTTATAGCTTCATCACAGTCTTTATCCATGCCAGATTCTGTGTCAGACTTTTTAGCCTCTATGATAATAGCTCTGCGATTATCATCATCTTTCAACAATATATCAGGCCTTCCGAGACCCTTCTCCTTGTTGGACTCTACTTCGTAACCGATCCCAACGAAGGCTCCTGCAAGAAATGCATGATAGTAATCCTCGTGATAATCATTGTAACTTATCGTCTTCCACAGAAGATCTGACAGAATCCTTCCGGCTTCGCCTGCATCGCCTCTCCAGAAGGCTTCCATCATGTTTTTCTGTTCATTCCTATCGACGGTTTCATTAAAAAGTCTGACAACTGTATCTTCAAAAATAGATGATATCTCTTTGTTGGGAATCTTTAATCTTACTGTGTCCCCACATTCGTCTGTATCTGCCTTAGTTATATATCCTGTCATCAAGAGTACGCTCCATAGATTATCCTCGGAGGAATGAAGCGTATCATAAGTCAGCTCATCCGAAATTGTCTGAATGATCGTACCACCATTCATGAGGATTTCGAATTTTCCTTTGACCTTGAAATCAGTTCTTTTTACAAAAGTAAGCAAAATAGAATTATGACTTGTATTCTTCCAATAGTTCTTAGGAGCTGCGTTACTGCGTTTCTTGAGCGCTGAAAGATAGTTTATTACATCCCACGGACAGTACAGATAATTGTTACCAAAAACATACCCGTCGTACCACTGCCCTATGATTTCGGCCTTCTCCAATCTGTCAGCTGCTTTGAGCATATCTTCAACCTCATTTTTGGAAAAGCCAAAATATCCGGAAAAGTCTTCATCAAGCACAGAGTATGAAGCAAAGTTATTGGTACCGGTAAAAATACTTTCCTTTGCAATTCTAAGGCACCCTGTTATAACAGCAAATTTCAGAAACTCATTGTCCTTAAGAGCTGTGCTCATGATACCTTTTATAACATCAAGCATATTTGAATAATACTTATTGTCCGGAGTATCTTTTTCGCTCGCCTTAGCCAGAGGAACATCATATTCGTCTATAAGAAGGATTACAGGCTTGCCATAGACGGCATTCAGCATTCGCATTAGAATTTTTAAGGAGTTTTTAACCTCGCTTTTTTGAGCCGTACCAAACATTAATCTTTCAAATATGTCTTTGTCTGCAATATTAACAAGGTCACTTTCTCCTATATCAGAAAGGTCCTTGCATATGTCGGCCAGACGAGATTCTAACATTTTATAGGCATCATCAAAATTCTCAGCCTCAACATCCTTAAAAGATACAAACAACACCGGATACTGATTCATCCACTCTTCGCAGAACGACTCATGCTCAGCTATCGCAAGATCCTGGAACAAAGCTTTACTACCCTTACGGATATTAAAGAAGTTCTCCATCATGCTCATCATCAGGGTTTTACCAAAACGACGCGGTCTTGTAAAAAGAGTGACTTTGTTATTTGTTTCATGCACAAGCTCATATATGAGCCTGGTTTTATCTACATAATATGCCTTTTCCCGGCGAAGAGCTGCAAAATCAGCTTCTCCGACGCTGACTGTAAAAGCCATACTCATACCTCCATATAAACTCCCATCACACGCATAGCACTTGCTGCACATCCACTGTGTGATTTCATTCTATCACATACTTATAAAACTTGTTAGTATACTGATGGCCATTCTGTCGTATATGGCAGGTAAAGGCTTCATCCCACAGGCAAGCCTGTGGGCTTTCGCCTACGTTAAGCTAAAATTTACTTTATAACCGATAGTGCCTAATCGCCATTTCATTTACTGTAGCAAATGCATTCATAGCCTGCTATTTACATCTTCGATGACATCTAAAAGTCCCTTGTCTATATACTCCTTGATAACATCGTTCCAGGCATCTTCAACAGACTTATCACTTACCATTACTTCCTTGAATATATCATTAACACTTATCGAAAAACCTGTTTTAGATTCAAACATAGCTTTAGTACATTCGTAGTTGTAGGGCGGGATGTCGATAGCTCTTGCCTTCTCAACTCTCTCCCTGTCCATCTGCACATAGCTCTCCGGTACCAGATTAGGAAAGCTGTCTCCATCATTGTTGCCATAATTCCAGCATACAAGTGATGCCAGCATCTCAAGACTGTGATACTTGTCGGAAGGCTTGTCATATAGTATCTCTATCTGTCCATTATCATCTATACTATAAGTATCATCGACTATACCAAAATTACTAAGAAGTGTCCCCTCTTCTGACAAAAGATAATCATATAGCGCCAGTATCCTGTCAAGCTTATCATCTGACACTTTAGAACTTATGTAGCTCTCACTCCAGGCATAATCCCACGTTGTATAATATGTATTTCCATCAACTGATGGTAATAGATCCAGATACTTTACATCTTCAAAAAAATCATGCCCATGCACTTCATTCCAGTACCGGCCTATATTCTCATAAGTTTTGGTATTACTGATACCACCATCTATACAGATAGCAGCACTTTTGCCGCTTAGAAACTTCTCTTCTGCCTGAGAAGTTGTAGTGAATATAATATCATCTTCAATAGTCCCCTCTTCATACATATCACGTACGAGATTCCAGGTTGGAAGCGCATCTGCGCCCAGAGTATCTCCTGCAAAGATAGCAGGAACATACTGATCTTTACTTAGTACCCAGTAAAAAGTCGAATCGCCTGTAGCAGCAAGTGGCATACTATAGGTAAATAAAGGAGCTATCAGCATTGAACAGTCCTTGGCAGTCATACCTTTTATATCTTTATCCTCACTATCAGTATTAATGATAGCCTGTATCATCTTTCTAAACTCGTCCCAGCTTTCAGGCTCTTTGGTAATACCTGCAGCCTTGGCAAGATCCCACCTGTAGAGTATAGTCCTGTCTTTGACAGTCTCAGCCTGCTCAGAATATGTCTGTCTGAAGATGCAATATGTCTTGCCATCTATCTGACAAGTCTGCGCCTCCGGTGAATCCATGTACCTGTTTAGATTCTCATATTTAGAAAGATCACTTGGAATCTCATGGAGCAGCCCTTGCTCTGCCCACTCACCCATAGTGTTGGAATTGCGATATGCTCCTACGAATATATCAGGAAGAGTGTTATTTTCAGCCCAAAGATCTACCTTGGAATAATAATCATCCCAGGATATATTCTGAGGGACTATTGTAATATTGAACTTATTTTCAATTCTCTTTAAGACTTCATCGGTATCTCTACCCTCAAGAGCCTTATCTATCTGCCAGTATGCAATTGATATATCCATATGTTCATCATATTCTGAGATTTCTTCACTAACATATGCAGTGGCATCCGCATTATTGCCACAAGCAGATACCAGCAGACTCGTTATAGCCAATATTGAAGCCTTTGTTCTAAAACTAATAAAAATATTCCGGATAGACATGCGACAATCCCCCCTAAGATCACCATGTATTAGTGCTTCAGATCACTGCACTTCCAACCTTTGCAGTGTAGTATACAGATAATGCTAACACACCAAAAACAGGCTCTTCAATCCATTTTTACATTTCTATATACACTTTTTTCACTAAGCCATCCAAGTGCGAAGTTATAAAAAAACACATCAACCTTTTATAAACAAGGGGAACTACCTGTAAATAGATTCAGATAGTCCCCCTTATTATGATGCTTTATTATCTTTGCTTATTTCTTTTCAAACTTACTTATCCACTAGCTTATTTCTAAGCTAAACTCACTTATTTGCTTACATATTTTTTTACTGCTTATTCACTCACTTATTCGCTAGTTTCCTCGCCTTCTTCCTCATCTGTCTTTAAATATTCCTGCATATCTGCATCATAGTCGTGATTCTCAAGATCTGCGATGGCAGAATCTATCTGAGACTGATAAGTATCAAGCGCAGTCTGTGGTGATGCTGCTCCGCTTGTGATATCGCCAAGCATTGTGTTGATGATACTGTTAAGATCTGCAAAGCCGTTGATGGAGTTGATCTTAGCGATATTATTGTTGTAGATATAAGATACGTTCTCAACTGTCTCGCTGTCATCTGCCCAGCTTTCAAGCTGATCTTCCATGAGGTCGTCCCATTCATCGTTAGTATCAGCTATGTCTGTGATGAGGTCATAGATGAGAGCAACTGTCTCGGGATCTTCGATACCATTGAGCATGAAGCGGCAGCCATTCTCCTTGCCATAGCAGGACCAGTCTGTTGCAGAGTCTCCCTTAGGGAATGGTACCCAGCCCCAGTCATCTTCCATCTCGTTAAGATATGCATATGAGATCCAGAACTCTTCAAGGCACATCATGGACTTACCATCTCTGAAGTCTCCGATAAGAGAATCCCAGCTATCGACCGACCAGTCAATCTGTCTGTAGTCTACTGTTGTTGTGAAGTCCTGCATAGCTGTAAGAGCTTCTACAACTGCAGGATCGCTCAAGTCTATCTTGATACCTGAATCAGTCTTTTCTGCAACCTGTGCTCCATTAGAATACAGATAGCACCAGCCAAGGTTCTCTCTTGCATTGAAGCCGTAGATATCAATAGCGCCGTCATTATCAGAGTCGATATTGCCCTGAAGTGCTATCTCTTTGAACTTACTCCAGGTCCATTCATCGCTGTCAGCAAGCTCATACAGATCCGGAAGTCCGTTCTGTTCAAAGAGAGTCTTGTTCCAGAAGATACCGTATCTGATCTCAGGATCTTTTAAAAGAAGTGTATAGTTTTTGCCCTTATAGAATCCTGCATCTACTACATCAGATCTCCATTTATAGTCATCAAAATTGATAACTCCAAGGTCGCTTATAGGATATGCAATGCCACCTTCGATAAGCGAAGGAAGGACTGTTGTTGTTACGGCGTATCCTATATCACATACAGGATCACCTGCAAGGACGCTGGTAACATATGAATTGACATAATCACCGCCAAGATCTACGAACTCGATCTTGCAGTTGTAGTTCTCTTCTACATAAGCGATCCTATCTGCAAGGGCTGCTTCTATAGCATTTTTCTCAGGGTCGGGAGTCATGTCATAATATGATCCGATCCTTACAACTCTTCCGCCAAAGTCATACTCAGGCTCCTGTACTTCTTCCTGTGTAGCAGACTCCCCTGCGCCAGCCTGTGAAGTGTCCTTGGCATCCTGCGTAGCATCTACCGCTTCATTAGTAGCAGCATTTGTACTATCACCACTTCCTGCACTTCCCGCGCCACATCCGGCAGCACTCATCACCATAACAGCACTGGTTATTACAGACAGAACGCGCGTACCAACTTTTCTCTTTTTCATAGTTTTCTCTCCTTTTATATGATTTGCATAACTACTGCATTTTGGTTCCTTTTATAAAAAATTTTTATCCCACAATACCCGATCTCTCTATACCTTCTACAAAACTCTTCTGGCAAAAGAGATACAGAAGTATCAGCGGTATGATAGCCAGTACTGTTCCGGTATTGTTCATCATGGATACAAATCCCGGACTTATGAAGTTCATGGAACCGCCGAAGCCTTCATACTCTCTGTATACACCAACTGCAAGAGAGCTAAGAGCCGATGACATCACCTTGGTATTGTTTAGATATAGTGACGTATAGAATGAATCTGTCCACTGCCATACGAATCCGAACAAGAAGACTGTTACCATCATAGGTACAGCACTTGGGAGCATGATCTGTATGAAGGTTCTTAGCTTACCGCAGCCATCTACAAAAGCAGCCTCTTCCAGCTCTCTTGGCATTCCCTTGAAGAACTGCCTTAGCATATAGATATAAAGGCCGTTCCTTATGCCCATGCAGGTGAACCCCTGTATGAAGAAAGGCCAGTAAGAATCTATAAGGTTCACAGTACCGCCTGTAGTAAGCTTGAAGATCCCGAAGATATCATAGAATCTGTATCTTATAAAAAGGGGAAGCATGATGACCTGAGGCGGTACGATCAGTGTCAGTATCACGCATCCAAAGAGTATCTTCTTAAAAGGGAATCTGAACCTGGCAAAACCATATGCCGTAAGAAGACATGCCATAAGCTGTATAAAAGAGATACTGCCTGACAGGATTATGGTCCGCACAAGTACTCTCCAGTAATCCATGCCGCTTATAGCAAGTCTGTAATTGCCCAGAGTAAAGTGCTTGGCAATATACTTGACACTGGAATCATACAGATCCTTCTCATTCATAAATGAGATACTGATCTTGGCAAAAAGAGGCTGGAGGATTATGAAGCATATACCCACTATGACCGTCCCTCTTACTATACGCAGCAAGAGCTTTCCAAGCTTCTGAGCACGGATCCTTACTTTGTCTCTATCGATCATCACATGCCTTTGTGCCCCTTTGTCACTATTATTTTCAGATTCAGCAAAAAAATCTGTTGCTTCAGATCCTATGATCGCAGTTTCATCTCTCATCGTAATAGAACACCTTTCTAGAAATATACAATCCCACAACCAGCAAGATCACTGAGATGCAGATAAAATATAACCACGCCATGGCACTTCCCAGTCCGTACTTAACATCCGAGAAGATGGTACTCCTTATCCTTCCCATAACTTCATTGGTCTCACTGGTGAATGTATCTATGATCGTGTACACGCTGTTGACCAGGATGATAGGGCTTATCATAGGGAAAGTAATCTTCCAAAAGCTCTCCCAGGCTGTAGCTCCCTCAATACTTGAAGCTTCATAAAGGGATGGTGATATTGACTGCAGCGCCGCCAGGAATATAAGTATCTGGACACCTGATGCTATGATGATGTCATATATGCCATCTATTGCTGATGTCAGGTAACTTATGATATTCACAGGAAGGTCAGTATACTCAAGCAATAGATGTGATACATTTAGTAGTGCCTGTGAATCCTCAGCGCTCTGTCCTGTCTCGCTCAAGGTCCTGACCAGAAGATCCGAATTCTCAAGCCCCAGGATAACTCCTGATGTCAGTATCACAGGGAAAAAGAAAATACTCCTTGCAATGGCCCTGCCCCTAAACTCCTGATTGAGAAGGTTGGCAGAAAAGAAGCTGAATATGATAACCAGCGGAACCTTTAGTACCATATCTCTCATGGACCTTAATAACATCTGATTAAAGTCAGGATCTATAGTAAGGAGCCTTATATAGTGCTCGAAACCATTCTTAAGAGCCGGAGTCAGAGCATAACCCTTGCTTGTAACTTCCATGTTGCTAAGACTGAATCTTATGGATTCTAGTATCAGCGGCAGAAAGTTCCCAAAAAAGCCTATTAGAAAAGGTATTATAAAAAGTAGTCCTGCCACAGCTTCCTTACCCACAAGAGTAAGCCTTATACGGCCTTCTATTCTCTTAAAATATCCCATTCCTATCCCCTCTTTGTCTGTAGTAGTTTGTGTCAATATAATCCCTGATCACTCGACTCTAAGAAAGTCCCCTGCTCCAACACTCACACCGTCGGCGCTTTTGTCCTCATCTGAGTAGTTGACATATATCCTTGTCCCATTGTCATAAGTCACTCTCACAAAGTCTTCTTCAAGGATCTCATGATCTGTAATAGTGCAGGTATCAAGGCCATAAAGTGCCTTAGATACTCTCTCATGATCACTTGCCGCCTGCTCTTTCCAGGATGAGTACTGGACACTGTAGAGGTCATCGTACTCAGTCTCTTTAAGGAGAGAATTGTCCCTATATATCCACAGATAATGAAGTCCTGCTCCGCACTCAACTGACTTTAAAAGACTTGTATTATAGTCATCTGCCATATTCAGAGCTTCACCGCTATAAGAGATACTGCCATGTATGACCATCTGATAGAAAGGGATCTCTGCATCCAGTATCCTGTACCTGTTAGAATACAGCGGCACATTGATCATCTCTCTTATATAGGGAAGGCTATAGGCATTGGCATTATCACCTATCATGGCTGCTCCTGTGTCAAGCGTTGTATTAAAGCTCTGCTCATAACAAGCGATAGCTGCTTCTCTGTCTGTGTAGCGCTCTTCCAGATAATCTGAGTAGAGCCTGTTGGTTGCATAGTTATAGTCAACGCCTGTTATCCCATACTTACCTATCTGTCCCAGCAGCTTGCCGGTATATTCAGGTGCCAGTTTGGGACTTATAAGATCAGCTTCCTTACCAATAGCGCTGCTTCCTGCCAGAGAGTAGTCCTTACTGTAGACAACTGTATGATCGAAATATCCCGGCGCATCAGTAAGTGAATTGTAGCCATCTGTAAGTTTATTGATATATACGTTTTGTATATCAAGTGTCATATAGGTATTAATACCAAGCTCGCTTTCCTGTTGAAGGAAAGATTTAAGACTAAGACCATCAGACAAACTTCCTATTGGATTGACCTTATAGTTGGCATATCCTTTTAGTCCATCATTCATCCAGCCGGTGTATACAAGTGTCTGATCAGATATGCCAAGGCTTCTGAGTTCATCCGTTATCTCTTTGGCTTCCTTATAAGTTGTAAGAGGCTCTACCGCGTTATATCTAACCCCCATGAAGGTCTTGTACTTATCAATAGCTCCAATTACTTCTGTATAAAAAGGAACGTCTCCCTGATCTGCAGATTCTCCTCCCTGATCTGTAGAAACTCCCCCCTTATCAATAGAAGCAACAAGCCTGCCTTCTTGTAGGAGATACTCTCTATAAGCTGCTGCCATCTTGCTATAACTTGCATCATCACCGCTTAAAAACTTAAATCTAAGCTTATAAGTATCTGCAAATGACTTAGCGCCGTACAGCTGATAACTGTTAGAACCAACTACGCTGCTAAGTGATGCATCGCCATAAGATAAGTAATCAAAGCTGCAATATATATTGTTATAAGATGTCGTCTTACCGGAGACATTGGCACTTATAGTGCCATAGCCATCTCCTTTTTCTACTATTGCAAGAAAGGCCTGATCCTGCGTCTTAAGACCATATACAGGGAGCTTGATGCCATAAGTATCATCTGTCTCTGACTTCTTGGAAGATAGTAGCTGCTGTGATATATCCTGTCCGTATATTCTGGAAGTATAGCCTGATACATCGCTCTTACCATTGTTAAGATCTATAAGAGCTCCGCATCCGTCAGGAACCAGCATGTATCCTGTATCATCAGTTCCTGCTGCGCCAAAATACGGCAACAGGTCGATATTGACAAGATAGTAACCCTCTTCGTTGTACTCAACTTCCATAGGATCTATGGATGCTGTAAAGGTATCATCTTCAAGGCGGTACTCAACTCCGATCTTAAACCAGGGCTTATCATCCGCATCTTCTGAAGTCTCAAGAGATGCATCTATCTCATAGTCGCTCTGAGTATATCCTGCGTCTGCAAAATATCCTGCCAGATCTTCTTTGATATAATCCTTGACGCCGTCTCGAAGCCTGTAATATTCGCCGCTATCTCCCTCTTCCAATACATAGTTTCTCTTAACTTTCTTGGCAGTCTTATCATCCATAAGACCTACGAACTGTTCGAATCTCTCCTTAGATATAGCAAGCGGCAATAGGATGTCATCAGCCATCTCTCCAAGAGTATATATAGCTTTGTAGCCCGTCCCGTCATCAAGCATCTGAATCTCGAACTGTCCATCCTTGACGCAGTCGTTGTAGCTGTCCATGACAGATGACTGGACATCTTCGTTGAAGTATCTTATCTGGAGCTGACTCTTCATGATCCTCTGATAATAGGGCGTTGCTATAGGATCAGTTTCTGTATCCTGAGGATTGGACAGCCAGATATGACCTGTCTCATTGTCCTTAACTGCAAAGGTTGCATCCTCTTCGTTTAGATACAAGGTCAGATAGTCATTGTCACACACCTTGGTCATACCCTTTGGAGCATCCTTGTCAGCGGGACCGCTTATAGCACTTACTTTCATAGAAGAGCCAAGGCTTAGAAGCGCAAACTCCATTGTCAAAAGAGCTGCCAGTATCCTTCTACCATTTCCCATAACTCCTCTTCCAGACAGCTTCTTACCACAAAACGAATTATATAGAAATGCTTTATGTAATATATCCCTAATAAGTGTCATGTCCGGTCTCTTCATCTAAACCTCAGCTCCTTATAAATAGTTGCCACAAATGTGATCATCCTGCCTATTACATTGAAAAACAAAAGTCCTATGAACATGATGATCCCCATGCCCACTACAGTTATGATGCAGGTAGCTATAGTCTTCTTAACGCTGTACTGATGTGTGATCATAGTCCCAAGGAAAAGAAGAAAAAGTGCCCATATAACGCTGATAGTCTTAAATACTACATAAAAGCTCCCTTCGCCGCTGGTGATCACATGACTTACTGCCACAAGCGGAAGCCTTATAAGCACTATAGGTGCCATCGAATATCCCACTGCTATCAGTATATCGATCATCCTCCCCTTGCCTTCCATGAGGGATGTCGTACACCAGTTGGCGGTGCACCACAGCACATATACAAGGACTATAGTGAAGATATCAACCACTATATTGAGTTCCGACAGGCGGTTCATATTGTAGAGGAATCCTGTGCCTTGCTTTTCTACCGACAAGGTGATGATAGTCAGGATCACTATAGTAAGCGCCGCACCAAGCGAGCCTCTTTTTTCAAACTTAAGATCCCAGAACCCGTCGAAGGGATGAAATATCAGATGGAATATATATTTTAGTGATTTTCCATATAGCATTTGACTTTACCTACCCATTTTTTATATGCACCAAATGATCTGATACCTATTACTGTTACTATCAAAAGTATGATTATCAGCATACCCTTGGCAAAAAACTCTTCCATGAGTTCTTTCCTGTAATAGTAAAGGGCTTTGGAATAATACTTCCTGTTATTGCCAAGCTTGAAATACTCCATGGCCGCCTTGTAATCTTCAGCGTCCATGCTGGCCTTGCCAAGTCCTATATAGGCAAGCTCATTGTTGGAATTATATGTAGCAACCTGATTCCAAAGTCTTGTAGCTTCCTCAGAATTGCCAAGGCTGTTGTTCCTGATAGCGCCCAAAAGGAGCTGCCCATACTCTGTTATATCGAACTCCATAACGCTTCCAAGGATATTGTCCAGCACGAAGATCCTGGTCTCATCTTCTGAAAGTGCTATGGATACAGGCTTTTGGAAGTTCCCTTCCTTAATCCCTATCTGTCCGAACACGAAGAGATTGTTGCCATCATAGTCATAAGCGAATATCTTGCCATCAAGGTCATCTAAGATGAAATAACACCCATCATCATTGACAGCTACATCACAAAAAGATGACCAGCCATTCTCATATCCGTGGATATCACCTATGATCCTGTTACTACTAAGCCTGCGCAGTACGTCTACTCCTGTGGGATTGAGCCTACGCACGGCATCTGCGCCCCTTGCAAGATCATCCTCGCTTAGATTATTGATAGTCGCATAGATGAAGTTCTCATCGTCAACGCATATGTTGCTGTACTCCGTAGGAACTATGGTCGCCATCCTGTCCTGCTGCTCTTTAGTAGAAAAATAGTTCTTCCAGATATAAGTGAACATGCTGACAGATACCTGAGTTGCTCCCATAAAGCCCTGGAACTCGCCGTTTTTGTCAAACTCTATAAGACCCATGTTGATACCGTAAGCGATGACATATATGCGCTGAGAGTGATCCACCACTACCTTGACAGGCGTATACTGCTGAGAATCACTTATCAAAGATGTGACAGGTCTTCCTATCTCTCTTACGAAAGCCCCGCTATCATCAAGCTCTACAAGCCTTGAATTGCCGCTACCTGCTATATAGATATGATCATCATCTGTTACGAATACGCCCTGAGGCTCTTTGAACACATCCTGAGAGTCTCTTCCATATGTATATTCATCAAGGACGCTTCCTTCAAGATCTGTTACCAGTATCCTGGAGTTGCCTGTATCTGCTATGTACAGCCTGTCCCCTTTTAAGAACATATCCTTGGGAAAATTAAGTGTAGTATCACTGTTATGATCTCCTGCTCCAAGGAATGATCTTTCGTACAAAAAAGTGTGCGGCTGCGCTACCGCTTCTCCCCAGAAGTTGTAATTGTAAGATTCATAGGGTGCGCTTGCCTGTGCTGTGATCGTACCTATACTAATTGAAAAGGTGATAGCTGTTATAGCCATCATGACAGGCATATATATTTGCCATAATCTTGATAATCTGTGCATATTAATCCCCTACTCCTTAATTCCCGACGAAGCCATAGTCTCGATGATATTGCTCTGGCTTGCGATGAAGATGGCGATAGGTACGCTCATCATGATAACTGCTACTGCTGCCGTTGCTCCCGATCTTGCTATACCTGCTGCCGATATCTGGCTCAGGGCATAGGGCAGAGTCTTGAGCTCTTCAGAGAAGATATAGTTAGAACCCTGCAAGTTCCACAGATCCTGGAAGCAGAAGATTATAAGTGTAAGCCATGCAGGCTTGACCTGCGGCATTGCAATTGTGAAGAAGACTCTGAACTCTGATGCGCCATCTATCCTTGCTGCTTCCAGCAAAGAGTCCGGTATCTGCTCCATGAACTGCTTCATAAGGAAGAGCCCCAAAGGCTTGGCGATAGCAGGTACTATCAAGGATGCATAGGAGTCAAGCCAACCTATCTTGGACATAATGAGATAATTAGGGATCGCTGTAACCTGCGTTGAGAACATAAGCGCTGTAACTATGATCCAGAAGATAATCTTCTGCCCCGGAAACTTGTACTTGGCAAGAGCATATGCACACAAGCTTGCAATTATCAGATGTCCGAAGGTTCCTACCAATGTGATGAAAACTGTGTTAAAAGTATATCTTGCAAAAGGAACCCAAGATCCGCTCATCAGCACGAATACATCATGGAAGTTATCAAGAGTAGGATTTCTTACAAAAAATCTCGGAGGGAAGATAAAAAGTTCTTCCAAAGGTTTTAATGAATTGCTGATTGCAAGAACAAGTGGAAGTGCCATAAAAGCCCCAAGTATCACAAGGAGCGCTATACTAAAGACATCTCCAACAAGTGAATGGCTCTGCTTAGCTCTTTTTTTATGTTTAAAAGGATGAATAGCCATCTATTTACCGACCTTCCTTAATAGAATCTGTACCAGTTTATTGCAAAAGATCATGACCATGAACAGAAGAGTTGCTATAGCTGAAGCATATCCCATCTCGAATCTGACACTGCCGTAGTCTATAAGGTGCGATACAACTGTATGAGCTGCATAGTTGACACTTGGGAATCCCGCCAGCGCCGCCAGCTGATCATGTATGGCAAAAGAGCTCGTGATAGTCATAACTGCGCCGAACATGAGCTGCTCCTTCATAGCAGGAAGTGTTATGTACCACAGCTCCTGGAACCTGTTCCTGATACCATCCATGTAGCCTGCTTCATACAATGTCCTATCAACATTTTGAAGGCCTGCTATAAATGATAGGAAACCTGTTCCCATACTCATCCATAAGATCACTATGATCAGAATCGGCATTATGTACTTCTCATCCTCAAACCACAAGATAGGTGAGAACGTCAGTCCCAGCTTCATAAGCCAGGCATTGGCCATGCCATAGGTATCACTTGAGAAGATATACTTCCATACGATGAAGGCCTGGCCTGATATAGTAGGAGCATAGAATACCAGCGTCATGAAAGCTCTGACTACAGGCCTTTTGATATCATTGATCATCCAGGCTATGAACAGGGCCATGAAGTATCCGATAGGGCCTGTTATCGTTGCAAACAGGAACGTGTTCTTGACCGCCTTAAGGAATATCTCATCTGAGAAAAAAAGGTCTATGTAGTTCTTCCATCCTATGAATCTGGGACTTTCAAGTACGTTAAAATATGTAAAGCTAAGCCCCATGGACGTGCATACCGGAACCAGATAAAATGCCAGAAACAAGATGCAGTAAGGCCCTATGAACAGGTATGCTGTCTTACATTTTTTGATATTCTTAAGAAGAAGCTTAAGTCTTATTTTCAGGTATCGTATTATCATAACAACCTCTTTTGCTGCTATCTGCCTGCCCTCAAGTTTCTAAGCGGCAGTCCGAACTCCTCTCTCTTAGCATCTATCTCTGAATTGATGGTCTTGACTATATCCTGAAGAGTCTCTCTGGGATCTTCATTGTTGTTATAGACTGTGTAGAAAGCGTTCTTGATATTCCTCTCTGTATAGTAGCTTCCGGGGATCTCAGGTATAGCCTTAACTTCCTGCATCTGTGCAAGAAGCTGAGTATAGTCTCTTGATGACCATGGAAGGCTTCCAAGAGCTTCAAGATTAGCTGTAGCAACTCGTCCCGATACTCCCAGAACAGACTCTATCTCATTGCCATACTCAGACTGCGTGTCACTGCTCATCCACCATTTGAGGAACTCCCACGCCTGATCCTTATGATCACTTGTCTCCATAATGATGGAAGCGCTCTCCCAGGAAGATACGCTCCTGTCAAGCCTTGTAGATACGACATTGCCGCCTTCATCAAGAGTCTTGACTTCATATCCGGGAACTACTGTAAATCCCCACAGTCCCCTTATCTCAGGAGCAAAAACAGACAGATAGTTATAATTGGTATAATCGCCTATAGCAAGCGGCATCTCACCTGTTCTGAATCTGTTGGCAAAATCAAAAGATACAGGCATGCCGTAGTTGACATAATTGCCGGACCATTGTTTAAAGGCATCTACAGCTTCTTCACTGCCAAGCCCGCTTGCCATACCATCATCTGTATAATAGCTTCCCTGATGCTGGTACAAGAACATGGCAAATGTTGTATAGTCCGGGAAAATACCCACATTCATGTTACTTTTCTGTATAACTGACAAAGCTTCATAGAACTCGTCCCAGGTATTTGGAACAGATAATCCCAATTCTTTTAGTATATCTGCCCTATAGAACATCACATGGAAGGACATAGTCTGGGGAAGAGCATATACACCGCCTTCAAAGGTGAACTGCTCAAAAGCGCATTCATGGAACCATCCCCTAATATCTTCGAAATCATCGAACTGAGTCAGATCCGCTACAGCATTACGAAGTGCATAGTTAATAGGTTCCTTGCCTGCAACGCCAAGAGCTACGTCCGGGCCTCTTCCTGCAAGCGTTGCCGATAGTAGTACGTCTTTATTGACAAGCTTGATATTGACAGGTATCGAAGTATCCGGTACGAAATAGTTATCTGCAAGCTGCTTGATGATAGTCGCCTGATCGCGGCCGCCCCCTGTCATACTGGTCACATTAGAGCCATCAGCCAGTATCCATACTTCAAGACTGTCACCACCGTACACTTCTCCGATGCTGTCATAATCTTCTACGAAACTTGCCATGAACTTCCTGAATTCATGAACGAGCTTACTCCAAAATCCGGCTTCTGACTTCGGAAGCTCTGCGTCCCCACTACATAGCATGAGATAATCTATCTCCAGCGGCTGCTCCTTCATAGACAGCTCCCACGAACCAAGGGATACTATGTTATCTTTAAAAGCCGACCACTGCTTGGCTATAGTCCTTGGATCAGATATCATCTTCTCAAGCTGGTTCTGGAGATTGTCTATTGTGGCAAAAGAGCTGCTGCCAAGACCGCTGGTATAGGCATTTAAAAGCTCCCTTATCTCTTTGATCTCTTCATACTCATCAGAAAGGATCTTAAGCGCTTCCGGAGCTTTCTGCTCCAGCTGATAATCTCTCATAGTATCTGCTGATGATCCTATGATCATAAGGAGCTGCCTGTAACTTCTATTGAGCTGAGCTATACAATTGTCAGTCCTACGTATTATCTCTGAGAGCTCATCTCCAAGAGTTATCTGAAGACCTATCTCATGTGTCCCCGCCTCCAGATAGAAAAGGTATGGATTGTCCTTATCAGCATTGGCCATAGGGGATAATCTATCCATCTTCCAGTCATTGCTATAGAGGAACTTAAGTTCTGATGCCTCTTTAAAGGGAACCTGACCATCTATAGACAGACTCCTTATAACTGTCACGCCTGTGTTGATATTCTGCCTGTATCTAAGAGCAAGAGTATAGTAACCTGTCTGGGGAACCTCTATCTCCCAGCTGATCCACTGGCCTACCTTCTTCCAGTTATTGCCGCCTATCTCATTGAGCCTTGTCTTACTGGGACTATAGGGTTCTGACAGAGGTGATGTCCTGTCTGATATGGGATAAAGCGTCGAGTCTGACTTATACAGGGCATCCTCTCCCTGGACCTTGATCTGGATATCGATCGGTATACTTCCAGACGAAGTAATATTGTTATTAGTATTATTAGTATTTGTATTATTACTATCTGTATTTTTATTGCCGGTATTATTAAGATATTCGCTGTAAGAGCACATCTTGCCGGCCTGCATCAATGTTATCCTGCCGATCTTCATAGGCTCTTTGGTTGACTCAAAGGTTATGGTATTGGTTCCCTTTTTAAAATAGAAATAAAAAGGATCCTGGTAATAGCCATCGCTATCTGTAAGGAAACAACTGCGCCACATATAGCACTCTGACTGTCTGGGCCTTACATCATTGTCTCTTGAGTCTCTTACTATATCTTCTGCATCAGACCAGACTCTGGTGAACTCAAGGTACTGGGCATTTTCAAAAGGAATCTCACCATTGATATAGATGATCCTCTCTATGCTGTTGTTCTTGCCCTCTAGCGGATAGTAGTCTAAAAGAATGTTGTAGAAACCTTCGCTTGTAACTTCAAACTCATAAGTGACGCTCCCCTCTTCCATGGTGCAAAGGCCATCTGATTCTATACAAAAGGTATCGTCTGCTTCCTTATAATCCGTGCCACTTACAACGATCTCCTTGTCAGGATAGCCTGCCCCCTTATCAAGATAGCCGCTTATATAAGAGTCATAGTCTATAGTGTCGTGGATAGTGGATAGAAGGTCGTAGCCGGCAGCACCTGTATCTGATGTATCAGCGCTGCCTAAGCTTTCTGAAGGATTCGTGATATCTGATGTATCAGGGCTGTCAGAGTTTTCTGAAGGATTCGTGATATCTGATGTATCAGGGCTGTCAGATTTTTCTGACAAGACTTCGATACTTGACGTGTTCTCATCCTCAAGAGACTGTGCTGATGCCCCAAGTCCTGTAGCAGATATAGCCATGCAGGTAGCCAGTACCTTTGAGACCCATTTGCAAGCCTTATTCCCTATATCTTTATTACCCATCTTTTTAATCGTCATCTACCAGTCCTCTTTCCTGATAAGATATCTCCAACCTGTCATCATCCATAAACTCAATATCCAGAAACAGATATGAAGAGTCCGAAAGCTTACTACTATTCCATCTGTCTCCAAGATATATGTATCTTTCTTTGCCCTCTTCGCCGGCGCAGGCGTTGAATACACAGGTACTCTGAGAATCAAAGGTTGTATGAGTAGTATCTCCTTTACAGGGATCTCCCATATTGGTCCACTCTCCCATTACACTATCTGCCATATAGTATCTGGCCTGATTGGGTGCCCAGCCTGTGCAGCCTGATGTGATGAGATAGTACTTGCCGCGCCTTTTGAACATAGCAGGAGCTTCTCTCTGAGCTCCCGGGAAGAGTCTTATGAAGTCCCGGCCATATACTGCCTTAGAAGGATCGTTTTCAAGATATGTATAATCGTCATTTAGTTTTGATATATATAATGTCAGGTTCTCTTCGCTTGAGTAGATAATATAGGCACTACCATCATCATCTACAAAGAGATTCATATCCCTTGCCATACCTTTACTATCAGGATAGAAGTCTTCCTGATCAGGAGGGCATGTGTTAAGTCTGTACCTGTCTATGAACCTAAAAGGACCAAAAGGGGACTTACTTATGGCAAGGCCTGCTGATGCAGCGGCATAGGATGACCTGGACTTATCGGTCGGGCCATCTGCATGGAACCATAAAACATAGTTGTTATTTTTGGCATTATATAAGAGTTTGGGTCTTTCTATGATGGAAGTGTGTGAATTAATGCACTCATAGATATGGTCAAGACGCTCACTACTTTCACCTTGATAGAGGTCTTTAAAATAGGGATCTGTATCAAGGTCTTCTCTGTTATCAACGCTTCTCATGATGATGCCTTGACATGTCCAGTTGCGAAGGTCATCTGAGCTATATGCTCTTATGCCTCCATGGGCGCCATGGGTTTTGTCTTCTCCAACCCAGATCCACTTTGTCACCTTACATCCCTTGCCGGGATCATAGACAGACAACCTCTGAATCTGGCCACCATGTGCCTGGATATGAAGATTTTCATTATCAAGATATAGCTGACCATTTGGAATATCAGAATAAGACATTTCTGTGAACCTCCTCCTTACAACACTATTCTATACATTGGAGGGATTTATTAGTATGCAATATCTTTCGATAAAATATCTCTATTTATGGTTTTTTAAACCTTAGTACCTAGACTCTAAATGGAATTATTTTAGGTTTTAAAGATAATTACATATCGTGATTTTGAACACATGGATATTTTTAAAAAGCATATGGAATATTTTTAGAATTAATTGAATTTTTTGCATAGCAATTTACAGCTAAAGATCCTATCATAGAATATATCCTTAGTTGCCGCTTATCCGGGGAAGTCAGGCGGGATATGGATATAAGTTTTATGAGCAGTTATGAGGGAGCAATATGGTGAAAAGGTCTAAGGGGAGATCCACGCAACTAGGTTCAATCATATACAAGTTCAAGCGCCAGCCTATCAGGAAGCAGTTCGCTCTTATCACAAGTATATTCCTTGGTATCATACTCATATTGTCTCTAATGCTGATAGCGTCTATCAAGATGATCTTCCTTAAGAATCAGCAGAACTATGCTGACCTTTTTGCAATGAGATTTAGTAACGAGCTTAATAATATCAGCTTCCAGCTCGAAGTAATAGGAAGTGATTTTCAGAATTTGCAAATCTGTAAAGAGCTTTTGTCCAAAGACAGATATTCTCAGTTCTCAACAGATCTTATAGACGAGATCAATAACAAAGTAGCTTCTGTTAAGGGGCTTAATTCTAATATCGCAGATATCGCTTTTGTCAATGATACTCTGCATATGTCTTCTATATTTACAGAGGATGATCTGGAATTGCTGTACACAGATGCTCTGTCAGATGATAATATCACAAGCGCTATGGGGCTTCACAAGAGCAGCATCAGAACTCTATCAAATAAAACCTACTATATCTATTGTTATAAGATATATCAAAAAGGCAGCATCATAGGATGCGTATTTATATCTCTTGATGTAGATAATCTCATAATAGATGATCTGTCCGGGGATGCAGATTCTGCCGATTCCCTGGAACAGAAGGCTTCGTCTTTTTTCCTGATGGATTCTAATGGCAATGCATATCCTCTTACCAGGAACTCTGAACTATTTAATGATGTAGTGCTGGATTTTTGTAAGAACTATATTAACAGCCCCTCTCACACAGATCGTGACGGCAATATCAATGAGAGCTATACCTACTCAGACAGCAATTATGTTATAAGCCTTACCTATTCAGATAAATCGGGTTGTTACATCATCAGTAGCGTATATATTTCTGCTATCAACAACTATCTGGTATTTGCCTGGAGACAGATCATCGTCATCCTTATAGCTCTTATGATGTTTTCTATACTACTGGTATATGTCCTGTACAAGAATATGGCGCAGCCCATTAATGAATTCAGCGGTATCATCTCCAAGATGACAAAGGATAACCAGAGGCACCTTGAAGAGCCTATCGAAGTTGAGGGATGCGCTGAAGTTCAGGATCTTACAGATTCCTTCTCAACACTGTTTGCAGCTATTGATGAACTCAACAAGAAGATATTCGATACTACGACTAAGCTATATGAGGAGAAGATCAGGGGACAGGCTACCGAGATCTCGTACTTCAGGAGTCAGATCAATCCTCACTTCCTATACAATGTACTAGAGCAGATCAAGTCCCTTGCACTATCCAACAACGTGCCTGAGATAGCTTCTATCGCAGTAGCCATGGGCAAGATGTACAAATACAATGCTAAGGGTGATCCCATAGTTCCTTTTAAAAACGAGCTCGAGATGACCAAGGCTTATATAGACATCCAGAAATACAGGTTCAAGGACAAGTTCGAGATAATCTACAACATCCCGGATGAAGCACTGTCTATCCCTGTTATCAAAATAATCCTTCAGCCTATAATCGAGAATGCCATACAGCATGGAATAGAACCGGCGCTCCATGACTGCATGCTCTATATAGGATGTAGTGTATCTGATGATATCATGACCATAGAGATAAGAGATGACGGGGTTGGTATAGGTGAGGAATCGCTACGCAAGATCAAAGAGATCCTGGATACGCCGCATTATGAGGCCAATGCCTATGTGGGTATCTACAATACCAACGCAAGATTAAAGCTCCAATACGGCTCTGATTACGGAATCTCCATAGACAGCAAGGAAAATGACGGCACGATCGTAACGATCAAAATGCCTGTCAAAAAGACTGCGTAACACAAATAACTACCATAAATAAGAGGTGACTATGCATAAAGTACTACTGGCTGATGATGAACCTAGCATAACTGAATCAATGAAGAGTATCATACCTTGGAGCGACTATGATATGGAAGTAAGTCATACAGTATCTTCCGGTCATGATGCCTATAATCTTATCAAAGATAAAGATAATGATATCGACCTTGCGATCCTTGATATCAGGATGCCCGGCTATAGCGGACTTGATATCAGCAAGATGGTCTTCACAGAAAATCTTAAGACTAAAGTTATCATAGTAAGCGGATATGCAGAATTCTCTTACGCTCAGAAGGCTATCACTTATGGAGTTCTGGGATATCTGCTCAAGCCTGTAGAATATGAAGAGCTGGAAGTACTACTGTTGCGAGCTCAGAGGATGTTGTCAAGTGAAGATGACAATAAGGATGTATCTGCAGATTTTATGAATTATATCGAAGAGAACAATACTGCCATGATGGAAGTATATCTGCAGGATCAGGGTCTGTCTTCTGGTTCGTATCATATAGCTTCAACCTATGGCAATATCGCAGCGCCAGTATGTCACGGAATTTCTTTCTCCATAGGAACTGGTCAGAATATATATATTTCTAATAAGAGTTATACTGAATCAGACTTTAGCAGCATAACCTATGCAGGAGTAGGTCTGTACCCTGCAGCTGTGGAGATAGGTTCTCTTCGCCATGCGATCTATGAATGCGCTGCCATGTGCTTTGGATCATTCATGAACAAGAAATCGAAGGATCGGGGCATAGTATGCTCTGATCACAGTAACTTCCAGAGGTCTAGTCTGTATAAGTCCATCACATCTGCCAACAATTTCAATGAAAAAGATAAGCTGGTGATATTACTAAACAGTCTCAAGGATGCCAAGTACAGAACTTCTATGAATATAAATGAAGCCATGAAGCTCAACAACCTGCTGGTATCCAATGCCCAGCTCTTTCCAAGCGGACAAGACTACTATATATACAACTACAAACAGCTGCTTCACGACTATGCATCTTTTGACGATCTGATAGACAGCCTCGTATCGCATCTAAACGATGCTTCCGAGACTGTGGATGATGATAAGAGCTTTAGTAATACATACTTCCTCAAGATCATGAAATATATCAATACTTATTATAATGAAAATCTGTCACTTGGAGATGTGGCTGCAGTTGTCAATCTCAACCCCAACTATGTAAGCCAGCTCTTCAAGAAGTGCTCCGGGTCTACATTCTCGCACTACCTTACAAACCTTAGGATATCCAATGCCAAGAAGCTTATCACAACTACTAACACATCTATCAATGAGATTGCCACACAGACCGGATTCAATGACTATTTCTATTTCCTGAAAACATTCAAAAAGATGACTGGTAAGACACCAAGTGAATATAGGTCAGAGCCTGAATAAGCTGCATTTCCAAAGTTCAAGAACCATAAGTATCGATTTGTATACCAATCTCTGTTAAAATAAATAATGTTACATATTCAAGTTGCTTCATTTGAATTAAATTTTTTTGGGGGGACATTATATGAATTTGGATTTTATCGTGTTTGATTTAATATTCTTAGGAATTCCCGTAGGCGTTTTGATCTGGTTCATCGCTTCTCTTATCCTATTCATAAAAAGAGACAAAAGTGACAAACACAATTGCACAATTCGCACTATTTCATTGTGTCTTTCAGCTCTGTTCCTTTTTGTAATAATAGCTTTCTACCTCTTTGTCATGTGGCTCCTTACCAATATGGTCAGATATATGTAAGGAGGTTTCCATGGACAACAAAACCTTTTTAAAAATAATCGTAGTAATTTCAATTCTTGGGATCATCAGCATTGTAGTTCTTGGCGTATGGTCCTACTTGTTATATAAAGACTGTTCCATTATTTCTTACATAGCTAACAGGGGGTAATTAAGGTGAAAATAAGCAAACAGCTATGTATCATCATCAGCATGATTCTTGCCATGATCCTTTTTGATATATCAATATTTAATATTGTCACCAAAAGGTATATCGATAACAGATCATCGGAAATGAAGAACCGTTCCATAGAAGTTTCAGAATATCTCCCATTCACAGAAAAGTCCGGCATCTGCCACATTGATACAGATGTTAAGCTTTCAGGCGATCTCCCGGTAATAGACGGAGCTGCCGCTCTGTATCCCATGTTCTCAGCTTTTGTAGATGCAACTTATCCAAAAGACAGCGTATCCTTTGACGGCACTGACTTTACAACAGACAGCTCCCTACAGTTCCGTAATACAAGAGGCGCATATCAGGCAGTAGTTGATGGAAGTGCCGACATAATCTTCTGCGCTCAGCCCTCAGAAGAACAGCTCGCATATGCAAGCGAAAACGGCGTCGAGCTCACCCTGGTACCTATCGGCTACGAAGCATTTGTTTTTATTGTGGGCAAAGATAACCCTGTAGAAAACCTGACTATCGAACAGGTTCAGGGTCTTTATACCGGAAAGTACACAAACTGGTCTGAGGTCGGAGGCGACAACCGTCTTGTAGATGCCGTTCAAAGAAATGTTGGAAGTGGCAGCCAGACCGCAATGCTCTCTTTTATGAACGGTCAGAAAATGAAACGCTCATTCTTTGGTGCACTAACAGGCAGAGCGATCGGCTTTTCATTCAGATACTATGTAACAGGACTAAACGGCAATTCTGATGTCAAAATGCTCGCATTAGACGGCGTATACCCAAGCGAAGAAAATATCGCCAATGGAACCTACCCCCTTGCAGATAGCTTCTACGCCGTCTACAACTCATCTAACACCAACCCAAATATACCAATCCTGATAGATTTCATACTTTCAGAAGAGGGTCAGGCAATCGTAAAACAAAGTGGCTACACACCCCTTGCAAGCAACTAATAGTAAATAACAACAGCCTCCCCTTCATTAGCTATCTGTGTCCATACAGACTTAAAATATTTTTCTGAACGATCCTTATTAGCATTATTGGGAACATAGAAGCAGTAATCAGAATTGATATCGTGATGTGTATTAAGAATTACATACATATCATTAGCGATAGCATAATCAACAACTTCCTTAACTCTGCTCATGAAGAAATCAGGAATCTGATAATCAGAACCTGTTGTGTACTGTCCCCATGATACAGGTATACGGATTGTATTAAAACCGGCTTCTGCGACAGAGTCGATCAAAGCCTTTGTTGTTTTGGGATTCCCCCAATAGGTTTCATTAGAATATGCACATTATCTAATTTTCGTTCTTAACCATTAGATATTTTTTATACATATCTTGTAATATAGATACTAAAAAGGCAAAAAGAGTCTATACATAACTTACAATTTCAGGGCTTCATTTTCTACGTGAAAAAATGAGTTTCCAAATATGCGACAGCCCCTTTTTTGTTCCGATAACAACGAAAAAGTGCCGATGACATCGGCACTTTTTAATGTTCAATTTAATCACTTATCATCAGGCACTTTGAGATGTGTGACATCTACCGGTGCAACAATATTACTTTTTGTATCAGGTTCCATGAAACCGATGGCGTAAAGCGGATATGTAGTGAATCCTTCGCCTTGACCTATATTGGTATCAGAGAACTTTATAGCCGGATGTGCACCATATTTCTTTGGATGACTGATCACATACTTCATACTTGTTGCTCTATTGTTGGTAGCCTTACATTCAACTATTACGGCTTTGCCCTCATCTTCATATAAAAAGTCAAGTTCTGGAGATCCACTCGGAGCATGAAAATAGTATAATCTCATACCATTAGTCGCAAAGGCAGAAGCAACCATATTTTCAGCTATAGCGCCCTTATAGGAACTAATATCTCCTGAAAGGATTTTGGCTGGGACATCATCGCCAAGCTGCGATACAAGTAGTCCGGTATCACAATAGAAAGCTTTAAATTCTGTGGGAATTTTTACACCTTCTAATGGGAATGATATCTCCTTTGTGTTAAAAGACTTATAAATCAGGCCAACATCAATAAGATATTGAAGTCCATCAGCTTTTTCAGGGGATTTCCCTTTTACATTTACAAGGCTGTACTGGAATTTTTTATATTCTTTTGAAAGCTGTGAAGTCATGGAATCAAGGCAGGCCTCTGCCCGGAGCTTGAGCACTTCATTTACTTTATCGTTCCCTTCGCTATCTTTATACCTTCCAAAATCATCCCTTATTGATTTCAAGATAGATTTTTGTACACTTCTGACAGCATTAAGATCATGAGTCGCAAAGAATTTATTCACAGCCTCTGGCATACCACCAACTATCAGATACTGAAGATATAAAGTTCTCATACTTTCATGAATTGTCTTTTCTATTGTTTCTTGGTTACATATACATTCCTTAACATAATCCAATACTTTCTCATCAATTCCAGTGTTTTTCAAAAATTCACGAAACGAAAGAGGATACATAGATATTTGTTCTTCATAACCAACAGGAATTCCTCTTAGATATCGATCACGAAAACCTTTAACACCCAAAAAGCTTCCAACAACTAAGACCTCATACCGTCCATCAATATCCCAATACTTTAAAGAACTTCTTGCATTAGGACAGTCTTGAATCTCATCAAGAATGATAAGTGTTTTATGCGGAATAAATCTGGCTTTTGTTTCCACTGCAGAAATTGACATGACCATCTTATCTACATCGAAATCCCCCTCAAAAGCACTATGTACAGTTTTATTAGCTCTAAGATCAATATATATGCAACTTTCGAAGAATTCCTTTCCGAATTCTCTAACAATATATGTTTTTCCAATCTGTCTTAACCCTCTTATTACAAGTGGGTGATGATCTCGATTTTTCCAATCAATAAGTTTATCCCAGATATCTCTTTTTAACATAGAAAGCCTCCTGTTTGTACCATTATATGACAATTATCGGCTATTTTCAACGGATTCAGCAGCATGAATTGTTGTTTTTCAAAGGAATTTTCGGTTAAATATTTATATTTTTCAAAGGATTCAATAGTTATGTTTTGACATTTTTAAAAGGATTAAATGCATGTGTTTTGACATTTTTAAAAGGATTTAGTGGTTGAATTTTTATATTTTTCAAAGGTTTTTAGCAGTTTATAAAAAAATAATATTATTATCTCTTCCATACTGCCGAAAATAATATAGAATATATTTATAATTATATTGTGCGCAATCTTTTGAAAGTAAATATTCCAGTACAGATCAATAAAATACAGTAATGCATACGGATCAATCCTATACAGATATCTGTACATATCACAGAAAAAGAGGTTTTTATGTTATCTTATATCGGCATCATACTTATCGCAGCCCTATATTTCGCAGTCCTTGAGCTATCCAAGAACATCCTCATCAGCTTCGCCATCGGCATCATAGCTGTCGCTGCAATGATAGGCCTTCGAATCTATCTTAAGAAAAAGAGCCTGCTGACAGTGCGAAACCGCATCCTCATGTGGGTAGCATTCCTTGCAGTTCTTTATATTAACTACGCGCTCACTCCCCCGCCCTACAAGAATGTACCGGCAGTGGATAACAAGAATCCTGACGTGACAGGCGTTGTCAGCATCGCACAAGGCGACCTTACCGGAGTATATAACGAAGATCACTCGGTAAAAGTATACGCAGGCATCCCCTACGCCAAGGCTCCCGTGGGCGATCTTAGATTCAAAGAGCCCCAGGCTCCTGACAGCTGGGAAGGCGTAAGAGCATGCGACGAGTTCGGACCTATAGCTATGCAGTCACGAAGCAGCGTCATCATGGACAGCCTTTCCCATATCCTTGGATGGCACGACTATCAGGTCAAGATTGGTGATGAATACCTCGAAGCCATGAGCGAGGACTGTTTGTATCTCAACGTCTTTGCCCCAGAAGATGCAGGTGATGAGCCGCTTCCAGTTATCTTCTACATCCACGGAGGAAGTCTTTCTACTGGCCACAGCTCCTATACAGAATACAGAGGCGAAGACCTTGCAAAAAGAGGCGTTATCTTCGTCAACTTCGCTTACCGTCTCGGCGTGTTCGGTTACTATACTGCCGACGACCTCAAGGCCGAGTCAGCTAACGGCACAACAGGTAACTACGGACTTCTCGACCAGATCGCAGCCCTTCAGTGGGTATACGACAACATCGAAGCCTTCGGCGGCGATCCGGAGCGAATAACCATAGCAGGAGAATCCGCCGGTGCATCCAGCGTCAACGCATTATGCGTCTCTCCTCTCACGGAAGGTCTTTTCACATATGCCATCGCAGAGTCAAGCGGAATCGTAGCCTACACTCCTTACCACACCTTGAGGACCTACGACGAGGCCATAGAACAGGGCGATATTGTGAGAAAAGAATTTAATGTTTCATCATCAGATGAACTCAGAAACATCCCTGCGGAAGAGCTCCTTACAACAAGCTCCAAGCAGACATCCATGACAATAGACGGCTACGCCCTTACCGAGATGCCCTATCTCACCTATCAAAAAGGCGAAAACCACGAGCAGGCTCTTCTGAACGGATTTAATGTAAAAGAATCTGATGCCTTCCTTCTAAACACAGAGGCAACCAGCGAAAACTACGTATCACTCTTAGAAGAAGACCTTGGGCCCTATGCATCTGAAATGGCAAAAGTAGTGCCTGCAGACTCTCCACAAAGAGATCAGCACTTCATAGTTGACGCCATGGGAGATGCCAAAGGCGCGCTTAATATATGTTATTCGGCTCTATGGTTTAGCTATTCTCACTACGTTTGGAATAACTACCTTATAGAGCAAAGCGTACCATGTTACGAATACTATTTTTCTAAAACAAATAATGTACTATCAAATTATCACGCAGGAGAACTCCCCTACGCCTACGGAAACCTCTGGAGGCACCCGGGACTTTATAGCGAAGAAGATTACGAACTCTCTGAAATAATGCAGCAGTACTGGGTTAACTTCGCTAAAACCGGCAATCCAAATGGGGACGGCCTTCCTGAATGGAAAATGAGAACAGCTGACCAGGACAAACTCCTGCAGCTGGATACAGAAATTAAGATGATCGATGATCCTAACGCAGAATTGTACAAGATCATCGATATGTATCAGGAATCAACGATTTCATGAAAAACACTTCACGAAAAAGCTCCCGATGTAGTGATACCTCACTATTCCGGGAGCTTCATTTTTAACTAATTCTTATGGTTCATTACTGCTCTTCCCCAATCACAGCATTAGGATTGCGCTTGTGAATCTCCGAAAGAATCGTATCTACAGCTTCGTTAACGCCCTTGAAGAGCGCATTCATCATGGCAATCTTATGCTTCTTGCCATCCATTGTAACGACTGTGACAAATACAGAATGAACACCTTTATATGATGCATCTGATCTATACGCCCTCGCAACCTCCTCGTAAGGTATAAATGCCAGATCTATATCCGCATAGACGATACGCCTTGATGTTAGGTAAGTATT
>JAEEGI010003382.1_pt1 | contig 38027 bp, 25 predicted proteins | sample 8958751 | NCBI WGS metagenome assembly JAEEGI01 (sample SAMN16246545, study PRJNA631951) | gut metagenome | biome: gut microbiome; feature: rumen; material: KS-attached | host: Bos | place: Iran: Karaj | collected 2018-10 | reverse complement strand
ATCGTGGTAAGGTAGCTATTAAGAAAGAGGACGAAGTAGCTGAGTAATGAGCAAAATCAACTGCATAATCACCGGCATTGGTGGCTACGTTCCCGACTATATCCTCACCAACGAGGAGTTGTCGCGGATGGTTGACACCAACGACGAGTGGATTATGACACGCGTCGGTATCAAAGAGCGCCACATCCTCGTGGAGGAAGGTCTCGGCACCAGTTATATGGCCCGTAAGGCTGCCAAGCAACTGATGCAGAAGACGGGCGCTGACCCTGATACCATCGACGCCGTGATCGTAGCCACAACAACGGCAGATTATAAGTTCCCATCCACAGCATCCATCGTGGTCGGCAAACTCGGACTGAAGAATGCGTTCGCGTTCGACTTCTGGGGTGCATGCTGTGGATTCCTCTATTCGCTCGACGTGGCTTCGACGATGATTCAGAGCGGCCGTTACAAGAGGATCATCCTCATTGCCGCCGACAAGATGTCGTCAGTCACCGACTACAAGGACCGTTCCACCTGTCCGCTCTTTGGCGACGGTGCGGCTGCGATGCTCTTAGAGGGCACTGAAGAGGAGAATATCGGCGTGATGGATTCGTACCTGCGCTCCGATGGTAAGGGACTGCCGTTCCTGCACTTGAAAGCTGGTGGCTCTGTCTGCCCGCCTTCTCACTTCACAGTCGATCACCGCTTGCACTACCTCTATCAGGAGGGACGTACCGTGTTCCGTTACGCCGTGACGAACATGAGCAACGACTGCGCACTCATCGCTGAACGCAATGGCCTGAACAAGGACAACATCGACTGGGTGGTGCCCCATCAGGCGAACATGCGTATCATCGAGGCGGTGGCCAAGCGGTTGGAACTGCCGATGGAGCAGGTGATGGTCAACATCGAGCACTATGGTAACACCAGTGCTGCCACGATACCGTTGGCCATCTGGGACAATGAAAGCAAGCTGAAGAAGGGTGACAACATGATCTTCACCGCCTTTGGCGCCGGATTTGTTCATGGAGCCTCCTACTATAAGTGGGCTTATGATCCAGTGAGAAGTGATAAGTGAAGAGTGAAAAATTGATACACAAAGCAGGATTTGTGAATATCGTTGGAAACCCCAACGTAGGTAAAAGTACGCTCATGAACCAGTTGGTTGGTGAGCGTATTTCTATTGCGACATTTAAGGCGCAGACCACCCGTCACCGTATCATGGGCATCGTGAATACGCCTGAGATGCAGATTGTTTTCTCCGACACACCCGGTGTGTTGAAGCCTAATTACAAGTTGCAGGAGTCGATGCTCGCCTTCTCGGAGTCAGCCCTTCAGGATGCTGATGTGTTGCTCTATGTCACCGACGTGGTGGAGGATCCGGAGAAGAATATGGACTTTCTCCAGAAGGTACAGAAGATCGATACGCCGGTGATCCTGCTGATCAATAAAATTGATGAATTGGCTGGCGGTGAAGCGAAGCTCGCCGCTATCGTCGAACACTGGCATGCCCTGCTGCCGAAGGCCGAGATCCTGCCGATCTCCGCAAAGAATAAGTTCGGCACCGATCTCCTGCTGAAACGTATCCAGGAACTCCTGCCAGAGAGTCCTGCCTATTTCGACAAGGATCAGCTGACGGATAAGCCCGCCCGTTTCTTCGTCTCGGAGATTATCCGTGAGAAGATCCTGCTCTACTACGACAAGGAGATTCCTTACAGTGTAGAGGTCAGTGTGGAGCGTTTTAAGGAGGACGAGAAGCATATCCACATCAACGCCATCATCTATGTGGAGCGCGATTCGCAGAAGGGCATCATCATCGGTCATCAGGGTGTGGCACTGAAGAAGGTTAGTACCGAGGCCCGAAAGGCCCTTGAGAAGTTCTTCGACAAGCCGATCTACCTCGAAGTCTTCGTCAAAGTCGATAAAGACTGGCGCAGCTCCGAGCGTGAATTAAATCATTTCGGGTATAATCCCGAATAATATATAGTATGGGAAATTTAGTAGCAATAGTAGGCCGACCCAATGTGGGAAAATCCACGCTCTTCAACCGTCTGACGAAAAGTCGCCAGGCGATTGTCAGCGACGAGGCAGGCACCACCCGCGACCGTCAGTACGGTAAGTGTGAGTGGTGTGGCCACGAGTTCTCCGTCGTCGATACCGGCGGCTGGGTGGTCAATTCAGATGATATCTTTGAAGAGGAGATCCGTAAGCAGGTGATTATCGCCACCGAGGAAGCCGACCTCGTGCTGTTCCTCTGTGACATTAACAACGGTGTGACGGGCTGGGACATGGATGTGGCTCAGATCCTGCGTCGTGCCAAGCTGCCTGTGATCCTGGTGGCCAACAAGGCCGACGACGGTAAGGACCTCTACGACCAATATGAGTTCTATAAGCTCGGACTGGGTGATCCCTGGCCCATCAGCGCCGCTACGGGCAGTGGTACCGGTGACCTGCTCGACGAGGTGATCAAGGTGTTGCCCGAGAAAGCCAAGGACGATCTCGAGGACGGCATCCCCCGCTTTGCTGTTGTGGGCCGTCCGAATGCCGGTAAGTCGAGCATCATCAATGCTTTCATCGGTGAGGATCGTAACATCGTGACGGAGATTGCAGGTACTACCCGCGACTCCATCTACACCCGTTACGATAAGTTCGGCTTCGACTTCTACCTGGTGGATACCGCCGGTATCCGTCGTAAGAACAAGGTGACCGAGGATTTGGAGTTCTATTCCGTGATGCGTTCCATCCGTGCCATCGAGAACAGCGACGTCTGCATCCTGATGATCGACGCCACCCGTGGCATCGAGGCACAGGACATGAATATCTTCCAATTGATACAGAAGAACAATAAATCGCTGGTTGTTGTCGTTAATAAATGGGACCTTGTCGAAGATAAGTCACAGGAGGTGATCAAGACCTTCGAGCATGCCATCCGAGAGCGCATGGCGCCGTTTGTCGATTTCCCCATTATCTTCGCCTCCGCCCTCACGAAGCAGCGTATCTTCAAGGTTTTGGAGACGGCGAAGGAAGTCTATCTGAACCGTAAGGCGAAGATCGGCACCTCGAAGCTCAATGAGGTGATGCTGCCGCTGATCGAGGCGTACCCGCCGCCCTCAGTGAAAGGCAAATATATCAAGATCAAATACGTGGCTCAGGTGCCCGACACGCAGATTCCTACCTTCGTGTTTTACGCTAACCTGCCGCAGTATGTGAAGGAGCCGTATAAGCGCTTCTTGGAGAATAAGATCCGCGAGAACTGGAAACTCACCGGCTCGCCGATAAACGTCTTTATCCGCCAGAAATGAGGAAGCTAGCTGTGATTGTTCTGCTGACGGTGCTGGCGGCCTGTGGCAGCGCTACGAAGGAAGAGCTGGCTGGTTTGGCGGCGAAGGGCTACTACGATCACCTGATCCATGGTGAGTACGAGCAGTTCTACGAGGGTATGGCGGAGCGGACGCAGCCGGATGGCAAAGCCCTCTCCGACGAAGACGCCTATCGCCGTCAGATGCTCGATAACCTCCGTCAGTTCATGGCGCGTCAGGAAAAGGAGCATCGCGGGGTGCTTGAGGTGCGTGTGTCCAATGCCACCACCGACACGGTGCAGCAGTTCACGAACGTGTTCCTCGTGCTCTGTTTCGGTGACTCCACCAATGAGGAGATTGTCGTGCCGATGGTGGAACGCCATGGTGCCTGGCGGATGAAATGACAGAAGTGAAAAGTGAGAAGTGAAAAGTTTTAAATAGACTGATTATGAAGAGATGTGCGTTTCTTTTGATGCTGATGCTGAGCGTGGTGTCGATCCGTGCCCAGTATGTGGCGTCATTACAGCCGCAGCAGTATGACAAGACGCTCCACTGGGGTGGAGCTTTCCAGCATCTGGATGTGTATGGTTCTATCGGTACGACGGGTGTCGGTATTGGCCTTGCCACGCCCCTCGGTGAGAGCTGGCGCCTGCGTGGCGGCATCACCTACATGCCCCCATTGTTGAAGAAACATCTGCATCCTCAGGTCTATGTGGGCGATGATAACAGTCACTTTAAGGAGGTTCAGGAGATGATGTACTTTGAGACGGGTTACCAGATGCAGGATAAGGTGGCGATGACGGGTAAGTGGGAAATGTTTAACGGTTATCTGCTTGTGGATTGGTTCCCGCTCGACGATGAGAATAAGTTCCGTATCACAGCAGGTATCTACTATGGACCAGCCCGTATTGCGAAGATTACCACCGATGGCGAGTCTGCCGCTACGCTGTCGTGTATTGCTGCCTATAATAAGAAGTATTTTAAGGTGGACGACGACAATGAAATACTCGAGTGGGGACTGGCTGGTGCCTATATGGGTACCTATGGACATGATGTGGTGGATACCGATGGCACGATTCTTCATAAGACCGGCGATACCTATCTGATGATGCCTGATGACGATGGTCAGCTCAGCATCGACGTGAAGACCAACAGCATTAAGCCCTATCTGGGGGTGGGCTATGAGCTCCCTTTCAGTAGTCTGGGGCTCCAGAAGAAAAAAGACACCTGGAAGCTCGCTATTGATGCAGGTGTGCTGTTCTGGGGTGGTTATCCCTCTCTACGTGTCTCCACCGATGGCATCGACCTTATGAGGGATATCGACAATATCCCGGGTCAAAAGGGCGATTATATCAAGAAGATCAAAAAGTTTGTGGTTTTTCCCAATATTGGGATCAGTGTGATATACCATCTTTTTTAATTTAGAAATAGAATGAAAATGAGAAAGTTTTTAGTGATAACATTCATGGCTGGTGCCATGACGGCTGCTGGTCAGACGAGTGAGCCTGTTGCGTCGAGTCAGAACAGTGACCTTGGCTATTTCAAGCATCTTGATGTCTCTGTCAACCTGGGAACCTCTGGTATCGGTTTCGATGTGGCTACGCCCCTTGGCAACTATGTGCAGCTGCGTGCCGGCTACGAGTTCATGCCTCATTTCCGCTACAGTGTTGATTTCCCTATAGAGGTGGGTGGTGAGCCTGCCGTGAAGTATGACGAGAACGGTAATCGTGTGGAGAGTCGTTTCGACCGTCTCGCCAAGAACCTCAAGGAAATCACTGGCTTCGATGTCGATAATCACGTAGAGATGATCGGTCATCCGACGTTGAACAACTTCAAGCTCCTCGTCGATGTCTTCCCTTTCAAGAACAATAAACACTGGCATTTCACTGCAGGTTTCTATCTGGGCTCCTCGCAGTTTGCCACGGCCGACAACTCTGTTGATGCAATGACTTCGCTGTTGGCGGTTGAAATGTATAACCACATCTATGGACGAGTGGATAACTTCTGGGAGACAGGTGAGCCCATCATGGACATCACGATTGGCGGCATACCTTATGTCATTCCAGAGTTGCGACCTGAACAGGTAGAGACAGTCCTTAAATATGGCCGCATGGGTTTCCAGTTGGGAACGTATAAACATGATATGTATTCTGAAGAAGGTCTCCTGATTCATCAAAAGGGTGAGGCTTATGTCATGGAGCCAGGTGAAGACCATCAGGTGCATGTCTATGCCAAGTCGAGTGCTTTCAAGCCCTACTTAGGTTTCGGCTATGGTGGTCGCCTGGTAAAGGGCCGTGATGACTGGAAGGTTTCGTTCGATGCCGGTCTGATGTTCTGGGGTAAGCCCGATCTCTATACCCACGACGGTACGAACCTCACGAAGGATGTAGAAGGCATCACCGGTAAGGTAGGGGATTATGTTGACCTCATTGGAGGACTGACTGTCTATCCTTCCATCAGTGTGCGTTTCACGAAAACGATCTTTTAAATCATAATAGAATCAATAAAGGCTCGCCATTCGGCGAGCCTTTTTGATGATGCATATTCTATTTGGTAATACTTCCAATATGCAAAAAAAGTGTTCTAGAATTTGCGAACAATCAAAAAAAATGTATCTTTGCACCCAAATGATAATAACATTTGAAGAAACATATTAAATAAGGAGGAACAGACTATGATTATATTAGAAGGAAAAGATCCCAAAATGATAGCCAATAACTTGAAGCCCTTTAAACCGACCCATCCAGGAGAGGTATTAAAGGATGAATTAGAGTTTCGAGGAATCTCCCAGCGAGGTTTGGCTAAGAAAATGGGTATTTCATACTCTGCACTTAACGAAGTCCTGAATGGGAAACGAACACTGAATCCAGAGTTAGCAATGATGATGGAAGCTGCTCTCGGTGTAGATGCCGCCCCGCTTCTAGCCATGCAGAATGAATACGATATGCTGATGGCAGAGCGTAACGAGACGTTTATGGAGAAACTCAAACATCTTCGTCGCATTGCTGCTATTTTCTGATGTAAGCTTATAGAGTCAGAACATAGTGAGTACGCCTATTCTACATTTAAATCTAGCACTTTTTTGATTTAAATGTAGCAAGTGCTGGAATTAAATCTAAAAAATAAGAGGATGCGCATGAGCGCATCCTCTCTTTGAGTGTATTGATAGAGTGATTTAATTAATCTTCTACAGCAACTAGCTGCCACTTGCCAGTATTGGCGTTATACATAGCCTCGTAGGTCTTACCGTCGAGCTCGAAGTATGTTGTTGTGGCTGCCTCGCCCTTCTCATCATAACCTGTATCAACACTAGAGATGAACTCTGTCTTGTTGGTAATGGTCTTGCCGTCAAGCGTGGTACTGTTGAACTTGATATTGGCTGTATAGTCCTTGTAATAGGTCCTTATTGATAAGCCGTTAGAATTCTCCCGAACCCAATAGCCATTGCCATACCAAATTTCGCCATTCTTCTTATTGGCCTCAGGGATATCCTTCTCATCAGCAGATTGCTTCTCGATATAACTGCCATGTTCATCTCTCTTAATCGTTGTTCCATCCTCTTCCAGCTCGTACCAGAAATAGCCCTTGGTAACCTTCTTTCCGTCCTTGTCTAACCAAGGCTTGTTGCCTGCGAAAGAAGTACTGAACTTAAAGCCCTTACCGAATGAACAGGTGTTGAAGATAAAGTCGAATGAAGAGCGCTTCTCTGTCTGGTAAGGCAGATAAATTCTTGCTGCATCTTCTTTGTCTATGCTCTCAAACTTACAATTATTTACGGTTGCGGAGCTACCGCTGTTGTAGTAGTTTTCGAATTCAATGTTTTTACACTTGAAAGTACTGCTTTCGCAATTACCATCGATACTCCACATGTTTTGAGCCGTTAATTTACTATTATTGGCATTGATTGTGGAAATATAGCACGAAGTTGTACCTCCCCATCTCTGTATATCTTCTAATGGACAAGTCAGGTTACAATTTGTCACTTTACTCATCACATCATTGAAGATATTTCCATATATATAATGTGCTGATATAATATCACAATCTGTACTATTAGCACCAAGACCGATTTCACTAATTGATGTTGTAAGATCTCCCAAATCTTTCCAATTCCAATTTTCGTCCGGTCCATAGGCATTTGGAATAAACGTTCCATCAATAGTCACGTTCTTGATTTCATTAACTCGGTACAGATTTATATTGCTTCTATATTCCATTTTATTGTTCACCATAGAGGAAGACAGTTGGCCATAAATCTTGGCAGTCTTGTTGCCGAGGCCTTCGATGAGTTTCACACCTTTACATTCCTTTGATGTTACCCAGTAACCAAGATCTGGATCATATTCCGTATCATCGTAGAAACCAAATGAAGCAGCTGCACCATCTTCAATGAGGATGCTTTCAAACTGACTATTAGCCTTTCCATTGTGAACCTCGACTCTTGCAACTTTTGCATCGCCCTTAATAATCTTCAGTTTTTCGGTGTAATAGGGCTCCTCTACCTCATCTTTTATGAAATAGACATCTGGGCCATACATTACATATACGGGCTGTACGCCGGCAGAATCAATTAAAGCATCAGTACCATTTTTTGTCTCACTACCATCGCGCATGTAACCAAGAACCTTACCGCCATCCTTTACGAGGGCGCGGCCGTCCTTCATCTTCAACCACTCGATAGTAACGCCGCTTTCGATGATCAGGGTGTTAGTAGCTGTTATAGCTGTCAGCTCGTCAATGGCTCCGCCTTTCAGCGTCACAGTAGAGGTTGGGAAAATCAGCTCCAAATCTGCCTCTGAAGAGCCAGAAGGAATGTTGATCTCCACTTTGTTGGTGGATGCTAAAGCAGTAGCATCGTCACCTGCACCTTTCGTTTTAAGGGTCAGAGGTACTTCTGTCTTGATGGGATTTGTAAAGCTCAGTTCAATGTCAGCGTCTGGTGGTGTCGGGATGCTGATCTCATTGTCTGAACTCGTAGAATTAATAGCAGCATCAACACTGATCTTAAAGGCTTGTCCTGCTTTTGCGGCATCAGAAATCTCAGTCTTAATACGGCTCATCATTCTGGAGATGTCAGCAGGAGAGCTACCCTTCACGATAGCACCATCGTCAGTCAGCTGAACTTCTGGCTTTTCATAAACTTCTCCATTAACGATAGATACGTCTTTTTCACTACAACTTGTGAGTGACCAACCTGCAAACATCATGACGATTGCTGTCATGATCATGCCAAAATAGTTTTTCTTCATCATAGGTCTTAAGTTTAGAAATTAGTAATATTATGAATAATCACATTTTTAGTATCTTTTGCAAAGATAAGCAATGTTTCTTAAAGTTGCAAGTTTTTTTGAGACTTTTTTTGATTTTATTAAAAAAAAAGCTCCCATTTGGGAGCTTTTTCTATTTTTTGAGAACTAATTTTCCATCTTCGATATAGATACCTTTCTGCGGCTCTATATTGTCAGGCAAGCGTACGCCTTGGAGCGTATAACGGCCCTTGGCAGCTTCCTGCTGCACTTTTACACCTTTTACACCTTTAATACCCGTGGTACCGTCTGTCGGCAGGATCTCTGCAGAACCTTCCAGCACATAGAGGTAGGCACGGTTGGCTGGTACGTATTTCACGTCAGTAGCCGTGATGAAGCAGAGCTTATCGTTTGCTTCTCCTAAGAGTCGCATCGTGTCAGGGTCGTAATCCACGGCATTCCAGGCAGGATTGTCTCTGCGCTCCCTGCCAGAGGGTGTGGTTACAATATAACAGTAATACTCACCCTCGAGGTAGTTACTACCAGTGTATAGATCATAATCGTGGAGTGGTGTCACCTTGTTATCTGAGGCTTTCTCACCTGCACACTCGATGACTACAGGCATAAAGCCAGGTACGGTGCTGCCAATGTCCTCAAGGGTTGTCGTTTCTTTGGTCATCGTGTTCACCGCGTAAGCTTTCATGCCACTACCCAGTTTGATACCGAATGAGGCAAAGAATGCGGTGTAATACTTACCACCGGCCTTCACATCGCCTTTCAGACCAAAATACTGTTTGTCGGCATCTGATATCGGTGTGACATACCAATGCCAGTTCGTTGATTTGTCAGCATCGGTGGTGATATAGCTCTTTCCGTAATCGTCTTCGTAATCACGCAGGTAGCGGGTATATTCCGCACCGTCGTATGTCACGGTGGTCCAAACGCGGTAGGCACCGTCCTTCTCCGTGAACTGCAGATAAAAATTATGTCCTGCAGTGGTGAAGTTTTGACCTTCGATGACATAGCCTTTTGAGGTCTTTTTCAGATAGATCACACCGCCTGGATCATTCACGACTTTGTCGAAGTCTTTAACGGTCTCCAGTGATTGCAGCTCTACCTGACCGGTACGCTTAGCAGCATCCTTGTTTACATAGTCGTTGTGGACAGTGAGGTAACGGCCTGTCTCCTTGCACTGCAGACGATAGTAACCATCGGAGAACTGTGCGGAAACACTTAGTGTCACGAGGGCGGTCAATAATAGCGTAAAGAATCTTTTCATATTTCTAGCATTTCGAGTATGACTAGTCTTATCTAGCTGAAAGAAGCCCAGCCCGATGGGGGGCTGGGCTTGAAGATTTATCTATAATCGGATGATTACTCAGCGATACAGATTGATACACGGTTGCTGTCGTTGTCAGCGAACGGCTGTACACGAGCACCCTTGCTATCGAAGCTGATGCGGTCAGCAGAGATACCTGCCTTCTTCAGAGCAGCTACCACAGCTTCAGCACGCTTTGCAGCGAGGCGGTCGTTGATCTTGTCGTTACCAGTACCAGCGTCAGCATAACCAGTCACCTGAACCTTAGCATCCTTGTTCTCATTCAGGTAAGTAACGATGTCACTAACCTTAGAAGCCTCAGATGTGCGGATGTCGGTCTTGTTGATCAGGAAGAAGATATCACGGCGGAGGGGCTCAGCGGCTGTCTCAGCGGGAGCAGCGGGAACCTCAACAACCTTCTCTACGATCTTCTCAACATAGCGGATCTCGGGCTCTGGAGCAGGGATGAACTTGGTTGAGTAGGTAGGACCGAAGTTGATCTTCAAACCTGCGAGGGCATTGAAGTACCAATCCCAGTTCTTAGCCTTCTTTGAGTTGTACTTATCGCTCAGAGTGTTGGCGCTAACCTCGAGGGTGATAGCTAATTTATCATTGATCTTGAAGTCACCAGTCAGACCAGCCTGGAGGACAAAACGAGTCTTGGTGCCGTCCCACAGATAAGCGAGAGGATCCTCACTGACGAGTGTTGCAAGTGCAATTTCAGCATTACGCTGAGCAGCCTCACTATTGCCCCATGCAATGTTTGCACCGAGACCTGCGAATGCACCAAAGGTGAATACGCGGTTGGGGTTCACACCTGAAATGAGGTTAGAGATGTTGAAAGTTACATCAACGGTAGGAGCGATGTAGTTCCACTTCCACTTGTAGTCATTGTTAAAAATGCGTGAACCAGCTTTGCTCTGCCAAGCATTGATAGCCAGACGGGCACCTACAACCTTATTGAACTCACGGCCTACAGCTGCCTGAATATTGTATGACAGCAGGTCACCAAAGTCAACTTCACCGAGGGTATATTGTACACCCAGAGGCTGGATGTTAACATACCAGTGTGGCTCGAAGACATATTCTGTCGTACCCTTCTGCTCCTGGGCAGATGCTGAAAGACCAGCCAACAGCATCAGGCATGACAATATTGTTTTCTTCATTTTCATATCTTTAAATACTATTATTTTTTAGTTCGCGAATGTTAATTACTTACCCTGGATGTAGTAGGTGTGTGACTTGATGTTACCACTGTAGTCAGCAGCCTCGTAAACGATCTCGTAGAGCTTGCCCTTCTCAGGAGTGAACTTCAGTACCTTAGAGTTAGAGAAGTTGAGCTCGTTGAAGCCGTCAGCAGTGATATCCTTACAACCTACGAACTTAACGTATGCGGGAGCGAAGAGCTCTGCAGTGTAAGAAGTAGCCTCGAGTCTAACCTCACCCTCTGCCTCATAAGGAGCAGACTTGATACCAGATACACGGTTCACGTTGCCGTTCTTGTCGATAGCGAGCAGTACGGGCTGCAGCATCTGATCAGCATTGTTCTTAATCAGCTTGTCGAACTTGTTGGTGAACTTCTCAACCCAGTTGGTAACGTTCTGTCCGTTAAACTTACCCAGAAGGTTCTTCATGTTAGCAACGAAGTCGTTAACATTTCCGAATGCCTTTGTAATATCCTCAGCCATATCGGTGATATCAACCTTAAGATCATCGTTAAAGGTTACAGTAACACCAGGAGCACCACCAGTAGTAATAAGACTATTAATATAATTCTTATCAACTTTGAAGTAGTACTTGTCAGCAACAGCGTCATAATAAGCATCGAATGTATCCTCAGGGAAGTTCAGCTTGTCAAGATTAATCTGCTTCTTGATGCGGTTGAAGATCTTGTCGATATACGGCTCCATCTTCTCAATTAAGTTGTTGGTAGACTTTGTGATACCGTCAACCTTCTCTGCGATAGCCTCACCAGAATTGAAGCCGAGGGGCTTAATGGTAGCGAATACGAGCTCAGCCTCAGAAGTAGCAATGTGCTGCAGACCCTTTTCTTCATTAGACTCAATAATGGTCTGACCATCCTTGTCGTATGCATAAGCAGTATTGTCCTTCCAAGCGAACTTCAGCATATACTTCTTCATGTTGGTATCCTTCGTAGCCAGGTTGTAGTACAGGTCAGCAACGAGATGGCCAAGAGCCTGCTTGCTAGTACCAGACTGACGGTTGCGGTCACGCCAAATAGCCTTCAAATCAGCCTTGAACTTAGACAGATCGATCTTGGCGGGAGTGAAAGAAGCAGGCTCATCGCCGATGTAAGCTACACCAAACTTGAAGATGTTGTTCTCATCAGCACGAGTCCAACCCCACTGCAGAACGTCAGTAGTAGGCTTACCTGTCTCGTCCATATTTACAATCAGCAGATCCTTCACGTCCTCACCAGCAGTGTTAGCAAGTGTAACTTTGAAGATTGACTTGGAATCCTGATCCTTAGTCAGCAGAGGCATGTCAATGTAACGGTTCACGTTAGCATAGATGTAACCTGCGAAACCTGGTGTTGCATACATACCAGAACCGGCACCGAGTACTTGGTTAGCAACCCACTCGATCTTCTCACCCTTATACAAATCAGACTTCGGGAAAGAACCGTCGACAGCAGCAATACCATAGTTGTTGATCAGCATCTTAGGCTCGAAACCTGGGATGTTGACAGAACCAAGCATGTTGTTGTAAGTACCAGAGATCTCTACGTTGGTAACGAGCTTTGCGAAAGTCTCAGTGAGCCATAAAGTAAGCTGGTTAACCTCATCTTTCAGATTGTCGATGCGAATGCTGTCAGCTGCGATACGATTGCTGTTATCTGCTGCTTTATTTGAAACAGCATTAATAGCAGTCGTAAGATCGCTCTTCACACCGTCGATTTTTGAATCAAGAGCACTGCAAATGCCACCATACTTGGTGTCCAGAGCGTCCACTTCGAGGTCCAGAAGTGCCAAATCTCTCTCCAGTGCTTCGATCTTGGCGTCCTGTTCAATTCTTACATCCTCGTTCGTGTCCTTACAAGAAACGAATGATGTTGAGGTAGCTGCTACCAGCGCTACCATCATGATACCATTAATAATTTTCTTTTTCATTTGAACTTAAAAATTATAATTAAACAATTAAACTAATAAAATATCTTGCTTTCTTACGCATTAATTTATATAAATCGGAGACAAAAGTAGGAATAATTTTCTAATTGTGCAAGAAAATTTTAGTTTTTTTTATAAAAAACTTTGTTTTTCTACCATATTTGGGGTTTTTAACCTTAAAAAGTGCGCCTGACAGGACTCGAACCTGCACGTCGTGAACACCAGATCCTAAGTCTGGCGCGTCTACCAATTCCGCCACAGGCGCGGATCGACGAAGTCAATTCCCGATTGGTTTTGTCGATTGTGGGTGCAAAGGTACGCATTTATTTCCATTCTGCCAAGAGTTTTCTCGCAAATTCTATCAAGGTGTCACGTCCTTGGGCAAAATCTTCGTCAGTCTGCCCGACGGGATAGTCGGGCGCGATGCCGAATTCGATCTGCTGACCGTTGCGGTCGTAGGAGGGACAGGCCGAGAAACGCACTGTCCAGCCGTTGGGTAGCGACGAGGTGAAGGGCAGGCCCGCACCACCGCCCGTCTGATCGCCTACGGTCTTCACTTCGGGGAAGCACTTCATCAGTTTCACGAAGTCGTTGGCAGCGGAATACACCTCGCGGTTGGTGAGGACAACGGTGGGTTTCTGCCAGCGGAAGCGGGATGAGGGCTCCAGGTATTCGGCCTCCTTGTCGGAGAAGTCGTTGTGACCCTTGCCCGTCTTGTGCTGCAGATAGCCTGTGAGGGTCTTCTCATGACAGAAACGGGCAGCGAGCCGTTCGGCTGCCGTGAGCTGGCCCCCGCCATTGCCACGGATATCCACGATGAGCCCGTTGCAGAAGGCGAAGTGCTTGATGATCTCGTCGAGACTGCTCTCGCCGATCTCATTGGCGAAGCTCCCCACGTAGAGGTAGCCGATGTTATCGTCGAGAATCTTGTACTGGGCGACGGAGGCGATGTGGTAGTCGGTACCGAGGTAGCGGCGCTGCAAGGTGTCGCTGAAGTTCGAAGGATAGTCTTCGTGCCAGTGCCAGTAGCGACCGTTGTCGAAGGAGGTGTAGAGGTTCACGTGACCGTCTTTCAACTCGGAGAGCATGTCGGTGAGCACCTCGAAGAGCTGGTAGTCGTTCATCGGCCCTTTCGCGCGTACCTTATATATATTATATATAGCGTCCCAGTCGAGGCCATAGACCTGTTGCTTGTAGTCGAAGAAGCAGTAGTGCTCGTCGATGATGCGCCACAGGGCCTCGAAGTTGCCCTCCGGGGTGTCTTCGTACTCTCTCACATCGACACAGGAAGTGAGGAGTGAGAAGTGAAAAGTGAGAAGTAGTGGCAGGATGAGCCACTGCTTCAAAGCTATTCTATATTTTCCTAAGGTCTTTTTCATCATCATATATCAACTTTTCACTTTTCACTTTTCACTCCTAAACTTCTCACGATGCCAATCACGAAACGGTGCGTGTAGATATGGTTCTTTAAGTTGTTAACGGCAGCTTGCTGGTAGTTGCCCAAGTAGCCGATGCGGATGGCCCACTTCTCGGAGGCCTGCCAGTCGAGCGTGAGCAACTGGCGGAAGTTCGGCGCGCTGACGAAGGTGGTGGGTACGATGTTGTGGTCGTAGTTGCCGCGATTGAAGATCTCGTAGTACGACTGCCCGTAGTGCGGACTGAACATCAGACCAAACAAAGGGAGGTTCAGCTCGTAGCGCAACGAGAAGTGCTGTTGTTTGATGTCGAATCCGTAGGTGGCGATGCCTGCCGGCATGAGATTCAGGGCGAAACGCGCCTGGGCGGGGTTATTCGACGTGCTCATGTCGTAGAGGAAGCCGAGGTTGAGATTCGCCAAGCCGCCAGCCTGCAGCTTCAGGCGGTTGTCGCACAACAGCCACTGACGGTAACGGCCCCAGTAGAGGTTGTAGTTACCTTCGAGCATGCTGGTGGTGTTGGTACGGTCTTTGGTCTTCGATAGGTCTATCTCGTGTTCGAAGTTGTTCTGCCAGTGTTTCCCGGGCTTCTTGCCCTCGCGTATATATAAATAGGTAAGGCCGATGCCTGAGTATTTCTCCTGGGAGATATAGGTATCGAGGACGCGTGAAGGGCCGAGACCGATCATATGGCTTTGTGCTGCCGCTGTCAGCGGCAGCATAAAGGCGATAAATATGAGTAGGCTATTCCGCTTCATCGTCGAATAGTCGGAGTTGACCGGTGAGTTCGTCGCGGACCTGTTGTTCACTCTTACCGGCATCGGGATCGAGGTCTTCTTCTTCCTGAATATCAGGCGTTTCCGACTCTTCGGGTTCTTCTGGGAATCGGGTGGGCTCGAGCTCTACGACGTTTTCGAGGGTATAGGTGGTGAGGCGCTTGCCCTTGGCCTTATAGCCCTTGACGGCTATAAACTGCTCGGCATCGATCTCCTCAGTCCCTCGGAAGTCATCGGCACCGCCGTAGGTGAGCTGGATGCGGGGATAGGGGGTATCGGTGAGCAGGATGAGCTGCGATTCCGGATTGTCCGAGAGCCAGTTCTGCTTCTTCTTCGAGGCATCCATCTGGAAACGCTTGATATAGGGATAGCCCTGATTGTCAGCATCATAGAGGATGGCGGTCCAGATCTTGTCGGCATCGTATTGCTCGATGCGCAGGATGTTCTCTTCGTAGTGGTTGTTCAGGTCGAAGTTCGACAGGTAATAGTCGCCGTTCTTCAGGACAACGAGGATCTGATCCTCGTCGAAGAACTCACCCAACAGTCGTCCGTGATCGTCGTAGTTCAGGCGGTTCACGTCGGGATCGTACCACACCTTACGACCACCTAAGGTAGAATGGCCGTGACTCTTCAAGCCGATGCGATGCACAGGGAACTTCGTCAGCAGGTTACCCTTCGAAGCGCGACCCTTGATCATCACCTCCGAGAAGTCCTTGTCGATAAAGATCTTCTTCAGCTTCGGATTCGGATCGAGCGTCACCTTGATGATCTCCGCCTCTCCGTTGGGGTTGGCAGAGAAGTACATCACCCTCGAACCTGGCGTGCCCTGGGTGAGGTCGTACTCCTTATCACGGGTCAGCGAGGTCACGTTGAAGCGCTTCATGAAGTAGTAGCCCTTCTTACCGTCGCGATACACCGCATTATAGATGGTACGCGAGTCGCTCTTCTTGAAGACGGCGAGGTAGAGCACATTCTTACCCACGAAGATCTTCTCCGCCACGCGGATCACCTTGTATTTACCGTCCTTATAGAAGATGATGATGTCGTCGAGGTCGGAGCAGTTGCACACGAACTCATCCTTCTTCAGACTCGTACCGATGAAGCCGTCGGTGCGGTTGATATAGAGCTTCTGGTTGGCTTCTGCCACCTTCGAGGCCTCGATGGTGTCGAAGTTGCGGAGCTCCGTGAGGCGCGGGTGGTCCTTGCCGTATTTGTCCTTGAGGAACTGGAACCAGTTGGCAGTCACCTCGGTGAGGTTCGCCAGGTCGCGGTCGATCTCCTCGATCTCCGCCTTCAGACGTGCCATCAGCTCGTCGGCCTTGTCCTTATTGAACTTCAGGATGCGCTGCATCTTGATTTCGAGCAGCTTCAGGATGTCATCCTTCGTCACCTCACGTACCATCTGAGGATAGTAGGGCGTCAGGCGCTCGTCGATATGTTCGCAGACGGCATCGATGGTGGGTGCCTGCTCGAATTTCTTGTCCTTATAGATGCGTTCCTCGATGAAGATCTTCTCCAGCGACTGGAAGTGGAGCTGTTCCAGCAACTCGTTCTTGCGGATCTCGAGTTCCTGACGGATGAGGTCTTTCGTGCGATCCACACTGTGACGCAGCACGTCGCTGATAGTCAGGAACTTAGGCTTGTTGTCCTCGATCACACAACAGTTCGGCGAGATGTTGATCTCGCAGTCGGTAAAGGCGAAGAGGGCGTCGATGGTCTTGTCGGAAGAGACACCAGGGGCGAGATGCACCTGGATCTCCACACTCGCTGCCGTGAGGTCTTCCACCTTACGGGCCTTGATCTTACCTTTCTCAATGGCCTTCACAATAGAGTCCTGCAGGGTCTCCGAGGTCTTCGAGAAGGGGATCTCGCGGATCACGAGCGTTTTCTGGTCGATCTTCTCAATCTTCGCACGTACCTTCACCACACCGCCGCGCTGTCCGTCGTTGTATTTCGATACGTCGATGCTGCCCGCCGTGGGGAAGTCTGGGTAGAGCTGGAAGGGCTGATCGTGGAGATAAGCGATGGCGGCATCGCAGATCTCGCAGAAGTTATGAGGGAGGATTTTGGACGAGAGACCGACGGCGATACCTTCGGCTCCCTGTGCCAACAGCAACGGGAACTTCACGGGTAGGGTGATTGGCTCCTTGTTGCGTCCGTCGTACGACATCTTCCAGTCGGTGGTCTTCGGATTGAACACTGTGTCGAGGGCGAACTTCGAGAGGCGCGCCTCGATATATCGGGGGGCAGCGGCACTGGAGCCTGTGAGGATGTTACCCCAGTTGCCCTGGGTGTCGATCAGCAGGTCCTTCTGACCCATCTGCACGAGGGCGTCGCCGATACTGGCATCACCGTGGGGGTGGAACTGCATCGTGTGACCCACGATGTTCGCCACCTTGTTGAAGCGGCCGTCGTCCATCCGCTTCATCGAGTGGAGGATACGTCGCTGCACGGGTTTCAGACCGTCGCCCAAGTGGGGCACGGCACGTTCAAGGATCACGTAGGAAGCATAATCCAGGAACCAGTTCTGATACATGCCACTGAGGTGGTGTACGGCTGCCGCGTCGAAGCGGTTTACGGGTTTATAGTCGGAATGACCCTCTTTCTGGTCTTCCGACGCTTGCTGTTCCAAAATCTCTTCGTCCTTTGTTTCGTCGTTCATTCTTTTTGGTCTTTAGCCTTTCTAGGCGCAATGCAGCGATTAAGCGAGAGAAGATGCAAGCTGGCTTGCAATCTTCCGAGCGTGAGCTGCTTCGCAGCCTTCTGGCTGCAAAGGTAGTTATTTTTTTTGAGAAAAACGAGAATTGTGATAGTTTTTCTTTTTGAATCCGTTCTTCCGTCTTCTTTCGCTCGAACAAATTTCTGTTTCAGGCTTTGAAACATATATTGCAAAGCTTGAAACATATATCTCAAAGCCTGAAACATACATTGCAAAGCCTGAAACAGAAATATCATCCATTGAAAAAAATAAGTAATCATAGTATCAATTAAAAAAAAAAGTTGTAACTTTGCAGCCAATTAAGAAACAGTAACATAAGAAAATGACAGCAAATGAGATTCGCGACTCATTCAAGAAGTTCTTTGAGTCGAAACAGCATGCCATCGTGCCCTCTGCCCCGATGGTGATCAAGGATGACCCCACACTGATGTTTACGAACGCTGGTATGAACCAGTGGAAGGATATTATCTTAGGTACCCGTGAGCCTGAGCCGCGCCGTCGTGCCGATACGCAGAAATGTCTGCGTGTGTCTGGTAAGCACAACGACCTGGAGGAGGTGGGCCACGACACCTACCACCACACGATGTTCGAGATGCTCGGCAACTGGAGCTTTGGCGACTACTTTAAGGAAGGTGCCATCGACATGGCATGGGAATATCTGGTGGATGTGTTGAAACTGAATCCTGAGGACCTCTACGTGACAGTGTTCGAGGGTTCGCCTGAGGAGAATATCCCGCGCGACGATGAGGCCGCCAAATACTGGGCCAAGCATGTGCCGGAGGATCATATCATCAACGGCAACAAGCACGATAATTTCTGGGAGATGGGCGATACGGGTCCTTGTGGTCCCTGCTCTGAGATCCATGTGGATTCGCGTACCCCAGAACAGCGCAAGGCTTCAGGCAAGAGTGGTCGTGAACTCGTAAACCAGGACGATCCCCAGGTGATTGAGATTTGGAACCTCGTGTTCATGCAGTTCAACCGTAAGGCTGACGGCTCATTGGAGAAGCTTTCGATGAATGTGATTGATACGGGTATGGGCTTCGAGCGTCTGGTGCGTATGTTGCAGGGTAAGCACTCGAACTATGATACCGATATCTTCCAGCCGATCATCAAGGCGGAGGAGCAGATCACAGGACTGAAATATACGACCTTCGAAGAAGGTGAGGTTGACAAGGCGCAGGAGGCTATCAATGTCGCTATGCGCGTTTGTGCCGATCATCTCCGTGCTGTGAGCTTCTCAATCGCCGACGGTCAGCTGCCTTCGAATGCGAAGGCCGGTTACGTGATCCGTCGCATCCTGCGTCGCGCCGTGCGTTATGCCTATACGTTCCTTGGTCAGAAGGAGAGTTTCCTCTATAAGCTTGTGCCGACACTCGTGCATGAGATGGGCGACGCCTTCCCCGAGTTGAAGGCGCAGCAGCAGTTGATATCGAAGGTGATGAAGGAGGAGGAAGATGCCTTCCTGCGTACGTTGGATAAGGGTATCTCCCTGCTCGACAAGGCGATGGAAGAACTGAAAGGCGCTGGTAAGACCGAACTCGACGGTGTGCAGGCTTTCCGCCTGTTTGATACCTATGGCTTCCCCCTCGACCTGACGGAGCTGATCTGTCGTGAGAACGGCTTCACGGTAAATGAGGCACAGTTTGATGTGGAGATGCAGAAGCAGAAGGAGCGTGCCCGTAATGCCGCTGCCGTAGAGAACTCCGATTGGGTGGAGCTCGCCGCTGGCGAACAGCAGTTCGTGGGCTATGACTATACGGAATACGAGTGCCGCATCCTCAGATATAGAAAGGTGACGCAGAAGAAGAACGAGTTTTATGAGCTCGTGCTCGACAATACCCCGTTCTATGGCGAGATGGGTGGACAGGTCGGTGACTGCGGTGTACTCTGCAACGAGGCCGAGACCATCGATATCATCGACACCAAACGAGAGAACAACCAGAGCGTCCATATCGTGAAGCAGTTGCCGAAGGATCCGTCGGCCCAGTTTATGGCTTGTGTGGATACTGACAAGCGCGATGCTTCTGCCGCCAACCACACGGCTACCCACCTGCTCGACTATGCCTTGAAACAGGTGCTGGGCGACCATGTGGAACAGAAGGGCTCATTCGTATCGCCTGATACGCTGCGTTTCGACTTCTCCCATTTCGAGAAGGTGAGTGATGTGCAGATCCGCGATGTGGAGCGTGTCGTGAACTCGATGATCCGTCAGGATATCCTCCTGGACGAGTATCGTGACGTGCCTTTCGAGGAGGCAAAGAAACTCGGTGCCATCGCCCTCTTCGGTGAGAAGTACGGCGACAAGGTGCGTGTGGTCCGCTTCGGTCCTTCATGCGAGTTCTGTGGTGGTATCCATGCGAAGGCAACAGGTAAGATCGGCTTCTTCAAGATCATCTCTGAGAGTAGTGTGGCTGCCGGTATCCGTCGTATCGAGGCGAAGACCGGTAAGGAGTGCGAGGAACTGATCTATAACACGGAGGACAGTCTGCGTGCCGTCCGTGCCTTCTTCAACAATGCGAAGGATCTGCAGGGTGTGATTGCCAAGTATATCGAGGAGCATGACGCCATGAAGAAGGATATCGAGCAGTATCAGGCCCAGCGCGTACAGAACCTGGCAGTTGAACTGGTGGGTAAGGCGCGTCTGGTGAATGGTGTGAAGGTGATTGCAGACCAGCGTCCGATGATGCCGAATGCCGCCAAGGACCTCGTGTTCAAGATCCGTGAGATGATGACAGAGAGCTTCGTCTGCGTGGTGGGTAGCGTCTTTGACGGGAAACCCATGCTGAATGTGATGCTCAGCGACGATATGGTGAAGGAGCACGGCCTGAACGCTGGCCAACTGGTGCGCGAGGCCGCCAAACTGATGCAGGGTGGCGGTGGCGGACAGCCTCACTATGCGAGTGCCGGTGGTAAGTATTCCGACGGACTCTCGGCTGCCATCGACAAAGTCGAAGAACTGTGTAATCTGTAATTAAATCATAAGGAGGAATCATTATGGCGTTGAATCTGAACAAGAACCTGAAGCTCTACTACTCCATCAAGGAGGTGGCAGAGATGTTTGACTTGCCTGAGAGTACGCTCAGGTATTGGGAACAGGAGTTCCCCTTTCTGAGACCGAAGACCAGCGGACCTGCCAAGATCCGCCAGTATCAGGAGAAGGATATTGAACAGATACGCCTCATTCATAATCTGGTGAAGGTGCGTGGCTTCAAACTCGCCGCCGCCCGTAAGATGCTGACGCACAACAAACAGGGTGTTGATAAGACCGCCGATGTACTCTACGCCCTCTTAGCCGTGCGCTCTGAGCTACAGACCCTCAAGAAACAGCTCGACAGCATCCAATAAAAAACTCGAATAAAAAATAAAGTGCAGCCAATCGGCTGCACTTTATTTTATCTAGACCTATAATTTACTTCACCTCCTCGAAGTCGGCGTCCTGGATATCGTCGGCTTTTGGACCGGCATTCTGCTGGGTCTGCTGCTGACCTCCCTGATAGGTGTCGCCGCCAGGCTGACCGGCTGCGCCGCTCTGCTGGTACATCTGCTGTGAAGCAGTCTGCCAAGCATTGTTCAGGGCTGCGATGGCAGTGTCGATGGCGTTGACGTCGCCAGCCTTGTGGGCATCCTTCAACTGCTGGAGGGCATTCTCGATGGCGGGCTTGTGCTCTGCAGGAATCTTGTCGCCGATCTCCTTCAACTGGTTCTCAGTCTGGAAGATCATCGAGTCAGCCTGGTTCAGCTTGTCTACGCGCTCGCGCTCCTTCTTATCGTTCTCGGCATTCTGCTCAGCCTCGGCCTTCATGCGGTTGATCTCATCCTGTGACAGACCAGAGGAAGCCTCGATGCGGATAGCCTGCTCCTTACCGGTGGCCTTATCCTTGGCAGACACCTTCAGGATACCGTTGGCATCGATATCGAAGGTTACCTCGATCTGAGGAATACCACGACGGGCAGGTGCGATACCTGTCAGGTTGAACTGACCGATACTCTTGTTCTGAGAAGCCATCGGACGCTCACCCTGCAGCACGTGGATCGTCACTTCTGTCTGATTGTCAGCTGCAGTAGAGAAGGTCTCACTCTTCTTGCAAGGAATAGTAGTGTTGGCCTCGATCAACTTGGTCATCACACCACCCATGGTCTCGATACCCAGTGTCAGAGGAGTCACGTCGAGCAGCACGATGTCGCCTACGCCACCTTCCTTGTTCAGGATAGCACCCTGGATAGAAGCACCTACGGCTACCACCTCGTCAGGGTTCACACCCTTTGAAGGCTCCTTGCCGAAGTAGTTCTTCACGAGGGTCTGCACGGCAGGGATACGGCTTGAACCACCTACGAGGATCACCTCGTCGATATCGGCTGTGTTCAGCTTGGCATCTGCCATGGCCTTCTGACAGGGAGCCAGACAAGCCTGGATCAGATCGTGAGCCAGCTGCTCGAACTTCGCACGAGTCAGGGTCTTCACCAAGTGCTTAGGTACACCGCCTACAGGCATGATGTAAGGCAGGTTAATCTCTGTAGAGGTAGAAGAAGACAACTCAATCTTAGCCTTCTCGGCAGCCTCCTTCAGACGCTGCATAGCCATCGGATCATCCTTCAGGTTGGCACCCTCGTCGTTTTTGAACTCCTGAACGAGCCAGTCGATGATCACCTGGTCGAAGTCATCACCACCGAGGTGGGTATCACCATTGGTAGAGAGCACCTCGAACACACCACCACCGAACTCGAGGATAGAGATATCGAAGGTACCACCACCGAGGTCGAACACAGCGATCTTCATATCCTTGTTAGCCTTATCGACACCGTATGCCAAAGCGGCAGCTGTGGGCTCGTTCACGATACGTTTCACATCAAGACCGGCAATCTGACCAGCCTCCTTGGTGGCCTGACGCTGTGAGTCAGAGAAGTAAGCAGGTACGGTGATGACAGCCTCTGTTACCTCCTGTCCGAGGTAGTCCTCTGCGGTCTTCTTCATCTTCTGTAGCACCATAGCACTAATCTCCTGCGGTGTATATTTGCGGCCATCGATATCCACACGGGGATAGCCACCCTCGTTCACTACAGAATAAGGCACACGGGCAATCTCCTTCTCGGTCTGCTGCCAGTTCTCACCCATGAAACGCTTGATAGAGTAAACCGTGTTCTTCGGGTTGGTAATAGCCTGACGCTTGGCAGGATCACCGATCTTTCTCTCACCATTCTCTACAAAACCAACGACAGAAGGTGTGGTACGCTTACCCTCGCTGTTGGCAATTACTACTGGCTCGTTACCTTCGAATACGGCAACGCAGCTGTTGGTAGTTCCTAAGTCAATTCCAATAATCTTTCCCATAATTCTTATATTTTATTTGTTATTAATTTCAAAATGTCAGTAACCGTTGTGCAAACCATGTGCCAAAATGGCGAAAATGAGGAAATTTATCACCTGTCACGTCATTTTGGCACAAATTATTTGGGAGTTTAGCTGATTTATGTTATCTTTGCACACAGAATTCTATTTTTATAAAACTGTCGATAGTCATGAAAAGAACGCTTTTAGCAACCTGTTTGGCTTTCCTCTTGACGACAGCCTATGCGCAGGAGAACTCCTATATCGTAAAGACGAGTGGAGTGCTGGATGGCACGCGCTTGGAGGCTGCGAACCAGGAGGAGGAGACCGCCATCGATTTCATCAGTCAGAACTTCAAGTTCCAAAGCCTTTGCGACTGGCAGGAAGGTATGAAGTTCATGGTGATCCCCGATGAGTATGATATGGTGGTGAAGACTTTCACGGATGCTCGCACCGATAAGGATGTGAGCAGTGTGAAGTTGCGTCATAAGATCATGGTCTATTTGGGCCACGAGGAGGATAAGGATGGCCATGAGCGAATTAATTTCCGCTGTCAGGACGATAAACGAATCTACTATTATGAGATTCCGAGTGAGACGTTCGACGATTATTGCTTTAATAATCTGGGTGTTCCCACTTTGGCCTATCTGGGAGATGTGGATATTGCCCGCGAGAAACTGGTGGGTAAGGATGTCTATACGAAGACTAGACTCTATCGGGTTGACACCGAGATAGATGGTGATGGCTATTTAGACGTGCTGGTGGACAAGGATATGGTGGTAAAAGTGAAGACCGTCGGCGTCGGCACGCGTGATTTCCCTGTGAAGATCATCGTGGAAGATCAGGATGGTAATGAGTTTTATCAGAATGTCGCCATTTCGAAGACCAACTGTAGTCTGAACGACGATGACTTTGTGAATGAGAATGCCAAGTATCTGTTTGCCAATTCCTTCGAGTTGGTAGAGGATGTGCTGAATATCAACAGTGGCAACTACAAACAGTTCCTGGGTAAGATTATCCACACGAAGTTCCCCACGAAGCTGTTGAACGAGTTCTCTAAGAAGATGCAGTCGATTCCCCGTCTGACCGAATATCAGATAGAGGCGATGAACCCGCATAAGAACGATGATAAATTCACGCTGAAGTTGAAGAATACGACCCTGGGTACTTATTTCTATATCGATATGCTGTTGGATGAACATCTTGCACAGGATCAGTCGGAGTATTTCGGTTATGTCTTCGCCCTTGGCCCTGGAAAGAAGATCGAGACTTCTGAGGGTAGCCGTGCGATGATGCGTGCCGGACACGTCGGTATCGGCTTCACTGAGGATGAGACAATGATGGCTGCCGGTGAACCTGACAGGGTGATCAATGGCGAAAACGGTCTTTATACCTGGGTTTACCAGCGTTCGAACAATAAGCTGCTCTATGTGGATTTTGACGGTTCTGGTATGGTGACGAAGACCTATACCCGTGATAATAATGCCAAACCGGGAGGTGCTGCTGCTGCAACTAGTCGTCGTAGTAGCAGTGCTGCCAGACAGGCTGCCAGATCATCTATGGGCTGGGGTGGTAAAGGAACGCCTATCGAATAAACAATATAAAAAGAATTCCCAACCAGGCGGTTGGGAATTCTTTTTTGTCTATGCCTTATCGGTGATGGCCTGCATGATCTTGGCCTCCAGCTCGTCACAGAGCTCAGGGTTGTCCTGCAACAGCGCCTTGGTGGCATCACGGCCTTGTGCCAATCTGGCATCTTCATAAGAGAACCAGGAGCCGCTCTTCTTGATGATGTTATACTCCACACCTAAATCGACGATCTCACCGACCTTTGAGATGCCCTCGCCAAAGGTGATCTCAAACTCTGCCTTGCGGAAGGGGGGCGCTACCTTGTTCTTCACCACCTTCACCTTCACCAGGTTACCAATCACATTGTCACCGTCCTTGATCGACTGTGACTTACGGATGTCCAGACGGACAGAAGCGTAGAACTTCAGGGCGTTACCACCAGTGGTCGTCTCAGGGTTGCCGAACATCACCCCGATCTTCTCTCTCAACTGGTTGATGAAGATACAGGTGGTGTTGGTCTTCGAGATCGTTGAGGTGAGCTTACGCAGGGCTTGACTCATCAGACGTGCCTGCAGACCGACGGCAGAGTCGCCCATGTCACCCTCGATCTCCTTCTTAGGTGTCAGGGCTGCCACAGAGTCGATGACGATAATGTCGATGGCACTTGAACGAATCAGCTGATCGGCAATCTCCAGGGCCTGTTCACCATTGTCCGGCTGAGAGATATACAGGTTGTCGATATCCACACCCAGGTTCGCGGCATAGAAACGGTCGAATGCATGCTCTGCGTCGATGAAGGCTGCGATACCACCAGCCTTCTGACACTCGGCAATGGCGTGGATGGCCAAGGTGGTCTTACCGGATGACTCCGGACCGTAGATCTCGATGATACGTCCCTTGGGGTAGCCACCTACGCCGAGTGCTGCATTCAGACCGATACTACCTGTGGGGATCACCTCCACATTCTCTATCTTCTCTTCACCCATGCGCATGATGGAGCCTTTGCCGAAGTCTTTTTCGATTTTCAACATGGCAGCCTGCAGCGCCTTCATTTTCTCCTGTTGCGGGCTCAAAGCCTCGCCTTCTTTTTCTTTCGCCATAGCTTTTAGAAATTTAAGCGTTAATAATTAATTATAATTCGAGGTCGCCATCAAACACTTCGTGCCAAGGCAGACCTTGTTTGTTCAGTTGTTCCATAAACGGATCGGGATCGAAGTCCTCTACGTTCCATACACCGGGCTTCTTCCAGAGTCCCTTCACGAACATCATCGCACCGATCATGGCAGGTACGCCCGTGGTGTAACTCACACCCTGCATACCCGTCTCCTTGTAAGCCTCCTGGTGCTTGCAGTTGTTATAGACATAGTAGGTGTGCTCCTGACCATCTTTGATACCACGGATACGACAGCCGATAGAGGTCTCACCCTCGTAGTTCTCACCCAGATCCTGGGGGTTGGGCAGTACAGCCTTCAGGAACTGCAGGGGGACGATCTTCACCTTGGCTGTACCTGAGCCATCAGCCAACGGTGCTTCATATTCGATCTCGTCGATGCGGCTCATGCCGATGTTCTGAATCACGTCGAGGTGCTTTAGATACTGCTCGCCGAAGGTCATCCAAAAACGCCCCTGTTTGATGGTGGGGTAGTTCTTTACCAAGCTCTCCAGCTCCTCATGATGCAGCAGATAGCTCTCACGCGGTCCGATGTTGGGATAGGTGAGGGGCTTGTGGATCTCCAACGGCTCAGTCTCAATCCACTGGCCGTCCTTATAGTAGAGGCCCTTCTGGGTGATCTCGCGGATATTGATCTCCGGATTGAAGTTCGTGGCGAAAGCATGGTGGTGGTCACCGGCGTTACAGTCCACGATGTCGAGATAGTGGATCTCGTCGAAGTGGTGCTTGGCAGCATAGGCGGTATAGACGCCGCTCACGCCTGGATCGAAACCGCAGCCGAGGATGGCGGTCAGACCAGCCTGCTCAAAACGGTCCTTGTAAGCCCACTGCCAGGAGTATTCGAAGTGTGCCTCGTCCTTCGGCTCGTAGTTGGCCGTGTCGAGGTAGTTGCAGCCGCAAGCCAGACAGGCATCCATGATGGTCAGATCCTGATAGGGCAGGGCGAGGTTGATCACAAGTTCTGGCTGGTAGCTGTTGAAGAGGGCCTTCAACTGCTCCACATCGTCCGCATCCACCTGTGCCGTCTGGATGTCCATCTTGTAACCTGCCTTGTGGATAGCCTCCACGATCTTGTCGCACTTCGCCTTTCTGCGACTGGCGATCATAAAGTCGGTAAACACATCAGCATTCTGGGCAATCTTGAATGCTGCTACCGTAGCGACGCCACCGGCGCCAATCATTAATACTTTTGCCATATTTTTACTTTTTTACCTTTTTACTTTTCACTTCACATTTCTCACTTCATCTCCCTTGATGCCAAGGGCTGCCATCAGCGAGTAACCCAGGATCTCCTGACGATAATTTCCGCCAGTCAGGGGCTGCATGGCGAAGAGTGTCACACGCTTCTCCTCGTCATCCACCTGTCTAAGTGTTTCGCGTACCTTATTATATATGGTCTCATCCTCCAGATTGGGAACCACCATCACACGCTTCACCTCCTTCTGGGCTGTCACCAGTGACAATACCTCGGTGAAGAAGTCCTCACCACCGGCGATCTGTTCGATGGGGTAGGCATTGATGGCAAACTCCCCCAGATGATCCTTGAAGGCTTTGCCGTCGAGTTCCTCAAAGGCGCCTGGCACGAAGTTCTCCAGACTTTGCTTTTCTTTCTGGTGGATGAGTACCACCAACGTCTCGTGCTCGCCCTCCCGGATGCCACCATCCAGTGCCACACAGTCAATCCAGCGGGCAATGTCTGCCTGAGGGATCCTGCGCCCTAACATCCGTTCAAAGTTCACGATGAGGTTGAATGCGACCCTGTCGATGTAGTCGGCATCGGCAAGGATTACATTTTCACTCCATCTGACCTCTTGTAAATTGTTGTTCATATTGTGTGCAAAGTTACAAGATTTTGCAGACAATACAAAATTATTTTGGCTTTTTTTGTTTTCGAATGTACACTTCTCACTTCTTTTTTGTACCTTTGCATGCAAATTCAAACAATATTTAAAAATTTGCAAATCAAATGTCAACATTAACAGTTCTGATTGTCTGTGTTTTCTGTGCTGGCTACCTGTGTATAGCCTTGGAGAGCCTGACAAGAGTCAACAAGGCAGCTGTTGCCCTGCTGATGTGTGTGTGCTGTTGGACCCTGCTCATGATGGGGCCGGCAGCTTATTACCCCGCAGTTCCTGGCGAGGAGGTGGTTCACCACATTGCTGAGGTCATTGAGCATCACTTAGGTGATGCCGCCGGTACCTTGTTCTTTCTGATGGGTGCCATGACCATCGTGGAGATTGTTGACTCCAACGGTGGCTTCAACTTCGTGCGCGACACGATGAAGACGCGCTCCAAACGGAAACTGATGTGGCGTATGGTCTTTATGACCTTCTTCCTCTCAGCCATCCTCGACAACCTCACCACTTCGATTGTGATGATCATGGTGCTCCGCAAACTCGTGCAGAGTCGTGGCGACCGTCTGATCTATGCGGCGCTGGTGGTGATTGCTGCCAACTCAGGTGGTGCTTTCTCGCCCATTGGTGATGTCACCACCATCATGCTATGGATCAAGGGTGTCATTACGACGCAGGGTGTGATTACCGAAATCTTCATCCCTTCACTGGTGTCGATGCTCGTTCCAGCCTTCATCCTGCAGTATCAGCTCAAGGGTAAGTTTGATAAGGAGAACAACTTGCCGAAGGCGGATGTCACTCAGTTTACGAAGGCGCAGCGCGATATCATCTTCTGGTTGGGCGTCGGCGGTCTCTGTTTCGTGCCGATCTTTAAAACACTCACCCATCTCCCGCCGTTCATGGGTATCCTCCTCGTTTTAGGCGTGCTCTGGACTGTGACGGAGATCTTCCATTATAACACCGCTGAAGACGATACGATGGCGAAGCGTGTGTCAGACCTCCTCTCGAAGATCGACCTCTCTACCATCATGTTCTTCTTAGGTATTCTGATGGCGGTTGCCGTGCTGCAGGAAGTCGGTGTGTTGACCATGATGGGCGGTGTGCTTGATTCAACCTTCGAGGGTAACCATTATCTGGTGACAGGTATCATCGGTGTATTGTCTTCCATTGTGGACAATGTGCCCTTGGTGGCTGGCTGCATGGGTATGTATCCTGTCGCTGCAGCCGGTGATATGGCGGTGGATGGCATCTTCTGGCAGCTGTTGGCCTATTGTGCTGGTGTCGGTGGTTCGATGCTGATTATCGGCTCTGCTGCCGGTGTCGTGGTCATGGGTCTGGAGAAGATCACCTTCGGCTGGTATATGAAGAAGATTACGTGGGTGGCCTTTGCAGGCTACCTCGCGGGTATCTTCTGCTACTGGGCTGAGAAGACCTTCCTTTTCTAAGGAAGGATCTTCTTCATTTTCTTTCAATGATGAAGGAAACAAAGCGCAGCCAAGATCCAAAACGTCCTGAGCTCAGGACGTTTTGGAGAATATATTCGAAGAAAAATGCTTAGTCGAGATATCAGCGCTTCTCACAGGGGATCCACATCCAGAAAGTGGAGCCATGGCCTTCACCTTCTGAGGTGACGCCGATATGACCGTTACAGCGATCTGTGATGGCCTGACAGATGCTGAGGCCCAATCCTGTACCCTGTACGAAGTCATTCAACTTCACGAAACGCTCAAATACACTGGCCTGCTTCTCCTTGGGGATACCGGCGCCGGTGTCTTCACAATAGAACAACAGACCGTCAGCTTCTCCCTGTTCATCGAGGGTCAGTCTGCGCTCATAGCGATAGCCTACCTTGATATGCCCCTCGTGGGTATATTTCACAGCATTGGTCGTAAAGTTCGTGAGGATCTGTTGCACACGTCCTTTGTCGAGTGTTGTCACATAGTGCTCATAGGGATTGTCCTTGATAAATTCTACCCCTGGCTCCTGCACACGTTGGGCGAGGGTCTGACAGATATCATCGAAGACAGTGGCAAAATCCACTTCCTCGGGTTTGATAGCCAAGGCCTGACCCATGTTCGAGGCTTCGAGGATATCGTTGATGAGGCGCATCAGCATGTCACAGTTGTTGCGGATGATACGGATGAACTCCATACGCTCCTCGTGCGTATCCACCATCGGCAACAGATCGCTGAAGCCCACAATGGCATTCAGTGGTGTGCGGATCTCGTGGGTCATATTCGCCAGGAAGGCACTCTTCATCTTACCGGAGTCCTCGGCACGGGCCGTCTCTTTCATCAGTTTCTGTTGGGCTACGATGAGTTTGGTGATGTCACGTGACACACCGAAGTAGCCGATCTGACGTCCCTCTTTGTCGTAGGTGGGGATACCACTGACTGCATGCCAGGCCGGTTTCTTACTGTACTGTGTGTATCGGAAATGATGGATGATATTAAACGATTTGCTCATCGTGTCCGGATCCTTAAAGGCTTTCAATATTTCCTCTTTTTCATCAGGGAAGATACGGTTGATGTAGTCGTCGAAGGTTTCCTCGTACTCCGATTGACGCAATGAACGGGAATAGGTCAGCTGACGTGTCTGGAGATTTGAACGCCAAACGAACATCTCACTGTTCTCCAAAAGATAGGTCAGCTGATGCTCATAGTCATTGATGGCATCATAAGTCTTACGGATCTCGATGTCATGGTGTATCTTCTCAAGATACATCGTACGCTCAGCAGAGACGTCACGCGAGGTGACTACATAGGAGTGCAGCTCTCCCTCGTCATCTAAGATGGGGCGGATCCTGATTTCGATATATTTGTCGAGACCGACTTCGGGGTAGTACATGTGACTGCAGATATGCAGGGGTTCACGGGATCCATGCTCATAGGCACCATGAATCATGGGGAAATCAAACATATCAGTCTGGCGGAAGAACGTTTCACTCTTCTCTTCAAACTCACAGAGCTGGCGCATCTTCTCATTCGCATCAATCAGGAAACCGTCCTTATCGTAGAACGACATGGCAATAAGGTTGGTCTCGAACATCCGGGCGTATTTGTTACTCATCTCCTGGTTAATACGCTCTGACTCCACATCAAGGGTGATGTCTTTCACGGCATAGACGATATAACGGGGCTTCCGGTCTTCCTGTTCCGCGATGGCGGTACCTTCCAGATGGCGCCAGTCAGGTGCTTCCTCACTACCGATATTAAAGCGGCGGTTGAAGTATCTGTTCTGTTCCTTACCCTCCATCAGCGAATGGGTATGATGTTCGAAATCTTTCTGGATGGCAGGGTCTAACCGTTTGATGAAGTCTTCCAGCGACAGCCCTTCGTCAGGAATCAGCACCCCATGGATGTTACGTATGTGATTGGCATTGATGTCGTATTCAAACACATAGAAATTACCCATCTGCAGAGCCTGTTTCATCATACTGTTGATATCCTCGGAACGGTCGGCAGTGGACTTGATCCTGGAATGGATCAAACGACTCAGCAGGAAAGCAATGATAATGGCGATCACAGAACCGATCAAGGCAAAGAGGGCGATGGGCGACGAGTCGTTATGGATACGCTCCGGGTTGAACCATTTGTCGTGGATGTGTTGCAACTCTCCCGCCTGTTCGAGTCGGGCAAAGGTGTCGTCGATCGCTTCGATGAGCTCCTTGTCATAGCCGATGATACGCAACTCTCCTGCTGGAATGTCGATATCATCGAGCAACAGACTGTCGAGACCATACTCCTTGATCTTCATTCTCAACGGCATCTCACCCCAGACATAATAGGTGTTTTTCCCGTTACGTATGGTAGCCAACGCTTCTCTGGGGGAACGGTATTCTGTATGGTAGGGCTTGTCCTGTATGGCCTGTACGCGCAGCGCCACATAGTCGTTATTCTTTACCATCAGGGTGTCATGAGGGGTGAGCTCACTGAGCCGTTGGATGGCCTTCTGACTTTTCCTTCTGACCAACTTCACGGGATAGTAGGTGATCAGATTCTGTGTCATCACATACGGATGCTTCTTGTAGTTCATGGTCAGGGCGTGGATAAGGTCTGCCTCATGGTTCTCAAAAGTCTTGGTACAGAGATACCACTCCTGCATTACATATTTATGAGGCACCTTCAGGGTGTTTAGGATGAGGTCGAGCACTTCCACGTTATAGCCGTCAGCCTCACCGTGGTCATTGCGGAACTCATATGGCGGGAACTCCCAGTCGCTCACAATGACAAGAGGCTGTTCTTCGGTATATTCACGTGCCCATTGTGCCTCTGCAGGCAAAAGGCTGCAGAACACTGTCAGACAGGTGAGGATTATGATCTTTTTTGTCATCATTCGAATCTCTTTTGCCGGTTAGTTTCGTTCCATTTCAATCAACTTGCAGGGGATGGTGAACCATACATTGGTGCCTTTGCCTACAGTTGAGGTCAGATTGATCTTTCCCCCCATATGCTGGATCAGGTCCTGACAGATACTCAGTCCCAGACCTGCGCCATTGGTAGTGGAGTCGGTGACGAAGCGGTCGAAGATGTGCGTGATCTGCTCCTCCGGGATACCATGTCCCGTGTCTTCCACTGACACGGCGAGTTGGTCGCCTAAGTAGTCGTAATGCACCAGCACTGTCCCCTCATTGGTATGTTGCACGGCATTGGTCAGGATCTTCTCCATCACCATACTGATATGATTCATGTCGATATCGACTACCAGTTTTTTGAAAGGTGCCTTCACAATATAGGAGACGCCAGGTTTCCGCTGATTCGTCCATATATGCTCACAACGTGCGGTGATACTGGTGGCGAAGTCGGTAGGCTGCGGGTTAATGGTGATCATCTCAGCATCCAGTCGTGAAAGGAAGAGGATGTCGTTGATGAGTTTCAGCAACTGTGCCGAACTTGATTTAATCTCATCGATGAACACAGCCTCGTCTTCTGCGCTGTGATCCATCTGGAAAAGCTCTGCGAATCCCACGACGGTCGTCAGAGGGGTACGGATCTCAAAGCTCATGTTGTGAAGGAACGCATTCTTCACCACCTCCACCTCTTGGGCACGTAAGGTCTCTTGTGCCAGCTTTTCTTCAATGGCCTTCAGTTCACTGATGTCACGACACATACCGAAGTATTCTTTCAGGTCTCCCTTCTCATCGTGGAAGGGGATGAAGTGGAACTGCAGATGCAGGGGATGGCCTTTTCGTCTGATGGTGGTCCTCACGTCAGCTTGTACGCGAGTGGCGGTCTTGTTGTCCATGTTGTTCAAGATACGCTCCGTAGCCTTCTTCCACGCCGGGTCGATCAGGTTCAGCATTCTGGTCTGTGTCAGTGAGAGCAAGGCTCTGTTAGCCTCATTGAAGAGGGTGAGCGTGTGGGTGGTCAGATCGTATTTCACCATCTTGATACCACCGACTTTCAACACGTAGTCGATATTCTGGATATATTCCGACACCTCGGCGTTGGCTTTTTGTAGTTCTTGGATATCCTGCAACACATGCTGATAGGACTCTGCCATCTCCGTCACGTTACGGCCTGTACCGAAGATGGCGAGTAATTTTCCTTCCGCATCGCGTACTGGGGTCAGCTGCAACTCATAGTAGAGCTTGTCGCGCTTCAGCATCCTGTGCAACGGACGGCTATCTTCCCCTTTGTAAATCTGGGTAAGGTACATATGTTCGAAGTGTTCTACATCAAGGTCAGGATCACCCACCACGTCTTTGATGGAGATCTTCATATTTCTGATTACCTGGATGTCAGTCCCTAAGGTCGAGAGGGCCTTCTGGTTGATATCCACAATATAGCCCTGGGCATCATAAGCCACCATATCCACCATGACAGTGTTGAAGATCGCCTGATAGCGCAACAGCATGTTCTTCGCTTCTATCTGGCGTAGCAGTTCCTTCGTCACGTCACTGCGGGTACAGAGGATGGTCGTGGGATGTCCGCCCTTGTCGCGGCGCAGGACACTCAGTGCCACGGTATAGTTGTGGGCTTGGGTCTCGTCATTGTTCTCAAACACCTGGATGTCGAGGTTCACATGTTCCTCCTTCTCACTGCTGATATCGTCGATGGCACGCTGCAGGCGTTGTACGTCCTTGGCTCTGTAGCGATACACAAAGGCATCGAGGGGCATACTCTGCTGACCTTTGCCTTGTTCGTCCATCCAGGTAAACTGCTTCGTCAGGATGTTATAGGTCCACAGACTTACATGACTCGTCTTCAGGATGAGCGACAAACGGTTATTACTCTTACGTACAGCCAAGGTCAGACGTCTCTCTCTGGCGCGGTACACAATGTAATAAAGCAACAGGATGACGGCAATGACAGCGAGGGTGGCAGCCAGATACCATACCCATGCCGGGATACCCGTATCGCGACGGTCAGGGTAGAACCATTTATTCTGAATGGGTTGCAGCTTGTCGGCAGCTCTCAGCACCACATAGGCGCTATCGATACGTTCCAGCAGATGACGGTCACGCGACATGAACTTATACTCGCCATAGGGCATGTCGATCGGCATCAGTGTCAGTTTGTCAGTCCGGTATTTCCGCATGAGCCATTTCAGCGACATCGTGTTCCAAAGGATGATGCCGTTATTCTTGTCTATGACATCCTGAATAGCGCTCTTCATGTCGTCATAGGGCACAATCTCCTTGGCCCAACCCTGTTTCTTGAGGTAGTGATGACTGAAGCTGCCGCCATGTACGATGACACGGTAGTTCTTGAGGTCTTTCTCCTGACGGATATGGACAGGCAGGCTCTTAGGTACTAAGATGCTATGTGTAAACAGCTGGACGATGTTCTTGCTGTAGAGACTGTTCTCACGGGAGTACTCTGCATCCATACGCAGCATCAGGTCACTCTTCCCGTTCTTTAAGTCTGCCTGAGCCTCCAAAGTGGGCTTCAGTTTGATGACATAGGGGATGTCGAGCTCCTTGAAGATCAGTTTCAGGAGATCGATGTTATAACCGTCGGGCTCTCCATTCTCATTCAGGAACACGTAAGGCCAGAGATCCCAGGCGTCCTCATAGATCAGGGGACGTTCTGTGGTGTAGATTCTCGTCGTGTCTGACTGTCCTGTCTGGGCTATCACTGTCTGCCAAGACCACAGACAGGCAAACGCCATGACTATATACCTTATATTATATATATTCATATGTTAGTCTTTATGTCACAAGGGATCCAGAACCAGAAGGTGGAACCATGACCCTGGCCCTCTGAGTTCACACCGATCTTTCCGTGGAAGGTCTCTACGATGGCTTTCGAGATGTTCAGGCCCAGACCTGTACCCTGTACGTAGTCGTTCAGTTTCACGAATCGCTCAAAGATCTTGTTCTGGTCTTCCTTCGGGATACCGGCACCCGTATCTTCACAATAGAAGTACAACCCACCATCCTTCTGTTCATAGCCTACCTTGATATGGCCTTCGTTTGTATATTTCACGGCGTTGGTTACGAAGTTCGTAATCACCTGTTGGATACGCTCTTTGTCAAGTACAGCCATCAGGGTGGTGTAGGGGTTCTCCTTGATAAAGGTGACGTTGGGATTATCGATGCGCTGGGCCAGTGACTTACAGATCGCCTCAAAGTCATCTGCGAAGTTCGTCTCCACGGCATGTACATAAATACTGCTACCACCGTCGATGGCCGATAAGGCTAAGATATCGTTGATCAGTCTGAGCAGCATGTCACAGTTGTTCATGATCACCCTCACAATCTCCTTTTTCTCCTCAGGTGTCTCCAACATCGACAGCACATCACTGAAACCGACGATGGCATTCAGCGGGGTACGGATCTCATGGGTCATGTTCGCCATGAACACACTCTTCATCTGACCTGAGTTCTGGGCGCGCTCCGTCTCCCGCTTCAGCTGCTCCTGCTTGTTGATGAGCGGCGTCACGTTACGGATGATACCATAGGTGCCCAGCTGCTTGCCGTCCTCATTGTGGTAGGGCACACTGTCGATGTAGTTCCACTGCAACTCGTCGGTATCGGAGAAGAAAGAGTGACAGAGGGCGAGCTCCGACTTGGGGTTCTGTAGCTTGATCTCGGGTTCGAGCAGATCATCCTTGAAGGTGCTCTGCACGAGGTGCTCGCGCAGCTCGTCGAAGCCCATGGGCGTCATGGCATCCTTGAGCCCTTTGTAGAAGGTGACGGTCTTATCGGCAAAGGTGGTGCGCCAGAAGTGCATGTCACAGCTGTCCATCAGGTACTGGATCTCATTCTCCAGGTTCTGTATCTCCTCATTGGCCTGTCGCAGTTCCAGACGGTTCTTCTTGCTTTGCATATAGAGCTCGCGCTCCTGTGTCATGTCGCGGATGGATAAGGTGATATACACCAGCTCCCCTTCCTTGTCGTAGATGGGGTGCACGCGCAACTCGGTATGGCAGTTCACGTCGCGCTCCAGAATCACGCTCTTCGTACAGAGGTAGAGTTCTTCGATATGATGGTTCGACAGGATATCCCTGAAGGTGGGCATGTCGTAGATGGTCTTCTCGAAATAGAAGGGGTCGTCCTCCGACTGGAAATTCAGGATCTCGCGCATCCGCTGGTTGGCGGCGAGCAGATAACCGTCTTTGCCGTAGAACGCCAGACCCACCAGCGACTGCTCGAAGGTCTTGCGGTATTTATCCGACAGCTCCTTTTCTTCGCGCTCCTTCATGATATATTCTGTTTGGTCTGTCAGTGTGCAGAAGATATTCGCGGGCATCTTCTGGCCCTCTATATATTCTGCCACTCCCTGGTCGAGCAGGTAGTGCCAGTTTCCTAACCCTAACTCTCTGCTGAGATCCCAACGGAAGATGCACTCTGCCGTCTTGGCAGTGCCGTCGATGAGTGATATCAGGAAGTTATGGTAGAGCTCGCGGTCGTCAGGATGCACATAGTTCAAACTCTTCTCGTAGTCCAGACCTTCTTCTGGCAGCATGTCGCCATGCACGTTATACGACCATCGCTCGTGTAGATCGAGTCTCACCACGAAGTTGCTGTTCTGGTCGAGGGTCTGCTGCATGATGTCTCTGATATCCTTGTTCTCTTGCACGGTTTTACGGATGCGAAGGATACTGATGCGATTGACCACCCACGAAATGATAAAGGCGATGGCCGCGAGTGCGACGATCGCGATCGAGATTGCGTCGAGGTCTCCGATGAAGAGGGGTGTGGTATATAGAAGGATTGTATTCATGTGACTTCTTTAGTTAATCATGTCTGTTTTCTTTTCTCTGCTCACCATCTCACAAGGTAAGATCACATAGCATGTGGTGCCCTTGCCTTGTTCTGACTGTATTTCTATCTGTCCGCCCATCTGCTCGATCATCTCCTTGATGATGGCCAGGTCGAGACCAGTGCCGCTGACCTTGTTCTGGTCTTCCCTGACGAAGCGGTCGAAGATATGCGGGAGCATGTCCTTGCTGACGCCGTTGCCGGTATCTTCCGTCACGATGATGAGCTCATCGTGGTGGTATTCGTATTTCGCGCGCATCACGCCTTCCTTGGTGTAGCAGGCAGAGTAGGCGCAGAGCTTCTCGATCACGTCGCCGAGGTGCTGCTGGTCGATCTTCAGCACCAGATGGTTATAGGGATTGCTCACGATCGACTTCGCGTTCGTCTCCTGTGAGCTCCATCCCATATAGCACCAGCTGTCGAAGAGGGTGGCGAAGTCGGTATCTTCCTTGGTAAACTCCACCATCTTCGCGTCGAGCCTTGAGATGAAGAGGATATCATTCACCAGGTTCAGCAGCTCGTCGGTGTTATGCTTGATCTGTTCTGCGAACACCGGCTCGTCTTCCACGTCGTGGGGACCGTTGAAGAGCTCTGCGAATCCTAACACGGCGTTCAGCGGTGTACGGATCTCGTAGCTCATGTTCAGCAGGAAGGTGTTCTTCAGCTCCTCTGTCTCCTGCGCCTTCTTCGTCTCTTCCCGCAGGCGCAACTCGGTATAGACCATCTCCGTCTCCTCGCGGAACATGCCGAAATAGTGGGTGACATTCCCTGCCTGGTCGGTCATGGGGAGGAGGCTGAAGTTCAGATACACGTCTCTGCCCTGCTTGTCGCGGAGCACGGTGTGCAGTACCTCTGAGATGTTGCCTGTCTTGCCACGGTCCATCCTCAGGAACAGACCTATGAGCCTTCTGCGGTCCGAGGGATGGATAAGTGGCGCACAGCGGATCTGCTGGAGCCTGTATTGAATTTTGTTCAGGTCGCTGTAAATGCGCAGCTCATGACGACTTGGATGGT